>Ga0070667_100000673_pt1 | contig 33152 bp, 32 predicted proteins | sample KBSS33metaG_FD_64659 | JGI IMG/M metagenome (GOLD analysis project Ga0070667, IMG submission 64659) | Switchgrass rhizosphere microbial communities from Kellogg Biological Station, Michigan, USA - KBS S3-3 metaG | ecosystem: Host-associated > Plants > Roots > Rhizosphere > Soil ...
GCTAATTGAAACGACCATGGCGGTAGTTGGAATGACCCGGACGCTAATTGAAACGACCATGGCGGTAGTTGGAATGACCCGGACGCTAATTGAAACGACCATGGCGGTAGTTGGAATGACCCGGACGCTAATTGAAACGACCATGGCGGTAGTTGAAGTGACCCGGACGGCGATTGATACGTCCAAGGCGGTATTTGAAATGACCCCGACGGTTGCGGAATCCAAATTTCCGTAGCAGAAACGCTCAGGTCGGTAATTGGAATTCAGGAAGTCCGGAATGTTGTATATCCCGGGGTGAGGAGGGGTAGCGCGAAGGGCCAGGATCGTTGCAAAGCAGCAACGCTGCAGGCTGGAGACTTCGGGGCCATTCCTTGCACGACCTTCGGCCGTGCTGCCAGCGGACTCGAGGATGGCGATTTGCTATAGCTTTCGCAGTTTGATTCCCTGCACGGAATGGTCCTCCGCTTTTTCCAGGATCAGGTGCGCGCGTTCGCGCGTGGGCAGGATGTTATTTCGAAGGTTGACCGCATTGATGGATTCCCAGATCTGAATTGCTGTTGCAGTTGCCTGTTGCATGTTCAGGCTCGCGTATCGGTGAAAGTACGATTCCTTATTCTGAAACACGGTGCGTTGAAACGTGAGGAACCGATCCACATACCATTGCCGAATGTGCGCCTCATCCGCATCGACGAATATGGAAAAATCGAAGTAGTCGGAAACAAACGTGAGTGGAGGCGCACCTTTGCCTCCATGCCCGGTCTGCAGAACATTCAGCCCCTCAATGATGACGATGTGGGGCTGGCGAATCACCTGGATCCTGTTCGGGACGACGTCATAGGCTTCGTGTGAGTAGACCGGAATTTCAATCTCCGGTATTCCGGATTTCAAATCCGACAGGAATTGAAGCAGCCGTTTCAGATCGTAACTTTCGGGAAAGCCTTTGCGCCCCATGATTCCCCGGGATTCGAGAACGCTGTTCGGGTAGAGGAATCCGTCGGTGGTCACCAGATCCACGGTGGGATGATTGGGCCATCGAGACAACAGCGCCTGAATCACGCGAGCAGTCGTGCTTTTGCCGACGGCAACACTACCTGCAATTGCAATCACGTAGGAAACCGGTGAGGGAAGCGCTCCAAGAAAAGTATCGCTGGTCTGTCGCAGGTTCTGCGTCGCCGCGACATAGAGATTGAGCAGACGCGACAGCGGAAGATAGACGAGTGCGACTTCTTCCAGAGAAATCCGCTCGTTGATGCCATGTAGCTCGGCGAGATCTCCCTCAGTAAGTGTCAGCGGGGTCGCTGCCCGCAAACGCCCCCATTCTTCCTTGGTGAATTGGATGTAGCGCATGGGTGAGCGCCGGGCTCAGCTGCGCTTGAGGCCGGACGGCAGAACAGTCTTTTCGTTGGTAATTGCCGAATTGATCTGGTTTTGAGTGAGATTGGTGACGTCCGCAAGGTTGGCTCCCTGGAGATCGGTACCCTGCAGGACAGTATCTTTCATGTCGGCCATCCAGAAATCTGCGTTTCTCAAATTGGCACGGCGGAGATTGGCTCTCATGAGATCGGCGACGCTCAGGCTCGCGCCTTCGAGGTCCGCATCCTGAAGATTGGCGTCATGCAGGTCCGCTTCCTGGAGGAGCGCATTCTTGAGATTGGCCTGTGTGCCTTCCCGGCCTTCGGTATCCAGCCATTTTTGATGTGCGGCGAGAATATCTTTCAATATTACTTTCAGATCCATGGCATCAAGTATAGTGGTCTCGAGTATGGACGCAAGCCAGTTTCAGCGTATCGCCAAAGCTTTGGCCGATCCCCGCCGGTTTGAAATCTTTCAGGAAATGGCAGCAGCGACCGACGAAATGGCCTGTGGCAGAATCGTTTCGCGATTCCCCGTATCTCAGGCAACGGTCTCTCACCATCTGAAGGAATTGACGGACGCGGGGCTTATCGAGATCCGTCCCGAAGGTCAGTTCCGTTACTGCAAAGCTCGCATCGACGTTCTCTCCGAATATATCCACGAACTCGAACACCGCGCCGGAATTGAACGCACGAAAAGAAAGAAGAAGTAATTTCGAGTTCCCCGTTAATCCTTCGCAAAGTATCTCCTGTCCATTGAAGACGAGACGGCAGTGACCGATTTAACAAGGAGGATTGAAATGAAACGAATGATTCTGAATCTATTCTGTGGCACGGTGCTATGTGCCGGTATCGTTCCTGTCAGCGGCTTAGCGGCCGCAAAAAGTGCCATCCGTTCGAAGACTCCGGTAATCAACGAACGCGAGCACAACCAGCACGAACGGATACGCCAGGGCATTAAAAGTGGGGAACTCACACGGCGCGAAGCGGTCCGCCTCGAAGAACAGGAAGCCAGGATCCGCGCGAATGAGAAATTTGCAAAGTCAGATGGGAAGATCTCGCCGGCCGAACGCGCACGGCTTGAAAAAGAACTCCACAGGACCAGCGAGAATATTTACGAGCAGAAGCACGATCAGCAGGACCGCAATTAGGCTGGCTGAATCTACCCTACTTTCGCGGGGAAGGAGACGCGTCCGGCTTTAGCACATCCCGCTGTGAACGAATGAGGTCCGTGCCATTCCCATTCGTTCACAGCTTCTATGACCGCCCACGATGTCTGATCTTAATGTCCTTGCCAGGCATAGGACAGCCCTGCAGCTGTTACTACCGTCCCCACAGCTGTTGGACTTCACTGTAATTCAGAGGACGCTCGCGTGGAGTGAAGTAGCCTTTCGGAAACCACATAACGGTGATGCTGACGGTTTGACTGTAGAAGGTCCGAAGATAGATCGCAAAGCGATTGCCATCCGACAGCACGGTGTTGTCTGTCAGTGGGAGGTCCAGCCAGCTGAGTTCGAATTTGTACTGGGTGTCGGTCGGTCTCGGAGTCTTCTGCATGGAGAGAAATGGCTGAGCGCTCACCATAATCTTCTGATCTTCCCAATTGGGATGCACCGCGACCATTCGCAGTGTGTAAATGCCATCGGGCGATTTCAAATCGATGATGTCCCCAAATGTGCCGGCGACCTGACAGTCCACGTTTGATGTCAGAGGCTCTCCTTTCAGCTCAGTTTCCTCGTTCAGATTCACGGAGTAAAATGCACATCCCGGTGTGCCTGAATCCGCATCAGACTTCCATGGACGAAACACCGAAGCCAGGGGAGGCAGTCCCGATGGTTTGTTGGCTTCACTTGCAGACCACTCCCTGCCAATCGAGGCTTTCTGACGTTCGGAAATTCGCCGTGCGATTTGCCAGAGGGGTTCACGCGTGTCCTCGCCTTCTTTTGTCTTCTTGCCTTTCTCCTCCACGATCCTTTTCAGAGCATCTTCCATGAGAGGTTTCATTTCAAAGTTCTCGTTGAAATTGAGAGCCAGAAGTTCTGCAAGCAGCATTTCGCGGTCGGCCGGCATTGGCTTGTCGCTCTGTGGCCCGCCAATGGGGCTGATTAGACTGCTGAACATTCCTGCCCGAAGCTGGCTCTCGGCCTGTTCCCTCTGGCTTTGAATGGAGACTCCGGTCAGTCGGCTCTGAAGGGAATTTGCGAAGAGCGCCACGACGAGGACTGCGGAAGCCCCCATCACTTTTGCGAGAACCTCCAGCGCTTCCAGTATTCGAGACTTTGGGCGCTCCGATGGGGTTGCTGCCTCAGCCATGACCTACTTCCCCTCAGCCTTTTTCAGATGGACGTCCTGCTGCCTCGGTTGCGGAAAACTTTCGATGACTCCTGTGAGTGTGGGATCGGCGCTGTAGCTGATCGTGAACTTTCCCGGATCGAGATACACGCTGAAATTACCCATCGCGTTGGTCTTGATTGCGGTTGCGGCGCCTTTGGCATCCTTTGCCGTGAATGTCGCGTTCGGTATCGGTTTTTCATCGAGACCAAAAATACGCCCGGAAACGATGTCGGCGGATGCGATTGCGGGAATCGATATTGCGACTGCTATTACCAGGGAAAGAGGCATCCAGCCTTTTCGCTTTTTTGTGAAAACAACAGGAGAGCGCTGCATAATTTTCTCCATTCTGGCTCTACGCCATTTCAATTGATGCGCGTATTTTACGACGCATTGTGTAAAAGCGGTGGTTAACTTTCCGGCGGGAGCAATTATGAACACGGTAAATACAGGAAATGGATTGAAAGTTCGCGCCCATATAGGCGACGCCATGACTCTTCTCGCATTCGATCTTGCGGAAAGCAAGTCCCAGAATTTCACCTGATTCACCATACGCGTCACCGCCGGCACCCGTGCTCCGTATTACATGACCAACCTTCTAAAATACCCGGCGGCCATATTGAAAAAGAACAACATCAAATCCGCCGATGCGGGCAGTACGCTCTATGCAGCCATCCAGAAATATCGCTGGGTCCACGTGCCGGCGACGTTTCATCAGATTCAAAGCGTATTTTACGGCACTTACAAGTATGACGTCACGCCGCGCTACCTCGTCGACGACGTCCTTCAGCCGTTGGACTCGGATCGTACCGTTACCGTGAGCATTGACGTCAGTCCATTCCAGTCTGGAAAGTTTCAAATTGGCTTCACGCGTGGATTCGTCGCATCGCAGGCATACGTGAACCACTTTGGAAACAACAGCAAGGTGCGTCCGAACAAGACGGATCTGATTTTCGACATCCATTCCAAATCCGGCTCGGTCCGCACGAAGAACGGCCAGAAAGCCAGCCAGGATTACACCTTCGAAGATCAGCATGCGTGGATGGGGTGGCAGGCGCGGGCGAGAGTTCTGGAGTTTCTGGACGAAACTCTCGCCGATTCGAATCTCATGCCGGATGCCTTTGCATTTGATCTGGACGAGCCTCTTGTCTGCGACCGGCGCTCACACTGGGCAGGCAGGGGCGCTGTTTGCCATCATGCAGTACAGCAGTGCAAGTTCGATACTCGACGCGGTGAAATTCGTGCGCGACAGCAACGAGAACATCTTTTCTTACGGCATTACCGACACGACGACCAGCATCTCACTGTATAAACCGCACTCAAAACTTGGAATCCTTGTAGCCGGCAAGGGCGGAGCAAAAATCCTACCGCCCCCGATCGATAAGGAACCGGCGATTCCTGGCATCGCCATCCATCACAAGTTCGTAGTGGTGGATTTCAAGGGCAGGAATCCGGTGGTTTACTGCGGCTCAAGCAATCTGGCATTTGGCCCGGAACAGAAGAACGGCGATAACCTGATCGAAATTCGAAACCTTGCCGCAGTCACGGTGTTTGCCATCGAAGCCATTCGGCTCGTCGACCATTTCAGTTTTATCGAGAATACACATCAGATTTTTCTGCAGACGTCCGGCGCGGCCACGCCGTGGTATGCGAGTTACTACGATCCGGAAGCTCTCCATTTCATCGACCGCAGCCTGATGATTTCCGCGAACAAGTAGCTCTACGGCAGTTCGGGTTCGGCGTTCGAGAGGCAGTCGGCAGGGAGAACCTCCAGCACCTGCAGAGGAAGGCGCTGACGGTTTCGTAAGAGTCCCGGTACGATGGTCTCCCTGAGAAATTCTTCCGGCGTCGGGTTAGGCAGGTGGAGCAACGCCATATAGTCGCGCGTATAAATTCTGCATTCCGGAGCTACCGGAGCCTTCATTATCAAACCTTCCAGCACGTGCGCGAGGTGAAGTATTCCGGCTTCGCGCCGGATCTCCTCGGGTATCAGGTCCGGCGCCGTATATTCGGGTTTCTGCTGGTTTTCGATGACCTGGCAGATTCGCGGAGGTATTCCCCACAACCGAAGCAGTTCAGCGCCGAGGCTCGCCGATTGCAGATTGTCGATGTGGGCCGCCTTGTCCGGATGCTTCTGTTTCATGACTTCCTGCAGGCCCTTCCCGACGTCGTGCAATAGTCCGATTGTCGCTGCAGCCTGCGCGTGTGCGTCTTTCGAGGCTGTCGCGATTTCGTGGCACAGCGTTGTGATCAGAATCGAATGGATCTGAATTCGCTTGGTGCTTTTAGTCCTCGGCATCGTCGATCGAACGGCTTCGTGGAGCACCATCGTGTAAATATTGTTCAAACCCAGAATCATGCACGCGTGGTAGAACGATTCGATCTTCTTGTGGAACGAGAAACGGGCGGAGTTGACCGCCTGCAAGAGGATCGCCGCGACGGAAGGGTCCGTCTTGATTCCATCGACGATTTCCTGAACCGAGCAGCGATCATCCATGAGTTTGACGAGGAGATCGGTGCCATACGAAGGCATGCGGGGGATATCGTTCAGGAACTTGCGAACAAAATCCGATTGCAGCGCCTCCGCATTGCGATTGGCTTGAAGTTCGATGTACGCCGCAAGCAACGCATTCTTCGAAACGATTTCACCGTTTACGGCGCGGATGTAGGCATTGATCCGGCTCGTTGCCGCAACGGCGACCCTGTAAACCGAAAGTTGCGTCTTCTCGGCTATGTGCTTCATCACCGTCGGCGTGAGTTCAATCAGCGTACATTGCTCGACGGCTTCTGCGGAATACCTCAGGCCTTCGGATATTGGCAGTGGCGCGACGCAGTCGCCTCGTCGAAAAATGCCCGGACGCCCTGCGTGATCGTCCCACTTCACGACAATCTGAATGGAACCATCAATCAGGACAAAGAACGATTCTGTTCCTTTGAGATCGGTGAACAGGGGTTCGCACGGCTTGAGATGGCGTACCAGGGCTACCGAATATACCGACGCGAATTCCCGCTCGGTCCAGCCGTCCACCACGGGGGGCTTCGGCGGAAAGGTTGGCGTTACAGGGACTTTAGCCGAGTCCGGCCTGAAGAAACGCATCGATAGGGTTCTCCCAAAGGCCGTTATCGGCCGGCGGCACAAGGATGCTTAGGGATTTTTTTTAATTGCCTTCGGTCCGCCGGCTAAAGATCCGCACCCAATCGGCCGATGACCCGGCGGAGTGTCTAAATCGATTCCAATTGAACCACCGGATGTGTTTGTACTTCGCTCTGTTGTCTCGCTTCAGCCGATCTGCGACCGACATCAGCGAACTCTTGCTCATGCGGTTCCGTTTCAGGAATTCGATATGGAGAAGTGTGTATTTGAAAGCGCTAACGCCGCAACATCCCTGGGCCGACTTGTCGGCCCGAAGGCATTATTCAATTTCACTCGCGGTTACATTTTGAGCAGAAACAGCAGTTTGCTCCCACCGTTGCAGTGCCATACGCGCGCGGATGTGCCATATCCTTTGGCAAAGGTCCGTGCCAGCAGTATGGTTCCTGCTTCAAAACAGGACAGTTTTTAACTTTGGAGGCCTTTTGGGATTGCTCTATGGAAAAAGCTTTGGATCAGACTCTCTTGTCCGATGAAAACCGTAACACACTGCTGCACAAGAAGGGACCGAAAGGACACCTTCGTGCCGCAGTGATCGCATATGAACAGGGCGATTGGGATGCGCTGATTCAGATGCGGGTCGATCCCGAGAAAATTGCGAAAGCCTATCTGGACTCCGTCGCATGGGGAGAAGAACTACTCCATTAAGAGAACGGGGCATTCATCCATTGAACTTTTTCCCGAGTTGCTTCAGGGGAGTAGCTGGACTTGTACTTCCCGTTCGGAAGCGCGTCCATGGTCATCCACAGCGCGTATGAGGTGAATGCCGTCGGTTGCGGGACGCCAGTCCATTGGGCCCACGGAGACAGGTAAATTCCCAATGAGGGAGCGGCCGTCGAACCAGAATACACTGTGAACATCGGCCGCCACGGCGGCCTCCAGGTGTATCACTTCTTCGGCCTTCCTACGATGCAGCGAATAGCTGACGCCGCGAAGCGGCGAGGAAATGACAGGGGATTCTCCGGTCTGTTGAGAAACGCAGTCGGGCAGAGGTGGCGGAACGCGGCGTGGCATGCCTGCTTCACGAAACAACTTCAGCATGTCGGATGACCAGAACTCATAAATTTCAAACCGCGTATTATCGCGATCATACGGTGGGCAGCCGGGCCGGCCGGTTCTTGTATCGATAGCGACGGCCCGATGCAATTGACTGACCCGAATCGGCGATTTGCCGGGGATATACCAGGTGTCCACGGTATGAGGGCAGTAGGCGTTCGGAAGATCGCCACTTTCCGCGCACACGGCAACCTTGCTCACACCTGTGGTCGGCGCGGGCGCAGGAATGTGTTCCTGGCTGCGTTCCAGATTCAACGCATCGACGATGCGAAAGAACAACGGGGCGGCCGCGTCCACACCGACGAAACTGGGATTGCCCTGACCGCTGAACTCTCCAATCCAAACCGTCAGCACGTAGGGACCGGCAATGCCGGCGGACCACGCGTCGCGAAATCCCCAGGACGTACCTGTCTTCCATGCGACAGGCCATCGGCTGCGAAGCGGCACAGATCCATCGTCGTCGGGACGTGGGTTGTGGCGTAGCATTTCCAGAGTAATGAAACTGGCCTCCGGACTCAGCAGCTGCACGCCTGGATCGGGAAGGTCCGACGCTTCAACGCGCAACGGCCGAAGCATGCCCTGATTGGCCAACATGGCGTAAAGCCTCGACAATTCCTCCATTGTGATTTCCCCGCCGCCCAGAACCAGCGAAAGTCCGTAATGCTCTTCCGGCAGAAGCCGACTGATTCCTGCATTCTGAAGAAACTGGTAAAGATTCGGCTGCTTGATCTGAGTCGCAACCCATACCGCGGGAATATTGCGGCTTCGGATCAGCGCATCCTCTGCACTGATCGGCCCGAAGAATCTTCCATCAAAATTTTCCGGCGTGAATGGACCGAAAGCTGTGGGGGCATCTCGAAGCATCGTCTTCGGGTGCAACACGCCCTGATCGAGCGCGAGGGCATAAATAAAAGGCTTCAGAGTGGATCCTGGCGAGCGCTTGGCCAGTATGCCGTTCACCTGACCATCAATGGATTCGTTCGTGAAATCCGCAGACCCCACCCATGCCTTCACCGACATGTCGCGCGAATCCACCAGCAGCGCCGCGACATTGTGAATTCCACGATCGCCATATTGATTGATGTAACGCTGAATCTGGCGTTCCACCAGCCGTTGCAGACCGGCATCCAATGTCGTTTTGATTTGCGGCCGATTTGGCGCATGGGATTTGTCGGACAATAATGCATCGACGAAGTGTGGCGCCTGTTGCGGCATTGCGAACTGGCGGCGCGCAACGATTTCCAGATTCAATTGGCGTTCGATTCCTTCAGAAGAAGCATGGGTTTTCAACCACATCGCGCCAAGTTGAGATCGCGCAGCAAGCATGCCGGTTTCCTGCGAGTCGTTATTGGTGTCGGTGGAATCGGCTCGACCCGCCCGGGTTGCCGGATGCTGGGGGATGACGGCGAGCGTCAGCGCTTCGGCAAGAGTCACATTTTCAGGAGACTTGCCGAAATAAATCCGGCTTGCGGCCCCAACACCTTCGATGTTGCTGCCGAACGGTGCAAGATTCAGATACGCCTCGATTAAATTCCGTTTCGAGTAACGCACTTCAAGCCACAGTGCGGCACCGATCTGATGCAGCTTGCCTGCCGGTGTCCTGGTGTTCAGTCGGTAGAACATCCGGGCGAGCTGCATTGTCAGCGTGGAACCACCAGCGCGTCCTGGCCCGCGCCATGTGCGAAATCCGGCTCGGACAATTGAGACTGGATTGACTCCGGCATGCCAGTAAAACCAGCGGTCCTCCTTTAGAAGAAATGCGTCCACAAGTTCGGGAGACATCTGAGACAGGGGAGTCCACAGGCGATATTGTTCGTCGGAAGCCAGAGTCACGCGCAGCAACTCTCCATCGGAAGACCACACCGCCGTGGATAGTGGAATACGTTTTGACAGCGCGTCGTGCGGCGAGAACCGGAGGAGAGCGAGAAGTAGAATCAGCGCTCCTGCAGTCTTCAATATTCGGCCGGGTATTTGGCTCTTCATGTCACCGTACTGCGTTTAGCAGTATGACATCCCTTCCAACATCAGACACTGTCCGTGCGACACGCGCGCTCGCAGACTCGGGGACTACGTTCATGCGTCCGTACACACGTGACGTTCACGACCCGACGGATCGCTGGAGAAAAACCTGTTATCTGCAGGGTCTATGACCGCGCGCAATCCAGATTGAGAGGATGCGCGCAGATATAGACCGCTACAGGGAGAGGAGGAAGATGACCCAACTCCGCCGCTATTTCTTTATTGAAGCGGGGTCCGACTCGTTTTTCGGAGACGCTTTCTGCAGCACAGCGACGAGGTTCTGACCTTTCGAGACTCCACCCTTCACGATTTCCGGCGCGGTGACCTTCCTGCCGTAGAGGCTTTCGTTTGCGCCATTGTCCTGTCGTAACGTCGATCCTTCCAGGGATACACCAGCAAACAGACCCTGCGAGCGGGAATACGTCAGAATTTCCGCTCGCATGTAGGCATCGGTTTCAGCTGACGTGGCTCGTCCCTTGGGACCTGCGGCGACCGCCGCATCGGCGCCCAGCTTCACTTTGCTTTTTAGAAGAGATTCAGCTCCCTTGGGGTTCATCACGAGAAGAAGAAAGTCGGTAGCCTGGCCTCCCAACTGGAATCCGATGCTGGCTCCCTCCAGACGATACATTGCCGGCGCTCCCCATGGACCGGTGAAGTTTCCTCCCGTGCGGCAGACCAGCATCCCTTTGCCATAACTTCCACCAACACCGAAAGCAAACTTCTTGACCGACGGCAACACCACGACGCACTCGGCCTTGTTCAGCAAATCTTTCGGAAGTCCGTCGGGGATATTCAGAATTTCCTGCAACACCTCGGCGCCATTTGCGATCCGTTCCTCTTCGTCACTGGCTGCGGACAGCACCGGCACAATCAGGATCAAAGTCAACAGACCTATAATCACTCGCATCACAGCTTCCTACCTCCTCCGACATTGTTCCCGGATGCCACCGGATATTCAACGAAGATTGCTATACTCCCGTCAATCTTCCGGAGGAACACGAATGCGAAGAGGGCTGATTGTAAGTGTGCTGTTGTCCTTTTTGTCTATATTCTCCATCGCTCAGGTTGGGCGGCAACCCGGTGCATCGCGGCCTGCCCCGCGGTGGCCTGATGGACGTGTGCGCCTGAGTTCGCCGGAGGGCGAAAGAGGTCTTTGGGGTGGCAGTGGTCGCCTGGCGATCAACCCCAGGAGTTATGAGCCACGGACGACATTGAACGCACCCATTCACATTGATGACGTTCCGCTTCATCCCTGGGCGCGAGCAATGGTCGATTATCGCCACCTCAACTTCTTAAAGGATGAACCCTACACCCGCTGCAAGCCGTCTCCTGGGCCTCGACAGTGGACTACGGCGTACGGCTTCGAAATTCTCGATTTGCCGGAGTCCCAGCGCATTTACATTCTCAACAATGGCGGGCCCCATAGCTTCCAGACGATCTATCTGGATGGTCGGCCTCATCCTTCGGGAAACGATCTCACGCCGAGCTATTACGGGCATTCCATCGGCCATTGGGACGGAGACACTCTCGTTATCGATTCAGTGGGCTTCAATGAACGCGCCTGGATGAATCGCGATGCGCTGCCGCATACCGATCGGCTGCATCTTGTCGAACGCCTGACTCGTGTGGATTACAACACGTTGAAGTATGAGGTGACGATTGATGATCCAGGTGCGTACACCGCCATATGGAAGACCGGTTTCACCATGCAATGGACGGAAGGTACTGAACTATTCGAGTACATCTGCCAGGACAATAATCTGGGCCCGCAGCTGATGGTCGGCTCTGGAACGTCCGTCGATCGTGTCAGTCCGATTGTTCCGTAATTGTTGGTAGATGCAAATTCCTGTGTGCCCCTGTAGGCGCGGTCTGTGACCGCGCACGCTCTATCATACACGTCGAATCCGACTGAAAGACTGTGCGCGGTCATAGACCGCGCCTGCAGTTCTACTTCCGGATATGTTTCTCGAGCATTTGGCGACGCACGACAGCGCCGTAGACATTTCCTTCAGCGTCAACTCCAACACCTTCGGCGCCGCTGTGTTCGATGGTGGTGGATTCCATGTCTTCGATGAAGTATTTCACCGAACCATCTTTCGCGCTTCCGATGCGAATGCCCTTTTTCCATTCCGGCTGATCCGGTCCCCACGATTCCGAATCGGCGACATACATCGTGTCGTCTCGAGTAATCGCAATCCCACTGGGCCTGCCGAACTGACGCCAGGTCTCCAGGTAACGTCCGTTCTGATCGAAAATCTGGATACGATTGTTTCCGCGATCGCCAACAAACAGTCGTCCGCGCGAATCCATCGCGATGGTATGAGGTGAATCCAATTCCTCCGGACCGGTTCCTTTCCTGCCCCAGGACTTGATGAACTGACCGGCTTTCGAGAATTTGGAAACGCGATCGTTTCCGGCGGTTCCGCCGGAGTGCCCTTCAGTGACGAAGATATCGCCGTTCGGAGCGATCACAACATCTGTAGGTTCGTCGAACAGTCCGGGTGCAGCGCTGGCAACGCCCGCTTTTCCGAGAGTCATTAGAATTTTTCCATCAGGACTGAACTCAAACACCTGAGAGCCCTTCCCATTCTGCGTTTGCGAATCGGTCACCCAGAGATTGCCTTGTCCGTCGACGGTTGCGCCGTGCGGAAACACGAACATTCCCTCGCCCCAGCTCTTCTGCAGCTTGCCCGATTTATCGAACTTCAGAATTGGCGCTTCGGTTCTCGCGGCGCAGGAGTTTCCGGAGCATCGATGAATGACGAACACGGTCCCGTCGCGTCCAACTTCCACTGCAGTCACTGCGGCCCAGGGGATGCTGTTCGGAGGCGCTGCCCAGTCACGAATCGTGTGGAATGGATTTGGAAGGTCATTGAGCGGTTTAACGGATGTCGTCTGGGAGCTAATCGCCACCGACCCTGCAGCAACCATCAGGAGCGCCGCTCGATTCCAATGCCGCATGATTCTCCTCCATCAAATCGTCTTCAGATCCAATTCGGCCTGGATCAAGTGTTCCGGCCGGCCGAGATCTCGCCAGAAATATTGATCCGCGCGAAACGCGAGGATCTTCCCCCCCTCCGCTGCCAGATTCAAGTAAGAGTTGATGATCGAAAAAACTCCGTGCTCTGCGATCCGTGGAAGAAGACGCGGAGAGATCACGTGGATGCCTGAAAAAGCCAGCGCCTGCGGATGTTCTGCAGGCCGAACCATCTCTGTCTTCAGATCCGGATTTGACCGGCGGCCGCAAAGCTCATCCTGTTCGTCGAAGAGCAGATATCTTGACGTCTCCCGATTCTTTACCGCGAGCGTGGCCAGCGCCTGGTTCTGGGTATGGAAAGCCACCATGCGATGAAGGTCGATCGAACTGATCACATCGACATTGTGAAGAACGAAGGGTTCATCCAATCGGTTTGGATCATCGAGGAAGAACCATGCCGCTTTCCTGAGTCCGCCGCCAGTGTCCAGCAGGACCTCTTCGCGGGAGATCTCAATGCGTATTCCGAAATTATCTTTCGATTTCAGATAGTCCACCACCATGTCTGCAAAATGGTGCACATTGACGATGACTTCATCCACGCCAAATTCACGCAATCGTGTCAGTGTGATTTCGAGAAGAGTGCGGCCGGACACCTCCACCAACGCCTTGGGCCGGCTGTCTGTCATCGGTCGCAGGCGAGTGCCCAGACCGGCGGCCAGAACCATTGCTTTCATGGCGCCTTCATCGCGATTTCGGCGGACAACTTCTCCAGTCCCAGATGCCTCACGACGACTTCAACCCCATTCCTGCCGTTCAAATGTTCCGCCATCTGCTCCGCCAGGTATACCGAACGATGCTGTCCGCCCGTGCAGCCGAACGACACCATCAGGTTTTTGAAACCGCGCTTCTGATAGTTACTCAGGCTGGCGTCCACCAACGACGCGGCATTGGCCAGATACAGATGCACACTCTCCTGCTGAACCAGGTAGTCCTTCACAGGGATGTCCTTTCCAGTGAGCTTCTTGAATCGTTCTTCACGGCCCGGATTCGGCAGACTGCGCGCATCGAAAACGAATCCTCCCCCATTTCCGGATTCGTCTTTTGGAAAACCCTGATGAAAGGAAAAACTGAAAATCCGCACGATGATGTTTTCCGTTTCGGATCCCAGGCAGCGCAATGTTTCGGACGACAGCATGCTTCGAAACGCGTTGATCAGAGTCGGTGTTGCGATGGGAAGCTCCACGTTGTGGATCAGCCATCGCAGGTTTTTCAGTGCGTACGGCACGCTCTGCAGAAAGTGAGGTTTGCGTTCAAAGAATCCGCGAAAACCGTAGGCGCCCAGTGCCTGCATGATTCGAACATAGACATAGGCATAGTAGTGCCGCATAAATGCGTCACGATCGAGCTTCATAAACTCACCAACCGCATCGAGGTAGTGATTCAGAAGCTGCTGACGCAATTCTGGCGGCAGGTCGGCTTTCCCGTCGTAAAGGAGCGACGCGATATCGTAGTGCAGGGCCCCCCTTCGTCCTCCCTGATAATCGAGAAAGAAGGGCTGGTTGCCGCGCAGCATGATGTTGCGAGATTGGAAATCGCGATAGAGAAAGTATTCGCGATCGGCACTCAGCAGAAAATCCGTCAGGACTCCGAAATCATCTTCCAGCGCCTGTTCACTGAAGGGAATTCCGGCAAGTCTCAGGAAGTAGTATTTGAAATAGTTCAAATCCCAGGAAATGGATTGTCGATCGAATTTCTCGCGCGGATAGCAGACCTTGAAGTTCAGATCGCGGGCGGCCTGGATCTGGAAACGCGGCAGCACGGAGATCGCCTTGCGATAGGCGTCTATAACTTCAGGTGCAATGCTGTCGCCGGTACGGTTTTTCGAAAGGTATTGAAAGAGAGTCGTGTCTCCAAGGTCTTCTTCGAGGTAAGCACCTTCGTCCAGGTCTTCAATGAAGATTTCCGGCACCGGCAACCCGTGCCTTCGAAAGTGCTTTGTGAATTCGAGAAACGCGACGTTCTCTTCGCGCACTCCATGTTGAATACCTATTGCGCTGCAGGCGGAATTGGATAAACGGATGATTTGTCGGCCCGAGCCGCCAAGCTGACCCTGGATTGCCTGCACTCGCTGTGCCGCTGAATGGAAATGCTGCTCAAAGAGTGTTTCAAGAATACTCATATCGCTGAATTACCCATGAAAAGATAACATGGAGCATTCCCTCTACCGAAGGGGAGAGGGTGCCGCCCACCTTCTGATGGGCGGCGGATGAGGGATACCACATGAAAAATAATTTCGCCTGGCACCCCTCGCCTTTCTTTCGAATTAAAACCACAGTGGACGTTGCTTTCAATGCGCGTTAGAATTCGCGACAACCAAGCGAAAAGGAGGTTCCATGATCGTAAATCAGCGGGTGAGAAAATATTTCATGGCGGTTCTTGCAGCAGGGATGCTGGCGGCAGCGGCCATCGCCGTGGCTCACCACTCCTTCGCCATGTTTGATACGACCGCGTCGGTCACTTTGACCGGCACTGTGACCGAATTCCAATGGACCAATCCACATGCATATATCGAGCTGGATGTCCCGAACAGCGGCGGCGGGGGGAAGCAGCATTGGAGCATCGAATTGGGCAGTCCCAGCATTCTGCAGCAAAGCGGCTGGAAGTATAAGGATCTGAAATTTGGCGACAAGGTGACCGCGACGATCAATCCACTACGGACCCATGAGCCGGGAGGTTTGCTGGTGCAGGTCACCTTGCCGGATGGACGCGTACTCGGCAATGGTCCCGGTAGAGGCCCGGCAGCCCCCGCGCCGACACCGGCGAAGTAGCTGAACCCGGCAGGAGAATTTCATGAAGCGACTATCCATTCCGCTCCCGCAAGCCGTCCTGGTCCTGGCCTTGGTTCTCTTCTACTCGTTGGGTGTATCCGCCGTTGCTCAGACGCCATCGGTAAAGCCGCCGGACCTCAGCGGAGCATGGGGCCCATATGGAGGAGGCCGCGGCGCCGATCCGAAACTTGCCGCGGTTCCGGCCAGTCCGATCGTGGTGAAGCCGGAATACGTCAAGGCCTATGACGCGATCCGCGCGGCAGATGCAGAGGCCAATAGGCGAGGCGAACCCCTGGCGTCGGCAAGTTCCGCCTGTATACCCAGCGGCATGCCGTCCATGATGGCTGTCGCTATTTATCCCATCGAAGTGATCCAGACTCCGAATCAGGTGACAATCGTCGCGGAGGCATTCATGCAGGTGCGACGGATCTTTCTCGACAGACCGCAGCTTCCCATCGATGAGGTGCCTCCGGGTTATTTCGGCCGTTCGGTCGGCCATTGGGAAGGCGACACTCTTGTCGTGGACACCATCGGCATCAAGACATCGGTCCAATATCAGCGCGTTCCTCACAGCGACCAGATGCGCATTACCGAACGGTTCCGTCTTGCGGCGCCCGATGTTCTGCACGATCAGATCACGATTCAGGATCCCGTCACGCTCGAGAAGCCGATCACATACACGCTGTCCTACCGCCGTCTGCCGAAGTACGAGATGGTGGAATTCGTCTGCGACAACAATCGGGAATTCGCGAATGACAAGGGCGCTGTTCAGCTGAAGCTGGGGGGGCGCTGAGCGCAGACCAGCAACACTAACGAGAATTGGATTGCAGAGATGGAGGCCACGATGGAACGGTCAACAATGGTTCGAAGAGTCATAGTAGTTCTTGCAGTAATGAGCTTCATCTTCACCGCGTCCAACCTTTCGGCGCAGTTCCAGCCGCCGGGTGCTCTGGGAGCGCTCGCGCCGGCAAACATCGCCAAACCGCGTCCAAAGCCACCATTTGATCTGACCGGAACCTGGCTGCATGGTGGTGGCACCGATAACGGATGGAGATTCACGCCTCCCGAAGGAATCAAGCTCACACCCGAGGCCCAGGTTCACTTTGACGCGGCTCGAAAAGCACAAGCCGAAGGAAAGGTCTACCACGACGATATCGGTCAGTGCTGGCCGGCAGGACTGCCCATCATCATGACCCGCGTCTGGCCAATCGCCATGGTTCAGCTTCCCACCGTGATTTACATGATCAGCGAATTCATGAACAGCGTGCGCATCATTTACCTGGATGGGCGTCCTCATACCGATCCGGATATTGCAGTGCCCAGTTTCAACGGCGAGTCCATTGGACACTGGGAAAACAATATGCTGGTGATCGACACGAAATACTTCCGTCCCGACCATCACTGGATCGATTCGGGAATTCCCGGCAGTGACGCGTTGCACATCGTCGAACGCATTCGCTTGATCGAAGACGGCAAGGCCATGTCGATCGAATATACATTTACCGATCCAAAAAGTTGGGTCGGCGAATGGAAGATGACGAAACGGTGGGGCCGCGTGGACGATCGGGACATTGCCGAAGTGTCGTGCCTGCCCGATATGAATGAGCACTTGCCGTCAACGCAGTCGAAGGACAACATCCACTAGGCGGCGCTACCGTTCGTTGACCTTGTATTCCATTTTGAACTCGTTTTGCAGCGTGTCTCGCGACTGACTTGTAATCCGAATTCTGCCATCCTTCGGGATGAGCGCATTGATCAGATACGCGCCAATATCGGATCTGTGCGTATTCGCGAAAGCCAGGCGGTGAGGGCCGATCGCTGATTGTGGAATTTTCGCAGACGCCCGCAATCGGATAATACCCTCGCCATTGTGCATATCCGCCAATTGTGGAAAAGCGGAACCGTCGACCTTTAGCTCGCAGGCACGGCCATCGACACTCAACTTTAATGATGTAATGACGAGCCGGGCATACGCTGCGGCCTCGACAGGCGAAATCGTACCGTTGCGATCCTGGTCGATTCCGGCGAATACGGTATCTGCTACCGCAGCGCCCGGTGTGAGATTCATCTCGAGTCCGACGCGGTCCAGTTCAATGGAAATGCGAGTGGCCTGAAGATACTCATCCAGCCGGTGTGCTTCAGTGGAATGCGGGAATCCGAAACCAACAATCGTCATCAACGTTAATAAATGAAGCAGCCGTATTGGCGCACTCATGGGACTAGCAGCCTCGCGCCATAATCGTTGGTGGGATCGCGGTAGATCGTGTGGATATGATCGAGGTCGCCCTGCTGCGGAGCGTATTCGATGAGAACGGTGGGGCCTTGAATTCGGAAGTAGGCGAGCCCGCCATTCTCTGTGGCGCCGCTCCAGGCAAAATAGGTACGGGACAGGTTGCTTCGAATTTCCGCCATCCGGGCCGCTGCGCCTTCGTCGTTGAGAATGCCGACCCATTCGTGCGCGAGATCCAGGAGCATCGCCTGCTGATTGGCGTCGAGCGCCGTTGCGAGAATCCCTTCGGGCTGGATCGTCTTACCATCTTCGCCGGGTCCAAGTACGAGATCGCTCACACGATAGTTCAGGATCGCCTGCTTCCGCTGCTCGGCGTTGAGCGCGCCGATCAGCGCAAATCCCTTGTCATTCTCTTTGCCAAGCGGGCGGATGGTTTGGCCGTTCAACGTGTACTTTGCCGGCTGCGCAGCTGGAAGACTCGGCGTGATGACATTATTCTGGCCAACGATGGTCACATTGATTGCAAGATGGTGTCCGCCAAACTGCACCATCCACGGCGTCGTCGCCGAGGGCGTTCCGAGAATCGCAATGTAGTACTCCGCAGCGCCAAATGTCACTCCCCCTCTGCCGCCTCGTCCGCCGGTCTGGCCGCCACCGGCTCCCCGCAGTACTTCATCCCCGTTCATGATGTCGGTAACTTTGCGATAACCATCGGCACTGAGGACTGCTGCAACTACAGCAAGAGCCGCACTCCGTTTTGCGGGAGTGAGATTGCCGAGACGAAGGCTGTTGCGTTGGTAGATTCCGTTGGGGAGATTGGACCAGTTTGTCTTCTGGGGACTGTTGAATGGGAACGCGGCCTTCGCGCGTTCGCCTGGCTCCAGCATTGCGAGGAACGCATTGGCGGCGGGAACCGCTGCTGCCGGTCCGGGCTGCGCGGCAATAGCACCTGCCAGCGTGACGAGCAGAATCAGGATCGAAGCCAGTGCAGAACGTTTCATGAGTGAGTCTCCCGGATGCTGAACTAGCTGTCGTTATACACGGGAGGTGATGGGGACGCAAATTGCGGGCTGGCTCGATGTGCCAATCACCCCTCCTGTCCAGCACGGCAATGGAATTCTTCCCCGAGTGTGTTGACACATTCAAATCCGCGCTGTTAGAGTCAGCCGCAAAATCGCAATGCGTTTACATATTGCCCTGATTGCCGCATTCATCTTCGTCTCTGCCATCCCAACTGTTGGTGCGCAATACCCGCAGGCGGAAGTGGAAGTCGGATTCAATCTCTACAACACGAACTGCATCACCTGCCACGGATCCAATGGCGACTCCGTATCGGGTGTCAGTTTCCGAAGCGGTCAGTTCCGTCGCGTGTCGACGGATGCGGAGTTGAACCGTTTGATCCAGACCGGCGTTCCCGGCACCGCGATGCCACCCGGTCGATTTGGGACTGCGGACCTCGCGGGTCTGGTGGCGTATGTCCGATCGATGCGCGACTTCGATACGAAGCCTGCGCGAGGAGACGCTGCTCGCGGAAGAACGCTGGCGGAAGGCAAAGGAGGATGTCTCGGTTGCCACCGCATCAACGGAAAAGGATCGCGGGTGGCGCCGGACCTGAGCGACATCGGAGCCGTTCGTTCTCCCGATGCAATCGAACGCACAATGGCCGATTCGTCCAGTACCATGCTCCCCATCAATCGTTCGATACGAGCGGTGACTCGCGAGGGAAAGGTCATCACGGGGCGGCGGCTCAATGAGGACACCTACTCGGTTCAGATTATCGACAGCGAAGAGCGTCTGATGTCGCTGCTCAAATCCGATCTGAAGGAATACACCGTTCTTAAAACCTCACCCATGCCTTCGTTCAAGAACACTCTCACTCCAATGGAACTCGACGATGTGGTGACGTACTTGCGTACTTTGAAAGGAGCGAGGTAGTTGAAATGAAGTTCCTGAAGAGACGCCTGTTACCGGCCGTGTTATTCCTCTGCCTGATGATTCCCATGATGCACGCTCAGATCACCTATGATTTGCTGCTTCACGCCTCGGATCATCCTGAAAATTGGCTGACCTATTCGGGAAGTTATGCGAGCCAAAGGTATAGCCTGCTGAAACAGGTCACTCCCAGCAATGTGAAGAATCTCGAACAGAAATGGATCTTCCAGGCCGATTCGCTGGAGAAGTTTGAAACGACGCCGCTGGTCGTCGATGGAATCATGTATCTCACGCAGGCGCCGAGTGACGTCGTAGCTCTGGATGCAAAGACCGGCCGCATCTTCTGGATTTATCGATACGTGGTGTCGACGGATGTGAGGCCTTGTTGCGGCTCCGTGAATCACGGCCTTGCGATTCTTGGCGATACCTTGTACCTGGCCACGCTCGACGCACACCTCGTTGCGATCGATGCGAAGGCCGGCCGACCTTTATGGAACGTCAAGGTGGCGACGGCGAGCGCCGGATACGCCATGACCCTTGCGCCCCTTGTGGTAAAGGACAAAGTCATCATCGGTGTCGCCGGCGGAGAGTTCGGTATTCGTGGGTTCGTTGCCGCGTTTGATGTCAGCAACGGCAGCGAAGTCTGGCGCACTTATACGGTGCCCGGGCCCGGCGAGCCCGGACACGAAAGCTGGCAGGGCAACTCGTGGGAGCACGGCGGCGGTCCGGTGTGGCTCACCGGTTCTTATGATCCCGCATTGAACCTGACATATTGGGGAACTGGAAATCCCGGTCCGGACTGGAATCCGGCGCAGAGGGTCGGCGACAATCTCTATTCAGATTCCGTCCTCGCGCTCGATGCCGATACCGGCAAGCTCAAATGGTATTTTCAATTTACTCCGAATGATCCCTACGATTACGACGCCGTCCAGATCCCAGTGCTCGTCGACGGGATGTGGAACGGCGCACCGCGCAAGCTGATGATGTGGGCCAATCGCAACGGGTTCTTTTATGTGCTCGACCGCACAAATGGCCAGTTCCTCGCTGGATATCCGTTCATCAAATTGAATTGGGCCAGCGGACTGGATGCCAAAGGCCGGCCCATACCCACACCGCAGCCCGAAGGCGCGCCCACGTTTCCGGGCTTGCAGGGCGGCACGAACTGGTATTCGCCGTCATACAGTCCACGCACCGGACTCTTCTATGTGTCAGCGTGGGAAGATTACGCGAGCGTCTTTATCCGCGAAGCCCAGACGTTCGAAGAAGGGCGACGATTCGTTGGAGGCCGGCCCACCAGTCCGATTCCCGGCGCCCCGAATGTGCCCGGGGCAACAAAGCGTCCGCCGATTAATGTATGGACGGAAGCTGCGGGTCACGGCGCCGTGATTGCCATAGATCCGCGTACCGGTGAGAAGAAGTGGAAGTTTCCGATGACCGATACCACCGACAGTGGACTTCTCACTACCGCATCCGACCTTCTGTTTACCGGCGGACGTGAAGGCTACTTCCAGGCGCTCGATGCCCGAACCGGTGCGCTGCTGTGGAAAACCATTCTCGGTGGCCCCATTGTAGCCGGTCCGATGACCTATCAGGTCGACGGCAAGCAGTTCATCGCCGTCGCCGCAGGCCACTCCCTGTTCGCGTTTGCTCTGCGCGAATAGAATGCCTCCTTTCAATGGAGCGATTATTTATCTGTTTGGATACTCTGGCTGCGGAAAGCTGACGATTGCCAGGGCGATTCAAGCCCGGATGGACTGCATCGTGGTTCACAATCACTTGATCAACAATGTCATCTTCTCGTTGATCGATGCGGACGGGAAATCAAAGTTGTCGGACGCCGTTTGGAGAAACGTCAAGCGAGTGCGGTCTGCCGCGTTCGATACGATTCGCGATCTGGCAAAGCCGGGACGCACATTTGTTCTCACCAACACTCTTCTGGATAATGACCCGGAAGATACCGAGTGGTTTCAGGACGTCGTGCAACTTGCCCGCGAGCGAAATTCATTTTTCCTGCCTGTTCGTCTCACCCTTTCACCCGAAGAGCTTGCCCGTCGAGTGGTCTCTCCTGGACGTGCCGAGCAATTCAAGGAAGTCGACCCGGTTGCCGCGATGAGGAAGGCGAACGACTCACAAGTACTGCGCCCCCCCGGCCACGATGTGCTGGAAATGAATATCACCACTATGACTGCAGAAGATGTGGCCGGACATATCGTCAAACGGTTGCATCAGGGGCTCGCGCGCCAGAACTAAAGCGACTGGTACCGACCATGGTAGTCTTTCGGAAATTCATTCTCTGTTACTGCAGAGCCCTGGCGCTCGGCGCCCACTTGCTGAGGAATTCCGTAAATTTCTGCAGGTTGTAGCTCTGTCCTTGCTCGAGATCGCCGGTAAATTGCGAGTGCAAAAGCGCGCCGTTCGTATCAAGGACAAACAGGTGCGGATATCCGGGAATCTTTGGAAACCGGGATAGGACTTTTTCGTTCTCGTTTTCAGGGCTGAAATTAATCTTGACCGTGATGAAGTTGCTGTCTCGTGAAGCCGTTAGCTTCGGATTCTGGTCGAAGTAGTCATCCATGATGTGGCACCAATGACACCAGTCTCCGCCGACTTCCAGAAGGATTCGCTTCCCGGTTCTTTGAGCTTCGACGATGGCGTCCTTAATGTCCTTATCTGCGTTTCGACCGGGATCGTATTTCTTAACCGGAGTGTAGGGAACCGCCAACAACAACGCCACGACCAAAAAAGCTTTCATGCTACCTCCTGTCTGCTTCTGAATTTCAGTTCACGACGTTAATCGGTTTGCCGGATTGAAATGCCGCAATGTTATCCGCTGTGACTTTTGTCAGCCGGCGGCGCGCTTCGACTGCGGCCCAGGCGATGTGCGGAGTGAGAGTGAGATTGGGCGCTTTCAGCAATTGGCTGTCTGCCGGCAGCGGTTCCACAGTCACCACATCCAGCGCAGCGCCTGCGATCACGCCGGCCTGCAGCGCTTCGGAAATGTCGTTGTCCTTCACCAAAGGTCCGCGGGAAGTATTAATAAGGTAAGCGGATTTCTTCATTGTGCGGAGGAGCGCATTATTCACCATTCCGGTGTTTTCCGGAGTGAGATTGCAGTGGAGCGTCACCACATCAGCCTTCGCGAACAGTTCGGGTATATCGCACCACACGACCGGATAGGATGGTGGATTTCCCTGAAAAACATCGTTCGCCAATATGTTCATCTTGAATGCGGAGGCCAGTTCGCCAACTCTGCGTCCGATACGTCCGAAGCCGACGATGCCAATCGTGCGACCCGCCAGTTCCGCCAATGGCCGTCGCCAGAAACTCCATTCGTTGACGCGCGACCATTCTCCCTGATGCACGAGATCGCTGTGAAGCTGAGGCTGCCGGAAGAAATTCAACAGCAGCGCAAACACATACTCCGCGACCGTATCGGTTCCATATATCGGGACGTTGGAGACAGGTATGTTTCGCGCGCGCGCGGACTTGACATCGACGATGTTGTAACCAGTGGCAAGAACGCTGATGAATTTCAGTTGCGGCAGTTGAGCCAGTGTTTCGGCAGACAATGGCGTTTTGTTGGTCAGCAGGATGTCGGCGCCGCGCGACCGCTGGAGTATCTGGTCCGGCGTTGTTCGATCGTGACAGACGAACTCTCCGAGTTTCGCTACCTCGTCCCAGGGGTTGTCACCGGGATCCAGCGTGTAGCCATCGAGAACAACGATTTTCATTCCGCCTCCAACGTCTTCGAATATCGAACAAGAAGTATAAAGGACGCTGTCCAGCAGATGGATTGTTGGACTCCATTCACCGTGCATTCGCAATAGACGGCGCTCTCATATATCTCATCAAACCGGGAGTACCTGATTCGAATTTGAATTCGGTTTTGTCGGCGAGCGGGACGGCGCCGGCCGCGGCAAACCCCACTTCGCCATTTCCGAAGACGTTTTTGCAAGCCAATCCTGAAAGGTCAGCGCCGCGACTGCAGTTACGGTTTCACGATTCCCAGCTTACAGGCTAGTCCCAGTCCCGGTGATCTTCCGGTTGTCTCGGCGCAAAAGTAAAACGATGGGCGCGTCTGCTGCACGGAATTCGAAAGACGGGGGATAGGCAGACTCGATTGGCATTTGGACGAACATTGAGAATTGAATCCTGACTCGCCGATCGGATGGGCGAATGGTGGCTGGGGAGACTCTGCACTGCCGCGAATAGGAGGCGCGCCGTGAAGTGCGTGGGGAGAACTATTCCGTCCGCGGCGGCGATTTGTACAATTGCAGATCAAAACGGGTGTATCGTACGTCGCGGAAAGGAGCAGACCATGGAACAGGAGAAACCGAAAATCCCCACCGAAGCGGTGGAACTGTATTCACGTTACATTCACGGAGAGATCGGCCGCCGTGAATTTTTCGATAAAGTGTCGCGATTCGCAGTTGCGGGACTTACTGCAGCGGCGATTGTCGACAGGCTCATGCCGAACTACGCATTGGGCCAGCAGGTGCGCAAGGATGACGAGCGCATCAAAGCGAGCTATGAAACGATCGAGTCGCCCAAGGGAAATGGCTATATCCGGGGCTATTTCGTCCGGCCGTTCAGTCAGGACACACGTGCGGCGATGCCGACAAAGTTGCCGGCGGTTCTCGTCATTCATGAAAACCGGGGACTCAATCCTCACACCGAAGATGTGGCGCGACGCTTCGCTCTCGAGAACTTCATCGCGTTTGCTCCGGATGCGTTGACCACGGCAGGAGGCTATCCGAACGATGACTACCGGGGCGGGCTTTTATTCAACAAGATCGATAAGCCGAAACTGACTCAGGACCTCCTCGCGTGCGCGCAATGGCTGAAGGCACATGCCCTCTCCAACGGCAAAGTGTGCGCCACCGGCTTCTGCTTCGGGGGCGGCGCTGCGAACACCCTGGCGACACTGCTTGGCCCGGACATGGCGGCAGCTGCACCGTTTTATGGCGGCGCGCCTCCGGCCGCGGATATCGCGAAAATTAAAGCGGCTATCCTCGTGCACCACGGCGGGCTCGATACGCAGCTCGTCAATGCCTGGCCGGCGTATGAAATGGAACTGAAGAAGAACAACACGCCGAACGAAGGCCACATCTGGCCAAACTCGGTGCACGGCTTCTTCAATGACGCCACGCCGGAGCGATACAACAAAGTGACGGCTCCTCAGGCCTGGAACCGAACGATCGAGTGGTTCAATCAATACGCTCGAGCATAGTCTTAGAACGGTTTATACGAAAAAATCGTTTTCAGATTGTATGTGAGCGACCCCTTGCCGCTTCGCGGCAAGGGGTCGCTGGTCTTTTCGCCTACCCCACGACCTGCATCACGACTTCACGGTGTTCACGCATCGTCTTCATTCCGTCCTCTCCCGGCTGCCGGCCGAATCCACAGTAGAAAGAGACACCGAAATCCTTGATGTATTTGGACGCGGTGTTGTAACGCCGCCTGAGTCCGGCGGCTCCATCGATCGGCAGAACGATGCCGAGAAACACCCGAGCGTCCTCGGATCGCAGGTCCGTGAGCGGGCGGAAGAATCGATCGTCTTCGCTGCGCAGGTACGTCGGACCCGCCATGTGTATCCAGTCCACACGTCGTCCGGAGTTGGCGATGGCGAAGTTTGCCATGCGTACAAGCAGCGATGTATCTCCTGGCTCGAACATCGGCCAATGAGGGAAGGTGCCGTAGCAAAGGTGATACCCCACGAGAACCTCTTCGGTAATTGCGCGTGTCAGGCGCGTCACAGGCCCCGTGAATCGCTCCCAACTGTCGCCGCCCATCCAGGCGATGACCCCTTCGATGTCTTGCACCTCATAACAAACATCCCATTGGATGGCGAGTTCCGATGGCGGTATCGCTTCCATCAGGCGCTGCAGCTCGCGACGGACGAGATCTTCGTACGCCGGCCCCGCAACCGCATAGTCGGCTGCAAAGTCCGACTTGAATCCATTCAACGCGCTCGACGGAAAAGGCAAGCTCACCTGAAACCGCAAGTGACGCGGAACGACTCCCTGATCCCTAAGCCTGCGGAATACCTGGTACGACTCGATCGCATCATCGATTCGCGGCCACGACTGGAATTCCAGCTTCGATATGCCTTCGCGGATCTTGAACACCGGCGTCTCATAGGCATGGCGCGGAATGCCCGTCGGGGAAGCGGTTTCCTGAATGATCTCGATGTCCGGATGCGGTCGACAAAGGCGTTCACGCTCGTATCCCACCCATCCGCGTCGCGGTCCCGTTTCTCCGTCCGGCAATGCGAAGACGATATCGCCAAATAATTCAGCACCCGCACGGAGGGCATCTTCTGTTGTGTCTGCCGGCAAGCTGCCCACCAGCAGGAGTTTGCTCGCAGCTCGAGATCCCATGTTCCTCCTTAGTGAAGCAAAGGCGTCCGCTCATGATAACCGGAGAAGCTATGGCCTGATGGCTTACCTTGTCGCCGGCCGCGGGCAGGACTCCCCTCGAAGTTTCGGAGGATGTTTGCTCGAGTTGCGGGGCCTGGCTGGCCCGTGTCGTCGGCGTCGTGATTATTACGGCTTCACGATTTCCAGCTTGCTCGCCAGTCCGAGCCCGGTAATCCTGCGGTTGTACATGCCTTCGGCAAACGCCGGCGGAGCTTGAAAGAGCCCGGCGTTAGTGGCGCGGATTCGATAAACAAACGTCGACTGATTCCGTGCAACATCGCCATACAGAACAATTCGATCCTCCCGCACATCGACGTGCTCCGGATTCCAGTTGGATTTGTCCGGCAGTCCGATGGGCAAAGCGGCCGCTCCGGCCTGTCGCTTTGGGGCTGCTGCAGGCTCCACGCCCGTGCTGCTGTCTGCCGCTGGCTGCAGTTCCAGGACGGGTTCCACACCTCCGGGCAGGAGATCCACGACAGCAACCTGCTGCACCAAGTCCTTATTCGTCGACCTTAAACGCAGCCGAACCAGGAATTCTTCGCCCACTTTCACTTGAGTAATGACGTTGCCTTTCATGTCCAGGAATTCGCGGATGATTTCGATTCCCTGATTGATTGCGGATGATGGTGGATTCCGGTCGAAGCCTGATTCATTGATCAGGTAATACCCCGGGAGCGCACCATTACTGGTGGCTTTGGAGAACTGAACTTTCGAAGCGCTCTCCGAGACGCTGACTTTGGGCATTGTCGTGGATGAGCCTGCCGGAAGTGGGATCGCGGTCTCACGACCTTCCTTGTTGATTTCGGTAATTCCGAATTTTACGGTGCTTGTCGCCGCTTTCGCATAAGCGTCGAGCGCAAGCAATGTGTACGCGGCAGATAGGGAATTGATGCCATTGCCACTGATCGAGGTGCCGATGCTGTCGAGTGTCGTGGCCGGAACTCCCGCGAGCCGGTTTGGGAAGTGCCGGGCAATCAGGTACAACAGCTGGGTGTCGTGGTCTGTGGGGTCATAGTAGGATTCGTCGATAAAGTCTTTCTTCTGCTGCGACCATGGAACGTTTTTGATGATACGGTCCGCTTCGTCATTGCGTTGCATCAGCCGATAGGCCGATGCCAGATATGCCGCGGACAGATCCGTCTGCCACGTCTTTTCGAAACGATGCGTCAATTCCTGTTCCACATTTGAAATTGCCGCGGTCGGTTTGATTCCCTGCCGAACCAGGAGATACACGGCATAGGCTCGCAGCCTGCCTCCGGTTAATGTACTGGCCGGAGTTGTTGCATATTGCGAGAGCCAGCTGTTGACGTTCAGCAGCATTTCAGGCGGAATTTTCTGGCCTCTCTCTCTGGACTCGATCAGGAAATGCGCGGCGTACAGCGAAGCGAACTCCGCGCTTATTGGCGTGGAGGCCCACAACCCGAAACCGCCTTCGTCGTTTTGCCGGCTCTGCAGTGCGGAATACAGGTTGGCCAGCGTCTCGCTTCCTTTAATTGATCCGAATTCCGGACGCGACGAGATCAGCATGGCGCCGATGCCTTTGCTGACGATTTGCTCGGTGCAGTAGTAAGGGTAGTCGTTCAGATAGGCCAGCAGTCCCTGGCCCCAGACCAGCGGAATTGTGGAAACCGAAGCAGCTACCGTTCTCTTATCGGAATACATATATCGAGTCAGCGCCACGGTTGCATTGCTGCTGTCGAATCGGCCAAGGCTGAGCTGCGTTCGAAACGCGATTGGCGGCCGCACGCTTACACTTTCTTCGATGCGCGCTTCGGAAGTTCCTCTTCGGGCAGTGAATTTCAGCGAAGCAGCCCCAAGTATCGGATTGGTTTTGAATCGAAACTCCGCGACGCCCTCCTGTTTGTCCGCGATCTGGAGATCTACACGTGACGGGCCGATGGCCGAGAGTGGACTGCTCGACTGCACTTCCACCTGTATCGGTGGCGCTGCGGCTCCGTTTGTTGTTTTCGTCACCGTATTGTTAAACACTCCGATACTGACAATCAGTTCATCGCCGGGTGCAACCATGGCGGGCACGTTGGGCGTCAGGATGAAATCGCCTTTCACTTCGGTATCGGCTTCAGTGACACCTACACGCTTCGCATTGACCGCGATCGCAACAATGCGCAGTTTCCCGTTGAAGTAATCCGGTACCGTGTATTTCAGATCCTTCCCGCCGGGTCCCACTTCGATCAAGCCCGACCAGTAGGCGACCGGCGGTTTGCTCTTCTTGTTGAAGGGATTCAGATGGCGTGCGAAACCACCATCGGCGTCTCCGCCCGGCGCTGCAAGGGCCAGGAATCGCTTGAAGTCCGGCAGAATGAGATCCAGGATCTGAGTAGACTGCACTTCGAGCATCTTCTTTTGAAAGAAGTAGCCCAGCGGATCCGGATTCTTATAGCGCGCAACCTGGAGAATGCCTTCGTCGACGGCCAGTACCGCGACACGTGAAATTTCAGGCGTCGAGACGTGCATCGTCATCGTCACGCCCGGCTTCACTTCACGAGGTGCGGACAACGTAACCGGCTGACTGCGCTCTCCGAGATTCGCGGCGAATGGCGCGACACCATACGAAAGCGGGCTCAGGAATAATTCATCGGAAGCCGGATCCCGCAGGAATTGAACCGTAACGTAGCCATTGCCTTCGAATTCCCTTGGGAGGGTGATCCGCTGCACAGAGCTTGTCGTGGATGTCTTGAACCATTGATAGTGGTACACGCGCTCGCGCTCAATCGTAATCAGGCCCGCGCCCGTATACGGCGCCCGGATGCTGATCTCGATGGTGTCTCCACCCAGATACGCCGATTTGTCGAGCTGAATCTGCAGTTCCGCATTGCGTTCCAGCGAGCGCGATACATTCGCCTGCCCTGCGACACTGTAGCTGAGCCGATTCACTTCCGCCCCGGCGGCATTGCGCAGAACGAGAACGAAATCTCCGGGTTCGTCGGTTGGAATGGCGAGGTTGCTGCCACCCGATGCGATATTCACTTTCTTGGTGTCGCGAACAATTTCCTTCAGTTTGGAAACGTATTTGTAAGTTTGATTGTCCTGCTGCGTCAGCACGGAAAGATACTTGCGCTGGACCCACTCCAGCGTAAGTCCGTCCGCGGCGACGGGCGCGAGCTGACGGTTTACGGCGAGCCAGTTGGCCTGGTGGGAACTGGTACGCCGCACGAAATTCAAATCGCCATCGGGTTTCACGCCCACCAGGTATGGTGCATCCGAAACGATGACACTGTCCTGAGCCGCCACATTGCGGCCACCCTCGGCTTCGAAGGCGCGAGCGAGCACATTGAGCCGGTACGCACGGCCGACAAACCGGCCGAGGTCCAGTTTCAATTCAGCGCTGCCCTTGTCGTCGGTGACGGAGGGCGGAAGGGTTTCGTGAAATGGCTCCGGCAACTTTTCTCCGATTTGAAAACGATAGTCCGTGTATTTGCCGAACTGTGGCAGAACCGGCGTGAGCGTCATTTCTCCTTCCACGCGGCGATTGCCTGCCGGTTCGCCGAACAGATGCGCGGCAACGATGCGAGCCTTGACGTCGTCCGTTGTCAGCCAGCCAGCGACCGGCTGTTCGGACAGCGTCAGGCGCACCTTCATGCGATCCGGTTCGAATTCCTGGACTTTGAATGAACTGCTTCCAAGGAGGTCTCGACGTTTGTCGTCTTTCACAAGATACGCGGAGACCTGATATGTGCCGGTGGGTGCGGCGGGCTGGCTGGTGTAGGTGATTTCATCAAAGCCCAGCGGCGAGAGCTTCAAGGAATTGCGATTGACGATAATTCCGCGGGCGTCGGTGATCTCGACGTCAATCGGCAATCCAGTCAAAGACGATTTCCAATCCGCCGTGCGCGTCACGAGTCCGAGATGAGTTGTTTCGCCGGGACGATAGATGCCACGATCGGAAAACACATAGGTGGAAAGCTGCTCCGAGGATGCGGCATTCTCGACGCCGCCGGTGTCAAACCGCGAAAGATCGAGTTCACGACCGCCGGTGCGGAACGAAAGAAACGAGTAGTCGTCCTCCTTTCGAACCACCACCATCGACGGGGTCTTTTCACGGCGCAGGGTGTCCGGGAATTTGGGCAGCTGTGCGCGGCCACCGGCGTCTGTGGTGTATGCCATCACTGGCTCGCCGTTCTTTCCAATCACTTCGATTCGCGCCCCCGCCACCGGATCGCCGCTGCGTATGGATTGCACGAAGACGTCGCGCGATCCGTCTTTTGCCAGTTTGATCACGAATCCGAGATCGGTAATCAGAACCAGACGTGCGTCCTGGATTTCACGAGGATCCCTTCGCCGATTCGCGTTGGCTCCGCGGGGTGGACGATCGGGAAGTGATCGGAGGTGGAGCAGAAACAAACCATGCCTGCCGGACCGGTCGAGAAGATACGGACTGAGATCGATGCTATCGTAGCTGGGCTTTCCGGGTTCCGCTGTGCTGAAGTCGCGTTGCGTTATCAATTTCTCGGCAATCTTGTCTTCAAGGTCCGCGCCAAAGTTTGGATTGGAATAGTCCCACAAGGATGCGCCCAGGTGATGGAGTTGATTCGGCAGCACGCGGCCAACCGCGACTTCCACTCGATCCACGTCTCGCGCCATGAAACCGATTTTTCGATCACCGGATAACGAAAGAAGCGCCCCTGTTCCGAGAAATGTCAGGGCTTTCTTGTACGGTTCAACTTCGAAGGTCGCCACGTAGGGTTTGCCGGAGATATAACCACCGATTCCTTCGACGTTTTCCTTGACCAGCGCATAGATGTAACGGCCCACCGGTGCACGGAACTTCAAACCATGAGACGTATTGCCGCCTTCCTCGGAAGGCACGTAGCTGAGAGAGAGGGCCTCACATTTGGTGATGAACTCGGCGCCGATTTCGGTCAGGTTGGTCCATTTGAAGGGCTGCAAATCTTCCTTAGGCTGGTTCGGATGCCGCTCCGGAAGAACGCAGGCCGTGACCTTGCCGGTGAGCGCTTTTTCCGCTACAGGAGATGAACTTTGAAGAAGCATGATCTGTTCGGGTTCGTAGCGGGCGTTGTCGACCAGGGTCATTCGCGCATCAGAAAAACGCAGGCTGGTGCGTCCGGGAATCGTAACCGTGGTTTCAAATGGATCTCGAGTTTCGTTGCCTCCTCGCGCTGCGCGAATGCCAGGGGCGAGTTTTACCTTCATGGGCGTATCGTCGCGAGGCATTGCCAGGGCCGCCGAATGGATGTGGGCGGCCAGTTTCAGCTTGTCGTAGACGACGGTGAAGTTGCGGCTGTCGGGCTTCAGGCCGAGATAGGCTGCGTCGCTGGCGGTCGCGAGCGCGACGTGCTTTTCAAATTCTGCAGTGTCGACGGGATGGCTGAATTGCACGGTGGCGACGAGTTTCTTCAAATTCGGATCGCGGGGATCCTGATAGAACTGGCTTTCAGTGAAGCGGGCGGAGAACGCTTCGGTTGCGAACGTGAATTTATAGTCTTCAAGCAGGACAAGGTCGGCAAGAAAGCCCTTGGATGCGAGCCGCACTTTGAATTTCGCGTCGATCGGCCAATCGTCCCTGGGAGTGAACTGCAGTTCACGATCGCTGACCCAGAACCAGGTGCCTGCAATCGCGGGAGATACGTCGATGCCGGATGTGACCGCCTTCTCCAGATTCTTGAGAGGCGCTACAGGCTCGCTGAACTGGACACGCATGGGCTTGATGTGCTGGACGCCCATGTCGTCGTATGTGGTAAGCGGAGGCGGGCTCACCGAGTATTCGACATAGTTGGGTTTGGGCCGGGTTTCGTACCAGGCGAAACCACCTCCGGCGGCAATGACGAGGATCAACAGTCCGGCGGCTCGCTTCCGGTCGGCGGCGAGGTAGCGCATAAAACGGTTGAACTGGACTCCAACCCATCGGATCCATGCCGGAGACTCCCACTGCCAGTGGCCGAAAAGATGTGCAAAGAACCATGAGATGCGGGACGCAAGAAATCGCACACCTCGTCCCAGTGTGGTACGAAGTGAAGAAAGACGTGACATAACGATGTGCCCTCGGTACGCGGATTGTAAGCGAAGCGGAGGGATTCAATCGGGAAATTTGTAAAAGACGATCCCGACTCGCGGAGTCTTTAAAAGCAGGCTGGAATGGGCCCGGAATGCTGTCGGAGCTATGATAAAATCGCGCCGCGACTTATATGAATCGGGAATAAAAGTCAAATTGACGAAGTCCGCGAATCGTTTCAGGCGCTGATCGCTCTTCGCTCCGGATTCCACAGCTCACCACTTCGATCGTTTTCCCCGTTGGCAAGCTTGAAAGATTTCGACGTGAATTGAGCGCGGAGGTCCGCGGATTTGAAGAGACTTTCTAAGTGAATGCAGAAACCGCTGAAAGATCGAGCTTATGAATATGGAGCGGTTGGATTTCACTGCGGGGATTTTGGTGACAGTGAATTCAAGGGAATTGCCCTCCTGAGTCAGGAGGGCAGCGTCATCGCGTTCTTTGCGATGACGCGAGGGGTGGTTCCCTAAACGAAATGTCTCAGACTGGACTCTTGAAGAGTGCGGCTCTGGAACCACCCCCCCGCACGATCTCGACTGCTGTCTCGATCGTGCTGCCCTTTTGACTCAGGGCATCTATATACTTGACGCACTGTGAGGCAAAAACTCCCCTCCTGGAATAGGAGGGGACGACGAGCGACAGCGAGTCGGGGTGGTAGATCGGATTCATATCGAAGAATCTCATTGGGGACTTGATCTACCACCCCGCCCTCACTTCGTTCGGGCACCCCTCCTATGCTAGGAGCCTGTCCAAGTAATGCAATGGGACCGCATTTGGAATCGGAGATTGTTAAGAAGGGGCATGGCAAAGACATTCCGCGAATGGACCC
>Ga0070667_100000674_pt1 | contig 33136 bp, 27 predicted proteins | sample KBSS33metaG_FD_64659 | JGI IMG/M metagenome (GOLD analysis project Ga0070667, IMG submission 64659) | Switchgrass rhizosphere microbial communities from Kellogg Biological Station, Michigan, USA - KBS S3-3 metaG | ecosystem: Host-associated > Plants > Roots > Rhizosphere > Soil ...
CAGCGGAAAGCCAAACCGGATGGTGCCGCTGTCGGGGTCGGCTTCACCGGCGATGGTTTCGATGATCGCTTCCAGCTCATGCAGCGGACGCCGAGTCCGTTCGGCCAGTTGCATCGCCGCCGGCGTCAGGCGCACGGTCCTGCCGTCCTGGGTGAGCAGTCGGATGCCGAGGGTCTTCTCCAGGGCATGAATACGCCGACTCATCGACGACTGCGGAATACCCAGGCTGTCCGCGGCACGGGTCATGTGCCCGCCGTTGGAGTCCAGCTCCTCGAGCGCCCGAAGCTGTGGCGCAAGCAGACACATCCATTGATCCATATTCGGATGGTAATCGCCAGAACATTCATTGGACGGATCGAACTCGAGAGAGTGATGCTGGCTTCATCGAGACAAGGAGCAACCATGAACACCGTCGAACCCGAAGTCGCCGACGTCCTGCTCATCGGTGGCGGCATCATGTCTGCCACCCTCGGCGCCATGATCAGCACGTTGGAGCCGCAGTGGCGCATCGTGTTGGTGGAGCGGGCATCCGACATCGCAACGGAGAGCAGCGGGCCGTGGAACAACGCTGGTACGGGCCACTCCGGCTATTGCGAACTCAACTACATGCCAGACCCCGCAGATGGCGCAGCGCCAATTGACATCGCCAGACAATTCCAGTCGTCCCGCCGATGGTGGGCTCATTTGATCGAGCAGAACGTGCTGGACCCGGCGACTTTCATCCATGGCACTCCGCACATGGACGTGGTGTTCGGCGATCACGACGTGGCCTATCTACGACAGCGGTTCGAAACCCTCAGCGCCGAACCGCTATTCGCCGATCTCGAGTTCAGCGACGACCCGACGACTATCGCAGGCTGGGCCCCTTTGGTGATGGCCGGCCGCGACCCAGAGCAACCGGTTGCGGCGACCCGACACCCCGGCGGCACCGATGTCGACTTCGGGGCGCTCACCCACGGACTGACCCGAATCATCACCTCGCACGGCGGTGAGGTCCGGCTCGATCACGAGGTACGCAGACTGCGCCAGGACGCCGACGGCACCTGGCTCGTCACGGGCCGTCAGACCAGCTCTCGCAACAGATTTCAGGTGAGAGCGCGGCACGTGTTCGTCGGAGCCGGCGGCTTCGCACTACGCCTGCTGCAACGCGCGCACCTGCCCGAAGTCCGGGGTTACGGAGTAATGCCTGTCGGCGCAGCATTTCTGCGATGCTCACGACCGGACGTGGTGGCACGACACGATGCCAAGGTATACGGACAGGCTGCGATCGGCGCTCCGCCGATGTCGGTGCCACACTTGGACAAACGGGTGGTCGACGGCGAGGGCTACCTGATGTTCGGGCCGTATGCGACGTTCAGTACCAAACTCCTCAAGGGCGGCAGGCTCACCGACTTCTTCACGACGCTGCGGTGGCACAATCTGCATGTGCTGGCGGCCGCGGCGGCTCAGAGTCTGCCGCTGGTCCGTTACCTGATCAGCGAGTTGCTCACGCCGCGCAGCGGGAAAATCAAACAGCTGCAACGGTATTACCCGAGCGCCGACCCGAAAGACTGGGAACTGGTGCCCGCGGGACAGCGAGCTCAGCTGGTCACCCCGGACGGCGAACGCCTCGGCGTACTGCGTTCAGGTACCGAACTCGTCTGCTCGGCCGACGGCACCATAGCCGGGCTCCTGGGTGCGTCGCCGGGGGCATCGACCGCGGTGCCGATCATGCTCGAGCTCTTGCCGCGGTGTTTCCCTGAGCGATGGGCCGCATCGTGGCAGGCGCGCATGGCGGACGCCGTGACCGCTCGCGACACTGCCGCCCCGCTGGGCCTCTGACACCAAGTGGCCAGGTTCGCACGAACCATCTCCGTGCAAACCTGGCCACTCAGCACACAGGACTCAGTGGGCGAAGTGCCGCGCCCCGGTCAGGTACAGCGTGATGCCCGCGGCGGCAGCGGCGGCAGTGACTTCGTCATCGCGGACCGAACCACCCGGGTGCACGATGGCTTTCACGCCGGCGTTGGTCAGCGTCTCCAGACCGTCGGGGAACGGGAAGAACGCATCGGAGGCCGCAACGGCGCCGCGCACACGATCGCCGCCCCGCTCGACCGCCAGCCGAGCGGCGTCGACCCGGTTCACCTGGCCCATGCCAACGCCGACCGTTGCGCCGTTGGTCGCCACCACGATGGCGTTCGACTTCACCGCGCGGCACGCGCGCCAGGCAAACACCAAGTCGGCCAAGGTCTCCGGGTCGGCCGGGGTACCTGTCGCGAGAGTCCAGTTGGCCGGGTTATCGCCATCAGCGTCGAGCGCGTCGCGCTGCTGCACCAGCAGACCACCGCTGACCTGACGGAATTCGGTACCGCCGGCCTGGGGCTCGGAGGCCACGAGGATGCGAATGTTCTTCTTACGGGTCAAGATTTCGACGGCGCCCGGCTCGAAAGCGGGAGCGACGATCACCTCGGTGAAGATGTCCGCGACCGTCTCGGCCATCTCCTCGGTGACGGCCGTGTTGGTCGCGATGACGCCACCGAACGCGCTCAGCGGGTCCGACGCGTGTGCCTTCCGGTGTGCGTCGGCAACCGAGATCGACGACACCGCAATGCCGCACGGGTTGGCGTGCTTGATGATCGCCACGCAGATGTCCTCGTGGTCGAACGCCGCCCGCCACGCCGCATCGGCGTCGGTGAAGTTGTTGTACGACATCTCTTTTCCGTGCAGCTGCTCGGCCTGAGCCAGCCCGGGCCAGCCGGCGTCGTCGCGATAGAGCGCTGCCTTCTGGTGCGGGTTCTCGCCGTAGCGGAGCACATCACTGCGACGCCACGTCGAGCCGAGCCAGGCCGGCATGCCGGCCGCGGACGCCTCGTCGTCGCCGGGCACCAGCACCGACCCCATCCACGAGGCGACGGCCACGTCGTACTCGGCGGTGTGCCGGAACGCCAACGACGCCAACTTCTTCCGTTCCTCGAGCGTGAAGCCCCCGGCGTTGACGGCGGCCAGCACACCGTCGTATCCCAGCGGGTCGACGACGACGGCGACGCTCGGGTGGTTCTTCGCCGCGGCGCGGACCATCGACGGACCGCCGATGTCGATCTGCTCGACGCACTCGTCCTCGGAAGCACCCGAAGCCACCGTCTGCGTGAACGGATACAGGTTCACCACAACGAGTTCGAACGCCTCGACACCGAGCTCGTCCAGCGCGGCGAGGTGCTCGGCCTTGCGGGTGTCGGCCAGCAAGCCGGCGTGCACGCGCGGGTGCAGCGTCTTGACGCGACCATCCAGCACCTCCGGGAAGCCCGTGACCTCTTCGACGGGAGTCACCGGGATACCCTCGGCAGCAATGGTTTTCGCGGTCGACCCGGTTGAAACCAGGGTCACTCCGGCCGCGTGCAGCCCGCGGGCCAGCTCCGCCAGGCCGGTCTTGTCGTACACGCTGATCAGCGCGCGTCGAATCGGTCGTCGCGTCATCCTATTGCTCCTCACCTTCGCGGCACCCGATGGCCGCCTTTCGCCCACTCCACGTCACGCCACGGAGGGCCACCGCGGCGATCACATCTACCAACAGTCGTCGCTCGACGACCTTGATCCGTTCATGCAGCGACGATTCGTCGTCGTTGTCGAGTACTGCCACCGGCTCCTGCGCCAGGATCGGCCCGGTATCCGTCCCGTCATCCACCAGGTGCACCGTGCTACCGGTGACGCGCACCCCGTACGCGAGGGCCTCCGACACCGCGTGTGCTCCCGGGAACGACGGCAGCAGCGCCGGGTGGGTGTTGAGCACCCGCCCCTGGAAGCGCGCGAGAAACGTAGGTCCGAGGATCTTCATGAACCCGGCGGACACCACCAGATCCGGCTCGTGGGCCGCGACGGCGTCGGTCAACGCGGCGTCCCACGCGGCCCGGTCAGCGTGATCGCGCAGGCGAGTGGTGAACGTCGCCGCGCCGGCTGCTGCCCCGATCTGCAGCGCCTGGCATTCGCGATCGGCACCGACCGCCACGACACGGGCCGGGTATTCGCCGACCGCTGCAGTCAGCACCGAATCCAGAAGCGAACCGGTTCCCGACGCCAGGACGACGAGCCGCGCCGGCGCAGTCGGGGGCACGTGAACCGGTTGCTGCACGGGAGCAGCCTAGTGGCCGTCGTCGTCGACGACGAAATGCGCCTCAGGGTCCTCGTCAGGGTCGAAGGTGACGTGCTCGCCGATCCGATCGGTGGTTCCGGACTGATAGGCCTCTACCGGTGCCGGGGTCATGTCCGGTTCCGGACGTGCCGGCCGGCGCGGTTCGGAACGTTTGGCGGGTTTTGCCGCCGGCTCAGGATCGGGTTCGGGCTCCGGCTCGGTGGCCTGCTCGAACGCCGGGCCGCCGGCGAAATGCGAGTCGTCGTCCACTTCCGTGACGGCGGCCGACACGTCACCGATCAGCTTTTCCGTCACGGGTTCGTCGTCCTCGACGACGTCAACCGCTTCATCCTCGTACGGTTCGTCGTCCACGGGCGCCACCGGGGCGACCGGCGCCGGCCGAGCCGGGCGGCGGGTCAGCCCGCCGGACATCGCCACCGTGAGACCGCCGATCGACACGAACCACAGGAACACCGCCGGACCGAACGTCGTCTGGTCCACCCCGAGCTCGCCGAAATTGCCCAGGCGACCACTGCCCGCGATTGCGAGCATGACCATCATCACCGCTGCCAGCACCGACGCCACCGCCAACTTGGCGAAGGCAATCGGCCACGGGGCCGGGCGCCGGGCGCACTGCTGCCCGACCGCCACCGCCGAGGCCGCCGCAATGATCAGCAGCGCCACCCACACCGGCCCCAACGGAGGTGACGGCACCGCGACCAGCACCGGCACGACGGGCACATCGCCACCGAGGACCGTGAACGAACTGAACGTCGCCAACCCCACGTGCACACTCGAGCCGACAGCCACCGCCGCGGATCCGACCATGACGTTCGGGATGTACAGCGCCGACAGCACCGTCAGGCTGAGCTGGCCGAACACCGAATCGGTGATGCCGAAAAGGTCGTGCATGGTCGACCAGTGCACGACCATCGAGCCCACCGCGACCAACCCAGACAAGCCGAGCAGCGCCAACACGCCGGCGAGCGCGCCGCGCAAGGCCTCCGGGAGCCAGTACGGCAGGTGGGCGTCGGTCAGCAGCCGGCCCTGCAGGCGTGAGCCGACGCCGATGGCCGCGCCGACCGCGTGCACCGCAAGGACGCAGCCAAAAGCCTGGAGGGCGCTGGGTGTCTGCAGTTCGGTGAGCACCGACGACGCGTCGTGGATCACCGCGATCGAGATCGCCGCGAGCAGCAAAGGCCCGCCGAGGGCAGACGCGACGATCCAGCGGACGACGAACCACGACGCACCCGGCCGCGTCGCCGCCGCCGTGGTGCGGGCCGTCCCCCAGACCATCGCCAGCAGCGGGGCCAGGGGCATCACGCCGAGTTCTGCGCCGCCGATCGAGACCGGCACGCCGTGCACGCCCAGCCACATGCTGGCCATTGCGCCGAACGCGCCGGTCAGGTCGCTGTTGGCGATGACCAGCTGGATGAGCACCAGCGCAGCGATGATTGCCAGGGCGATGCCCGATGGGCCGAACGCAACCCGAAGCAGGTCACGCGCCTGGCGCGTACCGACTGGTCGGTTATCCACTAGCTGGGTCACTCCTCGCGAGGTCGTCACCCGCCTGCCGCGAGTGCCCTAGCGATTATGACGAAGCCGAACCCGATTACTGCGGAGCCGGGGGCTGCTGGAAGGTCGTCGTCGGCTCTGAGCCGGATCCTGTCGCGCCCGGAACGCTGGGCGCCGAGGTGAACGACGACGATCCGGCGACCGCCTCGGACGCCGACGGGCCCTGGCCGGACGACGGCTGCTGGGCCGACGACTGCGGCTGGCCGAACGCGGGGAATCCGGTCGGCGGGGTCGGCGGACCCGAGTCGGCGCCGTGCTGCGACGCACTCTGCTGACCGGTGTAGCCACCAATGGGACCGTTCTGAGCCTGCTGCGGCTGATAGCCACCCTGCTGCCCATAGTGCTGGCCCGTCTGTTGGCCGTATTGCTGCTGCGGCTGCTGGCCGTAGTACTGGGCCTGCGGGTTGTAGCCCTGTGCAGGTCCGCCGTAGTTGTACGGATCGGGCTGCGGGCGGGGTGCGGGAGGCTGGATGACGCCGGCGTCCAACAGCAGCGCCGCGACGGCGCTACCGGCCTGCAGAACCGACAGCACCAGCACGACGTAGAGGCCCCACTGGACCTCGATGCCCTTGGGTGCCTGGACGATCTCGTTGATCACCAGCAGCAGCGCCAGCACCGCGAGGATCGCGACCCACGACTTGAAGCTCTTCTGCTTGGGCAGCAGGCTGACGCCCGCGAGCAGCGCGGCCAGCACGGCGACCACGATCGGCGCCTGGGTCAGGATGCTGCCCGTACCCGCGTCGAGGCCTCCGGCACCCAACTGGGGCGCGAAGTTGAAGCCGAAGACGAGCAGGCCGAACGCCGCGACCGCGGTGGTCAGGTACTCCGGCAGTTTGCTCGGGCCGGCCGGCGCAGCGGGCGCGGCCGGGATCTGCTCGGGCAGCCGGTTGTACGGCTGCGTCGGCCCACCGAACTGGTTGGGCTGCTGGACGGGCGGGTAGCCGGGGTTACCGGGCTGGTACGTCATGACCTCTCCTGTACCTGTCGACTCGACCAACCACGCTAGCGCACTTCACTGAGGGTGCCCTGCATCAGTTGAACACGCAGGGCACCGTCCTGACCGGCTGCGACAGCGCCGAGCAAACTCGTCGGCGCGTCACGCCGGGACGCGGATCGGCCCCTCCGCAGCGTCCTGCTCCGCCTCCTCGATTTCCCGCACCAGCGGCAGCACCTTGGCACCGAAGTACTCGATTTCTTCCTGGAAATGGAGGAAGCCACCGAGGATCAGATCGACCCCTCGTTTGCGGTAGGCAGCAATCCGCTCGGCGATCTGCTCCGGGGTTCCGATCAACTTGGTACGAAAACCGTCGTTGTACTGCACCAGGTCGTCGAAGCTCGAATCAGCCCACATCCCCTTCTTGTCGCTGGTGGCGTTGCCGGCCTGCTGCACTGCCTGGCGGAACCCTTCCACGGCCGGCCTGTTCGCCTTCGCGACGATCTCCCGGAGGACTTCTTTCGCCTCTTTCTCGGTGTCGCGCGCGATGATGAAGCCGTTCAGCCCGAAGCGGACTTCCCGGGCAACCTGACGGGCGTGGTCGCGGACGTCGACGAGTTGTTCCGTGACGCCGTCGAAGTCCTTGCCGTTGGAGAAGTACCAGTCGGCGTAGTAGCCACCGTTGCGTCGGGCCGCGCTCGAGTTGCCGCCCTGGAACAGTTCGGGGTTGGGGCGCTCGGCCGTGTTGAGCGGCTTGGGCTTCAGAGTGAAGTCATGGATGCGGTAGAAGTCCCCGCGAAAGTCCACGTCGTCCTCGGTCCAGATCTTGCGCAGTACCTGGAGGAATTCGGCGCTGCGGCGGTAGCGCTCGTCGTGCTCCAGCCAGGGCTCGCCCAAGTGCGTGAATTCGTCCTTGAACCAACCTGAGACGACGTTGACGGCGAAGCGCCCGTTGGACAGGTGGTCCGCCGTGGCGCCCAGTTTGGCCAGCACTGCAGGCTGCCAGAGCCCGGGGTGCACGGCAGCGATGACTTTCAGACGTTCGGTGGCCAGCAGCAGCGCGAGGCTGAAACTCGTTGACTCGTGCTGATATTCGGCGCCGTAGCTGGCCTCGTACCGCACCTGGCTGAGCGCGTACTCGAAGCCGTTGTTCTCCGCGGTCTGCGCGAGCTTCTTGTTGTACTCGTAATTCCAGTCGGTGCGCTGCTCGATGTCACTGGTCACCAGGCCGCCGCTGACGTTCGGCACCCAGTAGGCGAACTTGACGTGGTCGGCGATGCGTTCGGTCGTCATAGGGCCATGTGAACAAGCGAGGTGCACCGCCGTCGTGGGTAACGTTCGCGATGAAGTTATCTCCGATTTGGTTCACAGGCGTTTCAGTGCCGTCACTGCGCCACAAACTGGCAGGTAAGCCGCCATGTTCGGCTTTCTTCCCACCCCCTCTTGCGCCTCGATACTGAAACACGTTCTAATCACGGTATGGACTACGGGCTCGTACTTTTCACCAGCGACCGCGGCATCAAGCCCGCCGCCGCCGCCAAATTGGCCGACGACCACGGCTTCACCACCTTCTACGTGCCCGAACACACGCACATTCCGATCAAGCGCCAGGCCGCGCACCCCACCACCGGTGACGAGACGCTGCCCGACGACCGCTACATGCGGACGCTGGATCCGTGGGTGGCACTCGGCTCGGCCGCATCGGTCACGTCGCGGGTGCGGTTGTCGACCGCGGTCGCGCTGCCCGTCGAGCACGATCCCATCACGTTGGCGAAATCCATTGCCACACTTGACCACTTGTCGGGCGGCCGGGTGTCGGTCGGCGTCGGATTCGGTTGGAACACAGACGAACTCCAGGACCACAACGTCCCGCCCGCCCGACGTCGCACCATGCTCCGGGAGTACCTGGAGGCGATGCGCGCACTTTGGACCCAGGAAGAAGCCGAGTACAACGGCGAATTCGTGAAATTCGGTCCGTCGTGGGCGTGGCCGAAGCCGGTCCAGTCGCACGTGCCGATCCTCGTCGGCGCCGCCGGCACCGAGAAGAACTTCAAGTGGATCGCCAAGTCGGCCGACGGCTGGATCACCACGCCGCGCGACTTCGACATCGACGAGCCGGTCAAGCTGCTGCAGGACACCTGGGCCGCGGCGGGGCGTTCCGGGGCACCGCAGATCGTCGCGCTGGACTTCAAGCCGGACGCCGACAAGCTGGCGCGCTGGAAGAAGCTCGGGGTGACAGAGGTGTTGTTCGGACTCCCCGACAGCGACGAAGCCACCGTGTCGGCGTACGTCGAGAAGCTGGCCAAGAAGCTGATCGACTTCGGGATCTGAGGTTTCTGTCGGCGCTTTGGCGTCGGCAGCCCTCATCACACTCGATCTGCGGCGGATAAGGTTCCTTGACCGCAACAGTTCTGCGCCGGATTTCCGTCAGGGCACAGGCACTTACCGCCATAGACTGGCTGTCGTGGGGTGGCTCTTTGACGGGTGGGACCGTTGTCGATCCTGAAGATCCGCGGCACCAATCCAGGTCGTTGAACAAGGTGGAGCCTACGGCGCGTTCCAATCACCTTTCTCGGGAGGCGATTCCATCGATTCCACCATTTCACTGTGGAATCGCTACGGCACCGCGCTGTACCAAATCGAGAACTCAGACACCAAGAATTTGGGGGACTACTGACCAACCTTGCCTTTGCATCACGTCCTGCGATTCGACAATGACAAAGTGCAATGCGGCATCACAGACAACGGTACCGCCGCCTGCCTCGCCTACCATGGCGGCTTCCTGGTAGGTACGAGCAAGCTGACATTGTTCTAAACGGATGCGTCTGCATCCTTGATGCTCTGACGTCCAGAGATAGACGAATCGGTCGCTGAAACCATTGGGACAACAGCCATTTCGAGGCGCGCGTTCAATAGTCCTGTTTGGATCGCGAGAACCATTGGGGGCCTGCCACTTTCGGGATCCTTTTCGCCGATCTCGACGACAGCTCAGGCCAGGACCGCCCGATTGCCCTCATCGGTCGAGGTGACGACGATCTTCGCACCCAGCGGCTCGCCATCACACAGCAGCGCCATCAGACCGGCGTCTGTCGTCGTCGCCAAGAACCGGCTGCCGTCTGCGTCGAGGCGCCCGATGATGATGCCGGTGTTGGGAGTCCAGTCGTATCGCACCGTGTAGGTCTCGATCGTCGCTGGGCCGTTCGCATGTTCGGTGACAGCGACCGTCGGCCACGACGCGACCTCTGCGCATAGTTCGACGCTGTTGTCCGCCACCCAGTCGGCGGGTTCGGTCGAATAGATGCCGACCGAGAACTTGCTGGCGATGCCTCCGTTTGCCCCTACCAACGCGAATTCGCCTGGCGTTTCCCGCGTTCGGGTGACCGCTTCAGCGATGCCATGCAGCGAGTAGTTGTTCCCCGGGCCGCCGAAATATGGCAGGCCGCCGGTGAGTGTCAGGCCTCGCGGGTCGTCAGCGTCCAAACCGACGCCGTCGCAGATGTTGAACACAGGGAACGGGAAGCAGCTGTACAGGTCGAACGCCGAGACATCATCGATCCCAATTCCGGCCACCCGCAACGCTTCCCGCACGGCCACCACCGACGCCGGGCTGGCACCGACATCGGGACGATCGAGCAGCTTCTGCTCCTTCATGTCTGCATGCCCACGCAGATAGACCCACTTGGATTCCGGCACACCGAGTTTGCGCGCGGCCTCGACTGACATGAGCACGGCGGCAGCACCCATGTTCACCTGGTCGCGGGCCACCATGAGCCGGGGATAGGGGTCGCAGATCATCCGGTTCTTGTCGGTGACGGTCACCAACTCGTCAACGGTGCGCTCCACCGGCGCCGACGAATATGGGTTCTTGGCAGCGACTTTCGACATCGGGGCAAACAGCTCCCCCATCGCCCGACGGTAGTCCTCGACGGACAGCCCGAGCCGCGCACGACGGGCGTTCTCCAGCAGGCCGTACTGCACCGGCGCACCGATAAGCCCGTGCCGAACGGTGTACTCGTCGAAGATGCCGTCGTATCCGTAGCCGCGGTCTTCGAGCTGGCCGTCGATGGTCTCCGAGTGATCGGGCTTGTCGTCCCGGCCCTTGAAGTAACGGATGCTGGACGTGTTTTCCGACCCCATGATCATCACGACGTCGGCTCGGCCGGCCACGATTTCGCCGGCGAATTCGGTGATCAGGTGCTGAGGGCTCTGCCCGCCGATGACTTCGAGTACGGCGCGCGCCGGGTCAGCACCGATGCGCTGCGCCACGGAGCGTGGGTAGTTGTTCGACTTGCCGAGCGGCGCTGGAACGTGGCCGGAGATCTCGAACTGTCGGGTCCCGGCGACCGTGTCGATCGCCGCGGCAACTGCGGTGGCGTCGGCCCCGGTGTCCTGAAGCGCCGCCTGCGCGGCGGCAGCGGCGAGGTCGACCGACGACATCCCGCGGTAGTCAGGGTCTTCCAGTCGTTCGGTGAACTGACCGACACCCACGATCACCGGCGTACGCGGATCGACACCCATTACAAACCTCCAGGCAACTGTTAATTCGATAGGCTAACCGATTGCGATGCTGACGCCACATTGTGGGTAGCTGCGCGTTCGCGTCGGGGCGGGTCCGCAAGACGAAGTACTTTGGAACAGTGACGGGCGATCGTCTCCGACTTTCAGGCAGCGGGACGCTCTAATGCGTGGATTGACGGTTGCGACGTTGGCGGCGTCGCTCGTCAGCGCATGTCAGGCAACGGCGCATGGACCTAACCCGCCCCATCCGGCAACCCGGGCATTCCCGGACCTTTCCTCCCACGCCGCAGCGGATTGGCAGCAGTTCGACTCTGGCGGTAGCCCAGCAAGGGGATACTTGGTCCGATTCAGCACGCCAGACCGCACAACGCGTTGCAGCATCCTCAACGGTGTGACCGCATCATGCGTCGGAAACATCGCCGGGATGCCCGACTCAGCTCCTGGCTATTCCCGAGACAAAGACACCTTCGGCGGCAACGACAGTGGCAGCTGCGCGGGCGTTCTGTTCGACGACGCCGATTCGCAGTACTCATTCCGGAGGAACGGCGGAGGATGCCCACCTTTTGCCAGCACGAAGACGCTCCAAGCCGGTCAGAAGCTGGTCAAGTATCAGATAACGTGCGCCGTCGGTGACGGCAATCTGACCGCCTGCATCAACACCGCCACCAACCACGGCTTCGTTCTCCAGCCCACGGGCAGCTGGACCTTCTAACCCACGTCAATTCAGACGTACAACTTCCTAGACGTACATCTGATTCGACGTACAATTGCTAGATGAATTGGCCCATCAGACCCATGTCTCTCGTGGTCGGCGGCGTCGTCCCGCCCGAGAACGTGGTGGGCCGCGTGCGAGAACAACAGGAAATCCTGGCCAGCCTGCCCGACGGCGGCGCCGCTCTGGTCGGCGACCGCCGGCACGGCAAGACGTCACTATCCCGCCTCGTCGCGCACACCGCACGCCTGCAAGGCCTTACCGTCGTCTCGGTCAGCGCGGAGCGGCAAACCTACGCCGAGTTCGTCACCGCCCTCGCCACCGAACTCGGGCGCGTCGACAACGCCCTGCGCCAGGAAGTCGACCGCTGGAAGGTTGCCGTCGGCACTGGACCGTTCAAGTTCGAGCGGGTCCGCGCCGACGCCGCCCTCGACGATCTACTCCAGCGCGCCGTGGCCCGCACCAAGAACGGTCCGCTGGTGTTGTTCATCGACGAGGTCACGGTGCTGGCCCGCAACCTCGAACGCGAAAAGCCCGGCGGCGGAGACGCATTCCTGCATCTGCTGCGCCGCTTCCGGCAAGACAACTCCGGCAAGCTGGCCACAGTGCTATCCGGTTCCATTGGCTTTCACCATGTTTCGGAGGACGCACTCAGCTCGGTCAACGACATCCGCAAGGTCACGGTGGGGCCCATCCGCCACGACCACGCCACGTACCTCGCGGAGTGCCTGTTGCTCGGCGCGAACGTCCCGACCACCGACCGGCACCGCGTCGCCGAATCCGTTGCGGCGGCAGCGGAGAACGTGCCGTACTACATCCAGCATCTGGTCGCGGGCGCGGCACGAGAAGGTGCCGTCAAGCCGGACCGCATAGCAGAGCTGCTAGCCGCCGCCATCACAGATCCTCACGACCCCTGGGACCTCCGCCACTACCGCGACCGGCTGCGCAACTACTACGGCGATGATGCCCCGGCCATCGCTGGTCTGCTCGACATCTACGCGCACGCCCCGGCGCCTTTGAGCGTCGATGCCGCACTGCAATTCCTGCAGACCGAAGGCTCGCCGATCCACGACCGCGACCAGTTGGTGTCGTTCATCGAACGCCTCGAGCAGGACCACTACCTGCGCCGCATCGGCGACGACGACTGCTTCGCCTCCGGCCTCGTGCAAGCGGCCTGGCGAGCCATGAGGCGGTAGGCCATGTCCCACCCCGCCTTCTCCCCCGGCACCGTCGACCCCGCTGAGCTCGATGCTCGCACCTTCGGCCGCGCCGCACTGCTGAAGCGCCTCACGGACCGCATTGTCAGCTCCGCGCGGGACGGTTCCCGGCCGCACACCTTGCTCGTCGCACCCCGCGGCGCGGGCAAGACCCATACTCTTCAGGTCGCGATTCACCGGGCAATGAAACAGCGCAAGGCCGCCATAGCAACCCTGCTGCTGACACTTCCAGAAGATTCACTGGCCATCGGCAGCTACTCGGACCTCCTCGTCGAACTGCTCCGCACCCAGGACTCCGCCGTAGCCGAACGCGCAAGGGAACTGCGCGGTGACGCACTGGAACTCGAACGGGAGATCCTCGATCTGGCGGCAGGCCGAATGGTGCTGATCGCGATCGAGAACGTCGACCGCATCTTCGAAGCCATCGGCGAGGCAGGTCAGGGCAGCTTCCGGGCATGGGTCGAAACATCTACCGCGGTAATGGTTTTCGCGACATCGCCCGCACTGTTCCCGGCGGTGTCATCGCGCACCCATCCCTGGTACGGGTCATTCATCATCGAGGAACTCCCCGACCTCACCGGCGCCGACGTCGCCGAGCTCCTCACCCAACACGCCCGCGATCGCGAAGTGGCTTCGTACGTCCAGACTTCCGAGGGCGCGACCCGGATCGACGACGTCGCGCAGATCGTCGGCTGGTCACCGCGCGTCTGGCAGATCATCGCCGACACCGTCGACCGAGCCGCACTCCAAGCAACGCAGCCTGCCGCCGACGTCGTACTGGAACAGCTGACGCCGCACTACCAGCAGCTCCTCTGGCAGCTGCCGGCCGGCGAGCAACGCCTGATCGTCGAACTCGCCCGCGCCGCCGGGGCGCGAACCGTCACCGATCTCGCTGCCGCCGTGGGCATTTCGAATCAGTCGGCCTCGGCCGCCCTCGGCCGCCTGACGACCGGCGGCTGGGTACACGCCGCCAAGGCGGACTCGGGCGACCGTCGCGCCACCTGGTACGACCTCAACGACCCCCTGCTGCGGAACTACCTGCACTACCGCGAGCGCCGCCAACGCTGACGCTCGACTCCTTGACGAAGCTGTCACTTAGTGACACAGTTGCACTGTCACTAAGTGACAGGAGGGAGGGTAATGAGCGACAAGCAGGACCAGGCACGGATCGCGGTGTCACGCATCGCCTGTGCCCTGTTCTGGGAGCGGGGCGTCGCCGGAACCAGCGGTGACGACATCGCCGCGGCCGCCGGCCTTTCCACCCGCACCATCTGGCGCTACTTCCGCAGCAAGGAAAGTTGCGTCGAACCCCTGCTCGCCAAGTCAGCCGACCGGTTCCTGGCGAGCGCCCGGCGCTGGCCGCACGAGCTGTCGTTGTCGGAACACCTTGCGGCAGATGCCATTGCGCATCCGCTGTCGCCGCAGGACATCGAGGACGAGCTCAGCGCGATCCGGCTGGCCACCATGACAGAATCCGACCCCGCCCTGCGCACCGCATACCTGATGGTCCACGACCGCATGGAGCGTGGACTCATCCCGGTCATCGCCGATCGATTGGGCTTACCCGACGACGATCTCACCGTCCGCCTGTGCGCGGCGGCCGTCACGGGCGCCTTCCGAGTCGTCGACGAAGACGTGAGCAAGGCAATCGTGGTCGACGGCAAGAGAGTCAGCCAGGAAGAGGCGCTGGCGCTCATGGACCGGGCGATCCGCGAAGCCACCAACGGCAGGCTGGGCGGCCCCGTCAAACCCTGAAAATCCCATATTCCTCACGAGCCGGCTACCACCGGCCCGTCGAACAAGCTTGTCCAAGAAAGGATTCCCATGGCGCTACCCGAACTCATCTCGGTCGAAGACCTTTTCAGCGCACCCGAGCGCACGGCGGCGACGATCTCGCCGGACGGAACCAGAATCGCGTACCTGGCACCGTGGCAGAACCGCCTGAATATCTGGGTGCAGGACGTCGACGACGACGCGACCGCGCGCTGCGTCACGGCCGACGAAACGCGCAGCGTGTACATCTACCGATGGACCGACAATCCACGATGGATGCTCTACATGCAGGACAGCGGCGGTGACGAGAACTGGCACGTGTACCGCATCGACCTGGAGAACCCGGACACACCCGCAGTGGACCTGACCCCGTTTCCCGGGACGCGAGCGAGTTTCGAACTGCCCAAGAGATTGCCGGGAAAGGCCATCGTCCAGATCAACAAGCGCAACCCCGAACTGTTCGACGTCTACGAACTCGACATCGCCACAGGCGAACTCACGCTCCGCGCGGAGAACCCGGGCAACGTCGTGAACTGGCTGAGCGGCCCGAACGGTGACCTGTTCACCAATACGCTGACCGCGGACGGCGACGTCGAAATCTCACATTGGGACCCGGCAACGAGCACGCTGCGTCCGGTCAAGGTCTACGACGGCAGTGACTACCCGGTGGGCATCTTCCCCGTCACCATCACGCCGGACGGTAAAGGCATCTGGCTCCCCTCTTATGAGAACGGCGACCGGTCTCGACTGGTCCTGGTCGACGTGGCCGGCGGCACCGAGACCGAGGTCGACAGCCACCCGACATTCGATCTGGGCAACCAGATGGTCCTCCCGTCACCATTCATCCTCAGCCAGCGGACCGGTGATCTGATCGGTGCCCGCTACTACGGCGAACGCCAGCTCATCCACCCGCTGGACCCGAATTTCGCTGCGGTGCTGGAGAATCTGGTCAAACTCTCGGACGGCGACCTCGCCGTCGTGTCGTCCGACGACCGTGGGCAGCGGTGGGTGGTCAGCTTCACCCATGACCGCGATCCGTGGGCCACCTATCTCTACGACCACGCGACTGGCGAAAGCCGGCTGCTGTTCCGGCCATACGCGCGTCTGGATCCCGAAAAGCTCGCCCCGATGACACCCGTGACCATCACGTCGCGCGACGGGCTGGACCTGCATGCCTATCTGACCCTGCCGGTCGGGATCGAACCCGTCGACCTCCCGTTGGTCCTGCTGGTCCACGGCGGCCCGTGGGCGCGCGACTGCTGGGGCTTCCAACCCGACGTGCAGCTGCTGGCCAATCGCGGATACGCGGTGCTGCAGGTGAACTTTCGCGGCTCGACGGGCTACGGCAAGGCCTTCACCAAGGCTGCGATCGGGGAATTCGCGGGCAAGATGCACGACGACCTGATCGATGCCGTGGACTGGGCCGTCAAGCAGGGCTACGCCGATCGGGACAAAGTGGCGATCTACGGCGGCTCGTACGGTGGCTATGCCGCGCTGGTCGGAGTGACGTTCACCCCGGACGTCTTCGCAGCGGCCATCGACTACGTCGGGATCTCAAGTCTCGCGAACTTCATGCGCACCCTGCCCAACGTGGCCCGGCCCTTCCTCGCAACCAACTGGCACATGTACGTGGGCGACCCCAAGGACCCCGTCCAGGAGGCCGACATGCTGGCCCGCTCGCCCATCACCAAGGTGGATCAGATCCGCACACCACTGCTGGTTATCCAGGGCGCCAACGACTCTCGCGTCGTACAAGCAGAATCCGACAACCTCGTCGAGGCACTGCGCGCCCGCGGAGTCGGGGTCGAGTACCTGGTCAAGGCCGACGAAGGACACGGATTCCTCAACCCCGACAACCAGATCGACATGAACCACGCCGTCGAGCGCTTCCTCTCCCAGCACCTGGGCGGTCGCGTCTGACTGCACATTCGCCGCGAAACACGACAGGCCCCCACCAAACGGTGGGGGCCTGTCGCGCAGAAAGAAATTACAGCGACTGCAGGATCTCGCGGGCCAGCGCAGCGGTGGCCGACGGGGTCTTGCCGACCTTCACGCCGGCAGCCTCGAGGGCCTCCTGCTTGGCGGCGGCGGTGCCCGACGAGCCCGACACGATGGCGCCGGCGTGGCCCATGGTCTTGCCCTCCGGAGCGGTGAAGCCCGCGACGTAGCCGACGACCGGCTTGGTGACGTTGGCCTTGATGTAGTCGGCGGCACGCTCTTCGGCGTCGCCACCGATCTCGCCGATCATCACGATGACCTTGGTCTCCGGGTCCTTCTCGAACGCCTCGATGGCGTCGATGTGGGTGGTGCCGATGACCGGGTCGCCGCCGATGCCGATGGCGGTCGAGAAGCCGAAGTCACGCAGTTCGTACATCATCTGGTAGGTCAGGGTGCCGGACTTGGAGACCAGACCGATCGGGCCCTTGCCGGTGATGTTGTTCGGCGTGATGCCGACCAGCGCCTCACCGGGGGTGATGATGCCCGGGCAGTTCGGGCCGATGATGCGGGTCTTCTGACCCTTCTCGACGTTGTAGGCCCACGCGTACGCGCTGTCCTGCACCGGGATGCCCTCGGTGATGACGACCAGCAGCGGGATCTCGGCGTCGATGGCCTCGATGATGGCGTCCTTCGAGAATGCCGGCGGGACGAAGGCGATCGACACGTCGGCGCCGGTCTCCTTCATGGCCTCGGCCACGGTGGCGAACACCGGCAGCTCGATGTCATTGCCGTCCTTGTCGACGTGCGAGACCTTGGTGCCGGCCTTGCGCGCGTTGACGCCGCCGACGACCTGGGTGCCTGCCTTCAGCATCAGCTTGGTGTGCTTGGTGCCCTCACCGCCGGTGATGCCCTGGACGATGACCTTGGAATCCTTGTTCAGGAAGATAGACATAAGTTGTTGGCTCCCTTACTTGTTCGCCAGCTCGGCGGCTTTGTCGGCACCGGCGTCCATGGTCTCGGCCTGGATCACCAGCGGGTGGTTGGCCTCGGCCAGGATGCGACGGCCCTCTTCGACGTTGTTGCCGTCGAGACGGACGACCAGCGGCTTGTTGGCCTCGTCACCGAGCGTCTTCAGCGCGCCCACGATGCCGTTGGCGACCGCGTCACACGCGGTGATGCCACCGAAGACGTTCACGAAAACGCTCTTGACCTGGCTGTCGTTCAGGATGACGTCCAGACCGGCGGCCATCACCTCGGCCGAGGCGCCACCACCGATGTCCAGGAAGTTGGCGGGCTTCACGCCACCGTGGTTCTCGCCGGCGTACGCGACGACGTCCAGCGTCGACATGACCAGACCGGCACCGTTACCGATGATGCCGACCGAGCCGTCGAGCTTGACGTAGTTGAGGTCGTGCTCCTTGGCCTTGAGCTCCAGCGGGTCGGTGGCTTCCTTGTCCTCGAACTCGGCGTGGCCGGGCTGACGGAAGTTAGCGTTCTCGTCCAGGGTGACCTTGCCGTCGAGGGCAAGAATCTGGTCGTCGGGGGTGCGAACCAGCGGGTTGACCTCGACCAGGGTGGCGTCTTCGGCGACGAAGACCTCCCACAGCTTCTGGATGGTCACGGCCGCGGCGTCGAGCACCTCGGCGGGCAGGTGGCCCTTCTCGGCGATCTCACGGGCGAAGGCCAGGTCAACACCCTTGACGGCGTCGACGGCAACCTTGGCGAGGCGCTCCGGCTTGGTGGCGGCGACCTCTTCGATCTCCATGCCACCCTCGACCGAGCACATGGCCAGGTAGGTGCGGTTGGCGCGATCGAGCAGGAAGGAGATGTAGTACTCCTCTGCGATGTCGCTGGCCTCGGCAACGAGCAGCTTCTTGACGATGTGGCCCTTGATGTCCAGACCGAGGATGTTCTGCGCGTGGGTGAGGGCGTCCTCCGGGGTGGCGGCGTACTTCACGCCACCGGCCTTACCACGGCCGCCAACCTTGACCTGCGCCTTGATCATGACGGGCTTGCCGATCTCTTCGGCGATCACCTTGGCGTCATCGGCGGACTCGGTGACCCGGCCCGGTGTAGTAGGGACGTTGTGCTTGGCGAACAGCTCTTTCGCCTGGTACTCGAAGAGATCCATGAGCTCTGAGAAATCCCGTTCTGTCTGCGTTGACGGTTGAATTCACTTCAGCATTGGGCCGCACTGGCTCGCTCGGCACTTTAGCCACGTACCAATGAGTAGCCAGCACCGCCTACCACCCATGTGGTACATCTCACCCGAGAGCCACGAGTGAGGCAAATCACAGTTCCCGGCCAATGGCATCTATAGGTTGCCAATCGGTTCTGATTTTCAGTACCGTCATGGGCGGTCTCGGTAACGGTACGGTCACGGAGCAAAGGAATTTCGGTTGGCTGAGCACGATTCGTCTGGCACTCCTCTTGGAGAGGCGACGAACGCCGGCAACACCGAGAATGCTGCCCGCACCACCATCAAGCTATCCCGCGCTGTGAGCCCTGCCGAAGTGACTGACATCATCCCGTTCAACGAGTTCGGCGATCTGCATGATCTGGACCTCTCTGAGAGCGCTTTCGACCGCGATTCCCGCGTCAACGCCGCCCCTGAGCTCGACGATCTGAACGACACCGACGACGAGACCCCGCTGATCCTGACTGTTCCGGCCGAATTCCGGCGGCCCGAGGGCGCTCAGCGCCTCTCCGCGAGCGCCTACCGCGACAGCCACACCGATACCAGCAACGGTCTCGACGACACCGACGTCATCGATCTGCGCGCGAGCCGTGGCACCCACCGCAAGCCTGAGCCCGCAAACGGCGTGAAGGGCCGCCTCGTGGCCGCCGCCATGGCCGTTGGTGCCACCGCGGCCGCCGGGTACTCGATGATGACCAGCGCCGACCAGCCCACCAGCACCAAGCTGGCCGCTGACCAGGTTCTGGCGTCGGGTTCCACTGGGTCCGCCGACGGCATCCAGATCGTCAACGTCGAACCCGCCGCCTCGTCCGGCGCGGTGCACGCCCAGGAGCTCGCCAACGGCGCAGCGTTCGCGCAGGAGCGCGCCGAACGCGAAGCCCGGCTGGCCCGCCCGCTGTTCGTGATGCCGACCAAGGGTGTGTTCACCTCCGGCTTCGGTTACCGCTGGGGCGCCCTGCACGGCGGCATCGACATCGCCGGCCCGATCGGCACCCCGATCGTCGCCGTATCCGACGGCGTCGTCGTCGCCGCGGGCCCGACCGCCGGTTACGGCGCGTGGGTCAAGATCCGCCACTCGGACGGGACCGTCACGCTGTACGGCCACGTCAACACCTGGGTCGTGTCGGTCGGCCAGCGAGTCTTCGCCGGCGACCAGATCGCGACCATCGGCAACCGCGGCAACTCGACCGGCCCGCACTGCCACTTCGAGGTGCTCCTGGGCGGCAGCTCGCGCATCGATCCCGTGCCGTGGTTGGCACAACGTGGCCTGAGCCCGGGTAACTACGTCGGCTGAGCCGTGACGGACGACAACACCGCCGACGGGCCGTTGTCCGACCCCACCCAAATCTTCGGGCAACCGTCTGACGACGAACCCAAGACCAGCCTGATCCGCCGCGCCCCGACCGGCGCGATCCCCATCGTGCACCCCACCGACGACAGCGCGCCGGCGACCAGCATCATCCGACGCACGCCGACGGGAGCCATCCCCGTCGCCGACGCTCCGCCGACCAGCATCATCGAACCCGCGGCCACCGGCTTGATCCTGCCCGGGCTGATCGAACCCGAAGCGCCGGGAACCACCAACATCGCGGCGCCGAGTACACCCAAGCCGAAGTCGCCGCCCGGCCCGTTCGCCGCCGCCGCCACCGCCACGGCCTGCATCTTGAGTGGCTGGGCCACCGCCGTCATTGCCACCTCACTGATCTCGGGGTGGTGGCGTACCGATCCACTGTTCTGCGTCGCCATCGGCTTCCTCGCCGCGGTCGGCTGCGGCGCCACCATCGGCGGCCAGATCGCGGTGCTGCTACGCCACCGGACCGGACGGATGCTGGTAGTGGTCGGCGCCCTGGTGACCCTGGTGATCTTCGCCAGCTTGTTCGTCGCCGGGGCGAAACTGCCGCCGATCGTCTACGGCATCCCGGTGTTGCCCGTCACGAGCATCGTGCTCGCGATGCTGCCCGTCACCGGTCGCTGGTGCACCAAAATCTGACGCCGCCAACGCGAATCCGGCTAAAAATCAGCGAGATCGCACCCCGGCGTTTTCGCGCGCGACGACGCTAAAGCTTCTGTACCGGCGCGTGGTTGTGCATCAGCTTGACCCGGCCGGAGCTGCCGAAGTCGATGAGCGACATGGCCGATTCGCCGACACCGCTGACTTCTTCGACACGCCCCAGCCCGTACTTGTCGTGGGTGACGCGATCACCTGGCGACAGCACCACGAGCGGCTTGTTGCGGTTCGGCGCCGGCCGCATGGGCGACGGCCGTCCACCACCCAGACCACCACCCGATCCGCCCGAGCCGTAGCGGCTGGGCGCCGACAACGATGGCGGCGGCTCGACCCGTCGCCAGTCGATCAGCTCCTGCGGAATCTCTTGCAGGAACCGCGATTCCGGGTTGAGCATGGGCTGGCCCCACGACGACCGCACCTTGGCGCGGCTGAGGTACAGCCGCTGCCGGGCCCGGGTGATGCCGACATAGGCCAGTCGACGCTCCTCGGACAGCTCGGTGGGATCACCGAGGGCGCGCATATGCGGGAACATGCCGTCTTCCCAGCCGGTCACGAAAACCACGGGGAACTCGAGGCCCTTGGCGGTGTGCAGCGTCATCATGGTGACGACGCCGTCGCCGCCCTCGGGGATTTCGTCGGCGTCGGCCACCAGGGAGACCCGTTCCAGGAATGCCGCCAGCGCTCCCGTATCGGGGACGTCCTCGTCGAGTTCCTCTTCCTGCAACGCCTGCGCATTGGCCAGGTCAGTGCTGAATTCGTGTGCGACGCTGACCAGTTCGTTGAGGTTGTCCAACCGCGCCTGGTCCTGCGGATCGCTGGAGGCCTCCAGCTCACGGCGGTAGCCGGTGCGGTCCAGCACCGTCTCGACCAGGTCACCCAACTCGCCGTCGAGCCCGCCGCGCAGGCTGTCCATGAGCTCGACGAAGCTGGCGATCGCCTTCTCCGAGCGGGAATTCAGCATCGGTACCCGGCCCTCGGCCGCGGCCTGCAGCGCGTCACTGAAGCTGGCGCCGGTGTTCTCGGCGTACACCGCCACGCAGGCTTCGGCGCGGTCGCCGATACCCCGTCGCGGGGTGTTGAGAATGCGCCGCAGGCTCACCGCGTCGCCCGGGTTGTCCAGCACCCGCAGGTAGGCGACGATGTCGCGAATCTCCTTGCGCTCGTAAAAGCGCATGCCCCCAACGACTTTGTACGGGATGCCGGCCCGGATGAAGATGTCTTCCACCGACCGCGACGAATTGTTGGTGCGGTAGAACACCGCGACGTCGCCGTAGCTGAACTTGGTGTCGATACCGCTGCCCTTGGTGGTCAGCGTGTCGATCTCCTCGGCGATGAACCGCGCCTCGTCGTGTTCGTTATCGGCGACGTACCCGACGATCAGCTCGCCTTCACCCGCGTCGGTCCACAGCTTCTTGTCGCGGCGGCCGGCGTTGCGGCTGATCACGCCGTTGGCCGCCGACAGGATGTTCTGGGTGGACCGATAATTCTGTTCCAGCAGAATCGTTTTCGCGTTCGGGAAGTCGCGCTCGAAATCTTCGATGTTGCGGATGGTAGCGCCACGGAACGCGTAGATGGACTGGTCGGCGTCACCCACGACGCACAGTTCGGCGGGTGGGACGTCGTCCGCGCCTTCTGCCGCGTGGTGCCCGACGAGCTCGCGCACGAGGACGTACTGGGCGTGGTTGGTGTCCTGGTATTCGTCGACCAGGATGTGCCGGAAGCGCCGCCGGTAGTACTGCGCGATCTGCGGAAAGCTTTGCAGCACAGCGACTGTCTCGCCGATGAGATCATCGAAGTCCATGGCGTTCGCGGCTCGCAGCCGGCGCTGGTATTCGCCGTACACCTCAGCCACGATGCGCGGCAGGTCCTCGTCGGCCTCGGATGCCTCCGATGCGGCCTGCAGCGGGTCGATCAGCTCGTTCTTCAGATTCGAGATCGCTGTCGCCAGCATGCGCGGCGAGTACCGCTTGACGTCGAGATTGAGGTCCTTGCCGACCATCATCAGCAGCCGGCGCGAGTCGTCGGCGTCATAGATCGAGAAGTTGGAGTTCAGGCCCGGCAGCAGCGACGCCTGGTTGCGCAGGATGCGGACGCAGGTCGAGTGGAACGTCGACACCCACATCGACTTGGCCCGCGGACCGATCAGCTGGACCACGCGCTCGCGCATCTCGGCGGCGGCCTTGTTGGTGAACGTGATGGCCAGGATCTGGCCGACGCCGACGTCGCGGTTGGCCAGCAGGTAGGCGATGCGCCGGGTCAGCACCGCAGTCTTGCCCGAGCCCGCGCCGGCCACGATCAACAACGGCGAACCTTCGTGCAGCACAGCTGCACGCTGCTGCGGGTTGAGGCCGTCTAACAACTGGTCTGTGTCGGGGGCAGTGCTGGTCATGTTGGGGCTCGTCATATCAGCTCAAACTTACCGCTGCGGTGTGACAAGCCCGGCACTTCCCCGCCGCTATCGCTCACCTCTTTGCGCTGGCACGGGCCGGGATGGCACACTCGAAACGTGCTCAACGCGCAGCAGCGATTTTTCTACGGGTACCGGACGCCGGTACCCGGGGTTTAGCTGCTTCCCTTCAGCCCCGTGGTCCGCATCCGGATCCGGGGCTCGTTTGTTGTGTGAGGCCTGAATTCGGATGACACCAGAATCCACCAACAGCGAGGAAAACATGTCGACCGAAACTGAACTCCCCAACATCGACGAGCTCCGCCTGGAGATCGACGAGCTCGACGCCACCATCCTGGCAGCCGTCGCCCGTCGCACCGAGGTCTCCAAGATGATCGGCAAAGCCCGCATGGCCTCCGGCGGTACCCGGCTGGTGCACAGCCGCGAGATGAAGGTCATCGAGCGCTACAGCGAGCTGGGCCCCGAGGGCAAAGACCTCGCGATGCTCCTGCTGCGCCTCGGCCGCGGTCGCCTCGGCCACTGACGCCTTCTCCCGCGAGCGTGCGTGTCTGCGCGCGACACACCGACGTCGGTGTGTTGTTGGCGGCCCCTCACGGCTGGTGAGCGGCCCCCTTTTGTACGAGTAGCCACGGCGTGTCGTGTACAGACACGGCCGCTCGCGTTAGGGGGTCAGGGCGATGTACTTGGTGTCGAGGTACTCCTCGATGCCTTCGGTGCCGCCTTCGCGGCCGAATCCTGACGACTTCACCCCGCCGAACGGCGCCGCCGGGTCGGAGATGACGCCGCGGTTGACGCCGACCATGCCGGACTCGAGCGCCTCGGACACCCGCAACGCCCGGTCCAGCGACTGCGTGTAGATGTAGGCCGCCAGGCCGTACTCCGTGTTGTTCGCGGCGGCGATGGCCTCGTCCTCGGTGTCGAAGCCCGTCACCGGCGCGACGGGTCCGAACACCTCCTCCTTGAGGATGCGGGCATCGGCAGGCACATCTGCCAGGACCGTCGCGGGATAGAAGTAGCCCGGCCCGCCGGGAGCGGTGCCGCCGACCGCCACCGTCGCGCCGCGCGACACCGCGTCGGACACCAGCTCGGTCACGGTACCGACCTGTTTGGCGTTGATCAGCGGACCGAGTGTCGCGTTCTCGTCGAGGCCGTCGCCGAGCGTGAACTCGCTCATCCGCTGCACCAGCTTGGTGGTGAATTCTTCGCGCACCGAGTTGGCGACGTGGAAGCGGTTGGCCGCGGTGCAGGCCTCGCCGCCGTTGCGCATCTTGGCGAGGATGGCGCCGTCGACCGCGGCGTCGATGTCGGCGTCGTCGAACACCACGAACGGCGCGTTGCCGCCGAGCTCCATCGACATGCGGAGCAGTTTCTCGCCGCCCTGCTGCACCAGCGCTCGGCCCACCGCGGTCGACCCGGTGAAGGTCAGCTTGCGCAGCCGGCCATCGTTCATGAGGGCCGCGGTCAGCTCGCCCGGACTGGTGGTCGGCAGCACGGACAGCACGCCCTTGGGCAGGCCGGCATCTGCCATCAGCTTGGCCAGCAGCAACATCGTGAGCGGGGTTTCGGCGGCCGGCTTGACCAGCATGGTGCAGCCGGCGGCAAGCGCCGGGCCGATCTTGCGGGTGCCCATGGCCAGCGGGAAGTTCCACGGCGTCACCGCGTAGCAGGGGCCGACGGGCGACTTGGTGACGAGGATGCGCCCGGTCCCGGCCGGGCTTGGGGTGTAGCGGCCGCCGATGCGGACGGCCTCTTCGGCGAACCACCGGAAGAACTCGGCGCCGTACTTGACCTCGCCGCGGCTCTCGGCGAGCACCTTGCCCATCTCGAGCGTCATCAGTGTGGCCAGGTCCTCGGCACGTGCGGTGATGGTTTCGAACACCGACCGCAGGATCTCGCCGCGGTCACGCGCTGGGGTTGCCGCCCACTCCTTTTCGACGGCCGCCGCCGCATCGAGTGCGGAGATGCCGTCCTGAGGGGTGGCGTCGGCAACCCTGGCGATGACGTCCTCGGTAGCCGGGTTGAGCACTTCGAACGTGGATTGCCCGGCGCGCTCCCCACCGCCGATCCAAAGACCAGTTGGGACAGACGACAGCAGCGCGGCGATGTCCATACACCCATCATGTACGGCGACGTTTTCTACGTCACACTAGGGTTTGAGGCATGGTTGATCACACTCCCGCTGCCGACATTTCGACCACCTCAGCCTGGACGGCGCTCACTGCGCACCATGCCGCCGTCGAGGCGACCACGCTGCGTGAGCTGTTTGCCGAGGATCCGGACCGCGGCCGGGAGATGACGCTGACCGTCGGCGATCTGTACATCGACTACAGCAAGCACCGCGTGACCCGGGAAACCCTTGCGCTGCTGCTCGATCTGGCACGCGCGGCCGGGCTGGAAGAGCGGCGTGACGCCATGTTCGCCGGTCAGCACATCAACACCTCCGAGGACCGCGCCGTGTTGCACACCGCACTTCGGCTGCCCCGCGGCGCCTCGCTGGTGGTCGACGGTCAGGACGTCGTCGCCGACGTGCACTCGGTGCTCGACGACATGGGCACCTTCACCGATCGGCTGCGCAGCGGCGAGTGGACCGGGGCCACCGGCAAGCGGATCACGACCGTCGTCAACATCGGTATCGGCGGCTCCGATCTGGGCCCGGTGATGGTCGATCAGGCCCTGCGCCACTACGCCGACGCGGGCATCACGGCCCGCTTCGTGTCCAACGTCGACCCGGCCGATCTGGTCGCAAAGCTCGATGGACTCGACCCTGCCACAACACTTTTCATCGTCGCCTCCAAGACGTTCTCGACGTTGGAGACTTTGACGAATGCCACCGCGGCCCGGCGCTGGCTCGTCGCCGCACTAGGTGACGAAGCCGTCGCCAAGCACTTCGTCGCGGTGTCGACGAACGCAAAGCTGGTGTCGGAGTTCGGTATCGACACTGCGAACATGTTCGGTTTCTGGGACTGGGTCGGTGGCCGTTACTCGGTCGACAGCGCCATCGGACTCTCGGTCATGGCCGTGATCGGCAAGGAGCGGTTCGGGGAATTCCTGGCCGGCTTCCATCTGGTCGACGAACACTTCCGCACCGCGCCGCTCGAGGCGAATGCGCCTGCGCTGCTTGGCCTCATCGGTCTCTGGTACTCGGATTTCTTCGGCGCACAGGCACGTGCGGTGCTCCCCTACTCCAATGACCTGGCCCGGTTCGCGGCTTACCTGCAACAGCTGACCATGGAGTCCAACGGCAAGTCGGTGCGTGCGGATGGCACTCCGGTGAGCACCGACACCGGCGAAATCTTCTGGGGCGAGCCGGGAACCAATGGCCAGCACGCTTTCTACCAACTGCTGCATCAGGGCACCCGGCTGGTGCCGGCCGACTTCATCGGCTTCAGCGAGCCGACCGATGACCTGCCCACGGCCGACGGCACCGGCAGCATGCACGACCTGCTGATGAGCAACTTCTTCGCCCAGACCCAGGTGCTCGCCTTCGGCAAGACGGCCGAGGAAATCGCGGCCGAGGGCACCCCCGCTGCCGTCGTCCCGCACAAGGTGATGCCCGGAAACCGGCCCACCACTTCGATTTTGGCGACCAAGCTGACGCCGTCGGTGGTCGGACAGCTGATCGCGCTGTACGAACACCAGGTCTTCACCGAGGGCGTCATCTGGGGCATCGACTCGTTCGACCAGTGGGGCGTCGAACTGGGTAAGACGCAGGCCAAGGCCCTGCTGCCGGTCATCACGTCCGACGCGGCGCCCGCACCGCAGTCCGACAGCTCAACCGACGCCCTCGTGCGCCATTACCGGGCGGAGCGAGGTCGATCAGTCTGAGTCGCACCGAGCGCGGCCGCGTTTCCTAGCGATCAGTGCACGGTTTTCCGCGGCCAGCGCGGAAAACCGTGCACTAATCACTAAGCGAAGTACTTGGTGAAACGCGGCGGCACGATCTTCATCACCTCGACCAGCGGCCACCACGGCCAACCGGGGACAACGGCGCGGCCCTTCTCCTTCTCGATGGCGTCGACCATGGCCTTCACGCCGGTCTCGTTGTCGACCATGAGCATCGTGGAGTTGGACTTGGCGGTCATCTCGGACTCGATGTAGCCGGGCTCCAGGACCGTGACCTTGATCGGCCCGGACGGGTATTCGGCACGCAGCGACTCACCCAACGACGTGACGCCCGCCTTGCTCGCGGCATACGCGGCCTTGTAGCCGGGCACGCCGACGTTACCGAGTACCGACGAAACCAGCACCAGGTGGCCCCGGCCCGCGGCCTTGAACATCTCCAGCGCAGTTTCGATCTGCACCAGTGCCGCAACGAGATTGGTCTCGATGGTCGCCTTGTTGGCCCACAACTTGCCGCCGCCCAGCGGGTAACCCTTGCCGATGCCGGCGTTGACGATGACACAGTCGATGCCGCCGATCTCGTCGGACAGCTCCTGGAACACCTTGGGCACCTGGTCGTGGTCGTTGACGTCCAGCGCCGCGATGGCGACGGTCACGCCGGGGTACTGCGCCGTCAGTTCGGCTTTCAGTTCTTCGAGGTTGTCCAGCCGGCGGGCACACAGGGCCAGGTCGCGGCCCTTGGCGGCGAACTGCCGCGCCATACCGGCACCCAGGCCCGAGCTCGCGCCCGTGATGAGGATTTTCTGCCGAGTCATGCCTGCAGCGTAACCAACTCGACACCTGTCAAGAAAGGTCGGAGGGTGCAGGATCGACGTATGAAGCTCGCCGCCCTGTTGGCCGTTGCCCTGGGAGTGCTGTCGACTCCCCTCGCCCACGCCGACGACGATCCGTTGCTCCGGCTGGTCGACACCGCGGCCCAGCGGCTGCACACCGCCGATCCGGTAGCCGCGGTCAAGTGGATCGACGGCGGCTCGATCGAGGATCCCGCGCGGGTCGATCAGGTGCTGAAGACGGTCGGCGCCCAAGCCACGGCGTCGGGCGTCGACCCGGTGTTCGTGAAGAAGGTGTTCACCGACCAGATTCATGCCACCGAGGGCATCGAGTACCTGCGATTCAGCCAGTGGAAGTTCGATCCGGCCGCCGCCCCCGCCACAGCCCCAAACTTGTCCGAATCACGCACGGCGATAGACGGTTTCAACCAAACCATGGTCGCCGAGATGGCCGCACAGCAAGGCGTCCTGCACGGCCCGGGCTGCGCAACGGCACTCGACGCCGCCCGAGCGCAGGTAGTGACGAACCAGCACCTCGATCCGCTCTACCAGCAGGCGCTCACAGCAGCAACCAGGAACTACTGCAGCTGAATCACTTGAGCAGCTTGGACATTCGCCGGTCGGCCAGTACCTTGCCGCCGGTCTGGCATGTCGCGCAGTACTGAAAGGACTTGTCCGCGAAGGACACCTCACGGACGATGTCACCGCAGACCGGGCACGGCAGCCCCGTGCGGGCATGCACTCGCAGCCCAGAGCGCTTCTCCCCCTTGAGGGTCGCCGCGCCCTGGCCGACCGATCGGGTCACGGCATCGGTGAGCACCGAGATCATCGCGTCGTGCAACGTCGCCAGCTGCTCGTCGGTCAGTTTGCCTGCCGTCGCGAACGGCGAAAGCTTGGCCATGTGCAGGATTTCGTCGCTGTAGGCATTGCCGATCCCGGCGATCGTCCGTTGATCGGTGATGACGTTCTTGATCCGCCCGGTGTTGCCGGCCAGCACGGCGCTCAACTCCGCCGGCCCGAGTGACAAAGCATCCGGGCCCAATGTGGCGATCTGCGGCACCGCCAGCGGATCATCGACCAGCCAGACGGCCAGGCGCTTCTGGGTCCCCGCCTCGGTGAGGTCGAAACCCGGTGCCTCCCCCGGCTTTCCGAGGTGCACCCGCAAAGCGATCGGCCCCTTGCCCGGTTTGAGCGGCGCCGCAGCCAGCTTCTCCGACCAGCGCAGCCAGCCGGCCCGGGACAAGTGGGTGATGAGATACAGGTCGCCGACCTGCAGTCCCAGGTACTTTCCCCAGCGGTTGGCTCCCGTCACCTCCTTGCCGTAGAGCGCGGTCGGTGGCGGGTCGAAGGTCTTGAGCACCGACAGAGCGGAGACGTCGACGCGACCCACCGGCAATCCGACCGCGTGACGACGTAGGTGATCGGCGAGCGCCTCGACCTCGGGAAGTTCCGGCATGGGTTCAGGCTAGCGACTGGATGTACCGCATGCTGTAGACATGGCAGACCGCTCGGCGCCCGCCCCGGCCACCAATCCGTTGCGACGCATCCTGGTCATCAACCGCGTGCCGCGCCGCTGGCCTTTCGCGCTGCGGGCGTCGATCTGCATGGTGGTGCCGATTCTCACCGGGTGGGCGGCCGGAGACGTGTCCGCCGGGCTGGTCGCGACCATCGGTGGCTTCACCTCGCTGTACGGCAGCGGACGGCCGTATCTCAACCGCGCGGTGTACCTCGGCGCGATCGCCGTCTCGTTCGCGGTGGTCGTGGCGCTCGGCGATTGGGCGGCCGCAACCGCGTGGTCGGCGGTGCTGGTGGTGACGGTGATCGCGATGGTCGCCGTACTGGTCTGCCAGGCCCTCTCGGTCGGTCCGCCCGGCGCCTACATGCCGGTGCTGGCCTGCGCGGCGGCGGTCGGGATCGCCACCCAGCACCTGAGCCCGTGGCGGTTGGGTGCGCTGGTGCTGGCCGGCGGCGCGTTTGCCTGGGCGGTTCACATGGCCGGAGTGCTGATCCGCCCGCGCGGGCCGGAACGCGCCGCGGTCGCCAGTGCCGCCGCAGCGGTGGCCACCTACATCGAAACGTCGTCGCCCGATGCGCGACACCACGCCGCGCAGCTCCTGCACGAAGCGTGGATCACCCTGGTGACGTTCCAGCCCGTACGGCCCAAGCCGGACGATGCCCTGTATCGGCTGCGGGTGACGAACCGCCGGCTGCACGTGTTGTTCGCCGAAGCCATGGCCGCTGCCGATCGCGGCCAGCCGATGTCCGTCGACGGCGCCGCGTTGGCACGGCAGTTGGGCACCGTGCCCGACGACATCGGCGGCAGTTTCGAGGGCCTGATCCCGCTGGGACGGCCACCCGTCGGGACCCTGCTGCGCCGGGCGGTGACGCCGGGTGCTCCCCAGCTGACCACGGCGCTGCGCACCGCGGCCGCGGTGGCGATCGCCGGCGCCGTCACCGTCGGCCTGAACATGGACCACGCGTACTGGGCCATGGCGGCGGCGGTGCTGATGCTGCATCAGGGTTTCGATTGGCTGCGCACGGTGCAACGCGGGATCGAACGCACGCTGGGCACCTGGGTCGGCCTGGTGCTGGCGGGGGCCATCTTGGTCGCCGTACCGGGCGGACCCTGGCTCGCCCTGATCGTCGGCACACTGCAGTTCCTGATCGAGATGTTCGTGGTGCGCAATTACACGGTCGCGGTCATCTTCATCACGCCGGCCGCTCTGACCATCGCGTCGGGCGGTCACCACATCGCCGACGTGCCCGCCATGCTGCTCGCCCGCGGCATCGACACCGCAATCGGTTGCGCGGTGGCACTTCTGGTGCTGTGGCTGACCCGGCGCGGTCAGCCTGCCGCGCGCCCCGCCGAGTCGATTGCCTCGACGTTGGACGCCGTCGGCGTCGTGGTACGGCATCTGGCCGCGGGCGCGGTCACCACGGATCAGGCCCGCAATGACCGTCGTGATCTGCAGCTGCGCGCGATGGCCATGCTGCCGGTCTACGACACCGCCATCGGCGGGTCCACCCGGAGTCGGGTTGCGGCAGAACGGCTTTGGCCGACGATCGTCGCCAGCGAGCAACTGGCCTACCGGACGCTCGCCGCGGGCTGGGCCACCGAACGCTCCGAAGCGCCGATCACTCCCGACGACGCCGAGCGGTTGACCGCGACGATCGCCGATCTGGCCGACGCCATCCGCACCGGACGCCCGGCTGCCGACATCGGCGAGCCGCTCACATTCGGCGCCAACGAATTGCACGCGATCCGGGCTTCGCTGGCCTGATCCCTACTTCTCGAAGGCACGCTGCACCAGACCCAGCGCCCAGCCGACGATCGACAGCAGGATCGCCGCCCAGATCGCGGTGAACCAGAACTGGTCGATGCCCAGGCCCCAGTGCGTGGTGTTCTCGGTGATCCACGAAGTGATCCACAGCATCCAGGCGTTGATGACGACATGGATCAGGCCGAGCGTGAGGATGTACAGCGGAATGGCGAACAGCTGCACGATCGGCTTGATGATGGCGTTGACCAGACCGAAGACGAACGCGACGACCAGGATGATGCCGACCCGCTCGAGTTGGGAGGCGCCGACCGGGAAGACGAAATAGATCCCCGACACCATGCGCGTGACCAACCACAACGCCAGGCCGGTCAGTCCGGCTCGCAGCAGCAACGATTTCATGACGTCGATTCTGCCCGCAGCAGATAGATATCCATGATCCAGCCGTGCCGCGTCCGGGCCTCCGCCCGCTCCTGCGCAATCCGGTCGCCGACGTCGCCGATGGTCCCGTCGATCAGGATTTCGTCCGGGGTGCCGAGGTAGGCGCCCCACCAAATCCGGGTCTGCGGTGGGCATTCCAGGAATGAGCACTCGCCGTCGAGCATCACCACGGCGGCACCGGCGAGTCCGTGCTCGCGCAGCTGACGGCCCGTCGTGATCAGCACCGGTTCACCAATGTCGTTGAGCGGTATACGGTGTCGGGCGGTGAGCGCCTGGATGGCGGTGATCCCGGGGATGACGTCGAACTCGAACTCGACGTGTTCGGCGACGCGGTCCAGGATGCGGAGGGTGCTGTCGTAGAGCGACGGATCGCCCCACGCAAGAAAAGACCCGGTCGCGCCGTCCGGTAGCTCGGTCTCGATGGCCTCGGCCCACAACCGGGCCCGCGCGGCATGCCATTCATTCACAACGTCGTGATAGTCCCGACCAGCTACGGCCTTGGCCCTCATCGGATCCGGCAGCGCCACAAACCGATAGCCGGGGTCGTCGATGAATCGCTCGCAGATCAGCCGGCGCAGCGCGACGAGGTCGTCCTTGCTATCGCCTTTGTCCATCACGAAGAACACCTGGGTGTCGTTGAGCGCCACGACAGCCTGAGCGGTGACATAGTCCGGGTCCCCGGCGCCGATACCGATGACGTGGATGGTGCGCATCCGCGAAGGCTAGCGGCCCGCGGCGCCCCACTTTTATCCAGTACCGCGGGTATTGACTACCTCTGGCATCGGACGTAGCTTCGGATTACAGATACTTTCGAAGGGATGTCGACGATGACAGCTTCGGTCAAGGGCCAGACCACGCGCGCGGAATTCGCCGAGCGCCTGCTCAAAGGCTCAGTGCGCAAGTCTTACGCGCCGATCGTCGATATCGACTGGGATGCACCGATCGACCCGGACAAGTACTTCCTGCCACCGAAAGTCGTTTCGCTGTACGGCACCCCGATCTGGGAATCGATGAGCCGGGCCGAGCAGATCGAGCTGTCCCGCCAGGAATTGGTGAACACCTTGTCGGCGGGCATCTGGTTCGAGAACATCCTCAACCAGGCCCTGCTGCGCAAGGCCATGCATCAGGACCCGACCGCGAGCGCCACCCACTACGAGCTGACCGAACTCGGCGACGAGACCCGGCACATGGTGATGTTCGGCAAGGCCATCGAGAAGGTGGGCGCCGATCCGGTACGACCGAAGTGGTACCAGCGCACGATCATCAACATGCTGCCGTTCGCCTTCCAGGGTTCGGTGCTGTGGGTGGCCGCGTTGATCGGCGAGGAAATCTTCGATTCGCTGCAGCGCCAGATGATGGACGA
>Ga0070667_100000677_pt1 | contig 33094 bp, 28 predicted proteins | sample KBSS33metaG_FD_64659 | JGI IMG/M metagenome (GOLD analysis project Ga0070667, IMG submission 64659) | Switchgrass rhizosphere microbial communities from Kellogg Biological Station, Michigan, USA - KBS S3-3 metaG | ecosystem: Host-associated > Plants > Roots > Rhizosphere > Soil ...
GTGCGCGGCATCAACCGCGTGACTTACGACGTGTCGAGCAAGCCGCCGGCGACGATCGAGGGGGAATAGCGCGTGTCCGAACGGGCGCCGACACGAGGCAGAATGGCGGCGGGCCATCGCGGACGCCCACAGGAGTCGGGACATGAGAATGATCTTCGGAGTGTTGTCGCTGCTGGTCGTGCTCGCGATCATGGGCACGGTCGCCAAGAAGCAACTGCAGGCCCTGAGCACCATGGGCGTCTCGACGCGCATCAGCCAGATCGCGAGTGCGCCGCAAGGCGGCGGGGCAACCGGCGACCGCGACGGCGCGACCTTCGCGATTCCCGGTGGCATGCCGGGCGGCGTGGCCGCCGACGCCAGCGGCCTGACGGTGCCGCAGCAGGCGCAGAACATCCAACAGCAATTCAAGCAGAGCACCGAGCGCGCGCTGCAGCAGGGTGTCGATCGCAACGCCCGGTCGTCCCCGTGACCTGATGAGCGCCGCCGACGAGCAGGCGATGCGCATCGCGCTCGACCAGGCGCACAACGCGTGGCTGGTCGGCGAGGTGCCGGTCGGCGCGGTGATCATGCGCGCCGGGCAGGTGATCGCCACCGGCTACAACCGCCCGATCACCGAGCACGACCCGACCGCGCATGCCGAGATCGTCGCGCTGCGCCATGCGGCGCAATTGCTCGCGAACTACCGCCTGCCCGAGTGCGAGCTGTATGTGACGCTCGAGCCCTGCGCGATGTGCGCGATGGCGCTGCTGCACGCGCGCTTCAAGCGCGTCGTGTTCGGGGCCCGCGATCCGAAGACCGGCGCGGCGGGTTCGGTCGTCAACCTGTTCGAGCAGCCGCAGCTGAATCACCACACCGCGCTCGCCGGCGGCGTGCTCGCCGACGAGTGTGCGGTGGTGCTGCGTGACTTCTTCGCCGAGCGCCGCGAGCAGTACCGCCAGCGCCGCGCGGTGCCCGACACCGGGCCCGGCGACATTCCCGAGATCCCGGCCGGCGAGGCCACCGAGATCGGGGTCGTGCCGCCTCCACCGTGAGCGCCTCGATGACCTTGCTGACCCTGTTCTCGCCCGCCGGCGTGCTCGTGAAGGCAGCGCCGCTGCGGCTGGCCGCGAAGCGACTGAAGTCCTACGGCTTCGATGTCCGGATCGACGAATCGACGCTGGCCCGCCATCAGCGCTTCGCGGGCGACGACGAGGTCCGGCTGGCCGCGCTGCACCGCGTCGCTCAGCAGGCGCCGGGTATCGCGCTCGCCAGTCGCGGCGGCTACGGCCTGACGCGGCTGCTCGACCGGATCGACTGGCCGCTGATTGCCCACAGCATCGAGCACGGCACGCGCTGGGTCGGGCAGAGCGACCTGACGCTGCTGCAACTCGGCCTGCTGTCGCAGACCAAGACCGGCGCGAAGCCCGTCACCTGGGCCGGGCCGCTGGCCTGCGACGATTTCGGCCGCGCCGACGAGGCCGGCGGCGTCGACGAGGTCACACGCGACTGCTTCCTCGAGGCGATGAGCGGCGCGCTCGAAGCGGTGGGCTTTCGCACCGAGGCCGGCTTCGACGGCCTGGAGGCACGCGGCACGCTGTGGGGCGGCAACCTGTGCGTCGTCAACTCGATGCTCGGCACACGCTACTTCCCGCGCATCAAGGGCGGGTTGCTGTTCCTCGAAGACGTGAACGAGCACCCGTACCGGATCGAGCGCAACCTGCTGCAGCTGCACCAGGCCGGCGTGCTCGATGCGCAGAAGGCGATTCTGCTCGGCCAGTTCAGCGCCTGGCGCAAGGCGCCGCACGACCGCGGCTACTCGCTGAAGACCGTGGTGCAACACCTGCGCGCGCTGACGAAGACGCCGATCCTGACCGGCCTGCCGTTCGGCCACGTGCCGACCAAGGTGAGCCTGCCGGTGGGCGCGCGCGTGACGCTGCTGGTGCAGGGGCGCAACGCGCTGATCGGCTGGGATCACCAGCATGCCGGCGGCGCGCACCATGACCATGTTCACGATCATGCAGAGACTGGCTGAGGCGCGCGCGGCCGCCTGCACCGTACAATCCGCCGCTGCCTCGCGTTGACCCGGCCACAAGCCGGCGCCCACGCGGGCATGTTTTTTGGGGGTTCGGCGCGCAAGCCTGCGCCGTGTCTGCGAAGAAGGGGAGAGATCGGCATGCGCGGTGGAGGACGAGGTGCGCCAGGAGCCATGCTGCGGCGCGCGCGCAGATGGCCGGTGCTCGTCGCGCTGGGTGGCGCGGCCCTTCTCGCCGGCTGCGACAACAGCCCGAATCCGCTCGGCAGCGAATCGACCAACACCTTGTTCGTCGCGTTCCAGGAACGTTCACCGCGGCATCTCGACCCGACGGCCTCGTACGCGCTCGACGAGGTGAAGATCACGTTCGCGGTCTACGAGCCGCCCTATGCGTACCATTACCTGAAGCGGCCGTACGAGGTGGTGCCGAAGTCGGCGCTCGACGTTGCCACGCCGCGGTACCTCGACAAGGACGGCAAGCCGCTGCCCGCCGACGCGCCCGGCGATTTGGTCGCCGAGAGCGACTACGACATCCACATCAAGCCCGGCATCCTGTACGCGCCGCACCCGGCGTTCGCGAAGGATGCGACCGGCGCGTACCTGTACCACGCGTTGACGGCCGCGCAGACTCGCGACAAGCACACGCCACAGGACTTCGCGCAGGCCGGCACGCGCGAACTCGTCGCCGACGACTTCGTCTATGCGCTCAAGCGCCACGCGACGCCGCGCATCGAGGCGCCGATCTATGGCATCTTTTCCGAGTACGTGATCGGGCTGAAGGACTACGGCGCGCTGATCCGCGCCGAAGACAAGAAGCTGCGCCAGGGGATGGACCCGGCGGCGCTGGACAAGCCCTTCCTCGACTTCCGCCAGTACCCGCTGGCCGGCGCGTTCGCGCTCGACAAGTACAGCTACCGCATCCGCATCAAGGGCAAGTACCCGCAGTGGAAGTACTGGATGACGCTGACCTTCACCGCGCCGGTTCCGTGGGAAGCCGACAAGTTCTACGCCCAGCCAGGCATGGCGAAGAACGGCCTGAAGCTGGATGTGTGGCCGGTCGGCACCGGCCCGTTCATGGCAGTCGAGTACGACGCCGATCGCCGCCACGTGCTGGTGCGCAATCCGAACTACCACGGTGCCACCTACCCGTGCGAGGGCGCACCGGGCGACAAGGAGGCCGGCTTGCTCGACGACTGCGGCAAGAAGCTGCCGTTCCTCGACAAGCTGGTGTTCAACACCGAGAAGGACAAGACGCCGCTGCGCTCCAAGTTCACGCAGGGCTTTCTCGACGTGCCCGAGATCGAGCGCAACGACTGGGGTCCGGATTTTCTCGCCGACGCCAACGATTCCGACGAGGTGCGCAAGCGCTTCGAGGAGCGTGGCATGCGCTTCCCGACCAGCATCGAGCCGCAGAACTGGTACCTGGGCTTCAACTGGCTGGACCCGGTCGTCGGCAAGGGCGACACGCCCGAGCAGCAGGAGAAGAACCGCAAACTGCGCTATGCGCTGAGCATCGCGATCGACTGGGAAGAAGGCTACGGCCGCGTCTTCACGCAAAAGGCCGGCGAGGCGGCGATGGGCCCGCTGCCGCTGGGCGTGTTCGGCTCGCACCATGGCAGCAAGGATGACATCAACCCGGTCACGCACAAGCTCGTCGATGGCAAGGTCGTGCGCCGTTCGATCGCCGAGGCCAAACAGCTGCTGGCCGAGGCCGGCTACCCCGACGGGCGCGATGCCAAGACCGGCAAGCCGCTGGTGCTGAACTACGACTACCAGCGCGTGCCCACGCCCGAGTACCGTGCCGAGCTCGACTGGATGGTCAAGCAGTTCGGCAAGCTCGGCGTGCAGCTCGAGATCCGCGCCACCGACTACAACCAGTTCCAGGAAAAGATGCTCAAGGGCAAGCAGCAGATCTTCTGGTGGGGCTGGTTCGCCGACTACCCCGACGCCGAGAACTTCCTGTTCCTGTTCTACGGTCCGAACTCGAAGGCCAAGGCCGAGGGCGAGAACACCGCGAACTACGAGAACCCCGAATACGACCGCCTGTACAAGCAGCTCGCGCTGCTCGACGACGGGCCGGAAAAGCAGAAGCTGATCGACAAGATGGTCGACATCCTGCGCCGCGATGCGCCGTGGTCGTTCGGCTATTTCCCGTATTCGGCCGGCGCCTACCAGCGCTGGATCGGCGACGCGAAGTACGGCTTGTTCACGAACGATCGCGCGCTGTACTACAAGGTCGACGCACCGATGCGCGCACGGCTTCAGGCCGAATGGAACAAGCCGCATTCGTGGCCGCTGGCGTTGATCGCAATCGCCGCGTCGCTGCTGGCGTGGATCGCGCGCCGCGGGTTCCGGGCGCGCGAGCGCATGACGGCGCTGGCGCCGCCGGCCGTTCCGACACCCGACGCCAAAGCCGCGGCCTGACGATGCTCAACTACGTCGTTCGCCGCTGCTTCTACGGCGTGCTGGTGCTGATCGGGGTCAACCTCGTCACCTTCATGCTGTTCTTCACCGTCAACACGCCGGACGACATGGCGCGCCTGAACATCGGCGGCAAGCGCGTCACGCACGAGCAGATCCAGAAGTGGAAGGTCGAGCGCGGCTACGACAAGCCGCTGTACTGGAACGCCGCGGCCGAGGGCACGCATCAGGTGACCGACACCGTGTTCTGGGACCGCTCGGTGTCGCTGATGGCGCTGGACTTCGGGCGCTCCGATTCGAGCAGCGCGACGGACATCGGCCACGAGATCGGCCATCGCATGCTGATCAGCCTGCAGCTCGCGGTGCCGATCTTCGTGCTGCAGATCGTCGTCAGCGTCGCGTTCGCACTGCTGCTGGTGTTCTTCAAGCATTCGCCGATCGATTTCTGGGGCGTGGTCACCTGCGTGCTGATGCTCTCGATCAGCGCACTGTTCTACGTCATCGTCGGCCAGTTCCTGTTCTCACGGGTGTTCCACCTGGTGCCGATCTCGGGCTTCGAATCGGGCTGGGACGCGGCGCGCTTCCTGATCCTGCCGGTGATGCTGTCGCTGCTGTCTCGGCTGGGCAGCGAGGGCCGCCTGTACCGCGCGATGTTCCTCGAGGAACTCGGCCGCGACTACGTGCGCACCGCGCGCGCCAAGGGCCTGAGCGAGCCCAAGGTGCTGTTCGGCCACGTGCTGCGCAACGCGCTGATCCCGATCCTGACCAGCGCCGGCAGCTATCTGCCGTATGTCTTCCTCGGCAGCCTGGTGTTCGAGAGCTTCTTCGGCATCCCGGGGCTGGGCTCGTACGTGATCGAGGCGATCACCGGTCAGGACTTCGCGATCGTGCGCTCGATGGTGTTCATCGGCTCGCTGATCTACATCGCCAGCTACATCGTCATCGACGTGGCCTACACCTGGGTGGACCCGCGCGTCCGCCTTGCGTGATCGAGGCGCCGCGCCACATGCCCAAGATCGTCATCCTCTGGTCCGACGTGGTCGTGCTCGCCACGTTGGTCCTGCTATTGCTGTACGGCGTGCGCATCCGCGGCAGCGCGAACCTGCGCGCGACCTGGCTGAAGGTGCTGCGCGACCGTGCCGCGATCTGCTCGGCCGTGGTGCTGGTGCTGTTCTTCGCGGTCGCGGTGATCGACAGCTTCCACTTCCGCCGTGCGCTGGCCGACGCGCCCAGCGCCGGCGCGCAGCAGCGCCAGGCCTACGGCACCCGCACCGAGTCGCTGCTCGACGTGCTGCTGGCGCGCCAGCTCGAGGGGCGCGAGACCTCGTACTCGGCGCCGCTGGCGATCCGCGGCTTCACGAAGGACACGGTCGAGGTCGACGGCAAGATCGCGCGCACCTACCCGCGCCTGGCCCATGGCGGTGAGCGGCTGAAGGACGAATCACAGCGGCTGCCCGACTTGTTGCAGCGCGCCGCGACCGGGCTGCTGCTCGGCGTGCTGGCGGCGCTGCTCGCCGCGCTGGGCATCGCGTTCGCGATCGCGCGCGCGCATCGCGAGGCCTTGGGCACGGCCTGGCGCGCGCTGCTGCGCAACCAGACCGAGCTGCCGTGGCGTGCCGTCGTCGTGACGGTGCTCGTGCTGTGCGCGCTGTTCGGGCCGCTGCTGGCGCTGGCGCAGCACTACCACGTGTTCGGCACCGACCGCACCGGCAACGACGTGTTCTACCAGGCGCTGAAGAGCGTGCGCACCGCGTTCGTGATCGGTACCCTGTCGACGATCGCGACGTTGCCGCTGGCGGTCGGTCTCGGCATCGTCTCGGGCTACCTGCGCGGCTGGGTCGACGAGGTGGTGCAATACCTGTACACCTTGCTGTCGTCGATCCCGAACGTGCTGCTGATCGCCGCCTGCGTGCTGATGATGCAGGTCTTCATCGACACCCACCCCGACCTGTTCGAGACAGGCGCCGAGCGCGCCGACGTGCGGCTGTTCCTGCTGTGCGTGATCCTCGGCCTCACCGGCTGGGCCACGCTGTGCCGGCTGCTGCGTGCCGAGACGATGAAGCTGTCGCAACTGGAATACGTGCAGGCCGCTACCGCGTTCGGCGTGCGTTCGGCGCGCATCATGGTGCGCCACATCTTCCCGAACGTGGTGCACCTGATCATCATCACCACGGTGCTCGACTTCTCGGCACTGATCCTGTACGAGGCCGTGCTGTCGTATGTCGGCGTCGGCGTCGACCCGTCGATGAACAGCTTCGGCGGCATGATCAACCTGGCGCGCACCGAGATGAGTCGCGACCCGCTGGTGTGGTGGTCGTTCGCCGCGGCGTTCGGCTTCATGGTGACGCTGGTGCTGGCGGCGAACCTGTTCGCCGACGGCGTGCGCGACGCGTTCGACCCGCGCTCGCGCAGCTTCCGCCCGAAGCTGCGGCGCAGTGCCGCATGAGGGCGCACACGTGCTGAACGTCCGCGACCTGAAGGTGGCGCTCGACGCCGATGCCGGGCTGGTGAAGGCGATCGACGGCCTGACGCTGGCGATCCAGCGTGGCGAGACCTTCGCGCTGGTGGGTGAGTCGGGCTGCGGCAAGAGCATGACGGCGCTCGCGCTGATGCGCCTGTTGCCCGACAACGGCACCGTCACGAACGGTCAGGTGCTGCTCGAGGGCGAGGACGTGCTGGGGCTGCCTGAATCGGGCATGCGCGCTGTGCGCGGCGGGCGCATCGGCATGATCTTCCAGGAGCCGTCGACCAGCCTTAACCCGGTGATGCGCGTGGGCGAGCAGATCGTCGAGGCGATCGAGGCGCACACCGCGCTGCGCGGCGCCGCGGCGCGCGCGAAGGCGATCGAGTGGCTGGGCAAGGTCGGCATCCCCGAGCCCGAGCGGCGCATCGACGAGTACCCGTTCCGTCTGTCCGGCGGCCAGAAGCAGCGCGTGATGATCGCGATGACCTTGGCCGCGGAGCCCGACTTCCTGATCGCCGACGAGCCGACGACCGCTCTCGACGTGACGATCCAGGCCCAGATCCTGGACCTGCTCAGGCGGCTGCAGAAGGAGCAGGGCATGGGCCTGCTGCTGATCACGCACGACCTCGCCGTGGTGGCTGGCATGGCCCAGCAGGTGGCGCTGATGTACGCGGGGCAGATCATCGAGGTGGCGAGCGCCGACGCGTTCTTCGCTGCGCCAAAGCACCCTTACGCGCGGCTGTTGATGCACGCGCTGCCCGACAGCGCCAAGCGCGGCGACACGCTGGCCGCGATCCCCGGCATGGTGCCGCCGCTGTGGCAGGCGTTCGACGGCTGCCGCTTCGCGCCGCGCTGCGACCGCGCGTTCGACGCCTGTGCCGGCACCCGCCCCGAACTGATCGAAAGCGGCGCGGGCGCGGTGCGCTGCCTGCTGTACCGCGACGGCGCGGAACCCGCGGCGCCGGCGGCCAGCGGCGCCGATTCGACGCTGCGCTTTGCCGCGCCGCCGCCGACGCTGTCGTCGGCCGAGCCGCTGCTCGACGTGCGCCATCTGAGCGTGCGTTTCCCGATTCGCCGCGGGCTGCTGCAGCGGGCGGCGGGATCGTTCGTCGCGGTCGACGACGTGTCGTTCACGATCGCACCGGGGCAGACGCTGGCGCTGGTGGGCGAGTCTGGCTGCGGCAAGACGACCACCGGCAAGGCCGTGGTGCAGCTGCTGCGTGCGCAGGCCGTGGTCAGGGGCGAGGCGCGGTTCGGCGGGCGCGACCTGTTCGCGCTCGACGGCGACGCGTTGCGCGAGGCGCGGCGCCAGGTGCAGATCATCTTCCAGGACCCGTTCGCGTCGCTGAACCCGCGCATGCGGGTGCTCGACATTCTCGAGGAAGGCCTGCAGGCGCTGCGGCCCGACATGAACGGCGCCGCGCGGCGCGCCAGCCTCGAACGCCTGGTCGACCAGGTCGGGCTGCGCCGCGACGTGCTGCAGCGCTACCCGCACGAGTTCTCCGGTGGGCAGCGCCAGCGCATCGCGATCGCGCGTGCGCTGGCCGTGCAGCCGAAGCTGATCGTCTGCGACGAGCCGACCTCGGCGCTCGACGTGTCGGTGCAGGCGCAGATCCTGAACCTGCTGCGCGAGCTGCAGCGCGAGCTGGGCGTGTCGTACCTGTTCATCACGCACAACATCGGTGTCGTCGAGTACATCGCCGACAAGGTCGCGGTGATGAACCGCGGCCGGATCGAGGAGGCCGGGCCGGCGCGATCCGTGCTCGAGGACCCGCGCAGCGACTACACACGCACGCTGCTCGCGGCGGTGCCGCGCATCGACGTTCGATCCGCGAGCTGATCCGCTGGGCTCCGGGCTCGATCGGCCCCGAGAAATCGTCTGCGCGTACCAACAGGTTTGCGTAAAGATTCTTTGGACGACGCTGCGCCGGAGCACTGCCAGAAATCGCTCGAAACCCGCATGAGCAAAGGCTTGCAGCCCGATTGAGCCATCGTGTACTGGGCTCTTCCAGCGCGGGTTTGCACGCCCGAAACATTGTGTCGCGTGTCGGGCGCGACGCGCTCCGCAAGAATTTGTTCACACGTCTTCGCGGGCACGTCACGAACCGTTCACAAAGCGGGCGAGCGACTTCCCGGGGGACTTGGCCTGTCTATCAACCAGCTACGAGGGGTTCCATGCTCAAGAAAACTGTTTTGGCCAAAAGCCTGCTCATCGCATTCGGCAGCACGACGCTGATGAGCGGCGTGGCGTTCGCGCAAGATGCGCCGAAGCCCACCGGCGGTTCGACCCAGCTTGAACGGGTCACGGTGACCGGATCGAATATCCGGCGCACCGATACGGAGACCCCCAGTCCAGTGCAGGTCATTTCAGCCGACGATCTGAAGCAGTCCGGGTACACGACGGTCTCGCAGGTTCTGCAGAACATCACCGCCAACGGGCAGGGCACGCTGAGCACCGCGTTCCCCGGCGCGTTTGCGGGCAGCGCCAGCGGCATTTCACTGCGCGGCCTGACGACCGCGGCGACACTCGTGTTGATCGACGGCCACAGAATGGCTCCGTTCCCGCTGTCGGACGACGGGCAACGCTCGTTTGTCGACATCTCGAGCATTCCGTTCGACGCGGTCGAGCGCATCGAAGTCCTGAAGGACGGCGCGTCGGCGGCCTATGGGTCCGATGCGATGGCCGGCGTGGTCAACATCATCCTGAAGAAGAACTACGTCGGGACGATCGTCTCGGCCGAGGCCGGCACCACGACGGAGGGCGGCGGGACCACTGCCCACGCCTCCGTGACGCACGGTTTCGGTAACCTCGAGACGGACGGCTACAACGCCTATGTCAACCTGGAATACCGTCACCAGAATGACATTACCCAGCAGCAACGCCAGGGCAAGGGCCAATGGTCGAATCTGGACCAGACTGCGGTCGGCGGCATCAATCAGACGCCCGGCATCGTGTCACCGAACGCCCCCGGTGGCCTGATTCCGCCGACCTATGGAACGGTCTATCTGACCCCCCTGTCGGGTGGATTCAGCGCTGCCAACAGCCAGTTCTACGGTTCCCCGATTGCCCCGAACGCGGCGTACAGCGGCACCTGCACCTATGCATTGCTCCAGGCAGGCAGCTGCGGGTTTGTCAATCCGCGTGCCGAGGTTCAGCCGGAGACGGAGAACATCAACATTCTTGGCAGCGTGACCAAGAAGTTGGGTGGCGATTGGCTGCTCGATATCAAGGCCTCGATGTTCGAGAGCAAGGGCGAGCAGTACAACGCCGGCTCGACCGCGAATGGCCTGGTCGTCTTCCCGACGAAGTTCAACCCGCTCGTGGCGGTGTCGGCGGGCGTGCTGCCGCACTTGGTTGGCACCTCGATCCCCGCGGTCACCGTGCCTGCAAACTACCCGGGAAACACCCTCGGTGTTCCGGCCGTGGTACGCGGTGTCAGCCTTGATGCACCGATCGCGCACGATGAATTCGACAACAAGTCCTACCGGCTGGTGGCAGGCCTGAACGGAGCGATCGGTGGTTGGGACATCAACAGCGCACTCGGCTACACGCGCGTCGTCACCAACAAGGATGCCTATGGCGCCACCAATGTGCCGGCGTTGAACGACGCGCTGAATCGCGCGTCCAATCCGTTCTTGATCACCGGGGGAAACACCGCTGCCGACCTGGCAGCGATCTACCCGACTGCATCGGCCACGGATACGTCGACCCTCGAATTCGCCGAAATCAGCGCGTCCCGCTCGCTGACGGATCTGGCCGGTGGCCCTCTCGGCTTCAGCGCCGGCGGTTCCTACATTCACCGTGTCCTCAACGCGCCGGCACCGGACCTGGTGGCTCAGGGCATCGTGAGCGGCAACAATGCCTATGTGAAGGGGTCACAGTCGGACACCGCGGTGTACACGGAAATCTCCGCACCGGTGCTGAAGAGCTTGGAGCTTGACGGTCATCTGCGTTTCGATCATTTCGACAATGCCGGCAACGCGACGACGCCGTCAGTGGGCTTCAAGTTCACGCCCGTCCAGGAGTTCGCCTTCCGCGGTACGTACGGGAAGGGGTTCCGCGCACCGAACGCTGCGGAGAACGGCCAGGCGGGCCAGGCGTATTCGGCTGGAACCAGTCATGACCCTCAGCTCTGCGCGGACGGCAACCCCGCTACAGCAGGCAATGTGATTTCTCAGTGCAACTTCAATGTCCTGTACCTGAACTCAGCGAATCCGACTCTCAAGGCGGAAAAGTCGACCTCCGCTACCCTGGGCTTCATTTTCGAGCCCATCAAGGACTGGAGCTCGACGCTCGATTTCTATCAGGTCAAGATCAAGGACCAGATCGTTGCGGGAACCGGCGACATCAACAACGCAGTTCGCGGGGCGCCGGTCAACGAGACCTGTTCAGACGGCGCCGGCGGCGCGGTCCCCTGCACCCCTACCGTCGGCGAGATCCTCTACATCCCGGTCGCGTACGTGAACGCAAACTCGACGCAGGTCAGTGGCCTGGAGCTGAACAGCCGTTACAAGTTCAGGATGGGCGAATGGGGCAGCCTGACGGCGCAACTGGACTGGTCGCACACGATGAGCTACCTGTTCACAAGCGGCGGGGTTTCCTACCAGTTGGCGGGGACGCATGGTCCGGCGGTGATTGGCGGCAACACCGGCAATCCAAAGGACCGCGTGCAGGCCTCGTTCACCTATGACAAGGGGCCATTGCAGGTCACGACGACGTTCAACTGGATCAGCAGCTTTGACTTGACCGACCCGTCGGGATCGAACGCCGGAACGCCGGTGCTGAGCTGCGCCGACGGCGTGAACACCGGTGGCTATTACGCCGCCTGGGTTCCCAGCGGCCTGCCGACCGACTCGTCGGCGTGCAGGGTCCATTCCTTCCTCGAAACCGACTTGTCGGCGATCTACAAGGTGGACAAGCACTGGACCATTCACGGGGCGATCGCCAACCTGTTCAACCGGCAGCCGCCGTTGGATCTGAACACTTACGGTGGCGGCAATCTGCCCTACAACCCGTCGATGCATCAGGCCGGCGCGGTGGGACGCTTTGTCAATGTCGGGGCCAGCTATACGTTCTGATTGATTGGGTGCCCCGGGCTCGAGTGATCGGGCCTCAGACGGGGTGCCGGATTCAAGGGGAGGCGGCGGGAGCCGGCCTCCCCTTCATTCTTTGCGGAGCGCCTCTGGCGGCTCGGGGAAGCCGTGCTGCGAGCGGGCGCCGGATGTCGAGTCTCGCGGCGGCAGCTATTCGGCGTCGCGCCGGCCAAGGTGGGGGTGTTTCGTTCGCCCAACTTCACACTGTTGCGGGCGTCCAACGTACAACGTAAAGCCCTTCGCGGCAACACTCGAGAACGTCACCGTTCCGCGTCGTTTGCCGCCGGGCGCGCCGCGCGGGAATCTGGCTGCAGCCCGCATGAACAAAGGCTTTGCCGGCGAACGAGCGGCGCGAAGCGCTGAGCGGCAGCGGCCCGCTCCCGGGCGATAGAGGTTTACCCCAATCTGGATGACGGCAGGAAGCTCCGTGACAATTCCTTTACATGTCTTCGCAGACAAGCCACGACCCGTTCACAAAGCTGGTACTTGGCTTGCTCGAAGACTTCGTTTGTCACTTTCTTTCAGGAGTCCTCGATGCTCAAGAGAACCGTACTGGCCAAGAGCCTGCTCATCGCATTCGGCGGCACGACGCTATGCGCCAGCGTTGCCTTTGGTCAGCAGCAGCCCGTCCAAGAACTGCAGCGCGTGACCGTCACGGGCAGCAACATTAAGCGAACGGATACTGAAACGGCATCCCCGGTGCAGGTCGTGACACGAGACGACATCGAGAAGTCGGGTAAGACCACTGTCGCCGACGTGATCCTCGGGCTGAACGCCAGCAGCAACGGCTCGATACCGATGTCCTGGAGTGGCTATGGGTTCGCTTCCGGCGCCTCGGGGGTGTCGCTTCGCGGCCTTGGCTCGAATTCCACGCTGGTGCTGCTCAATGGCCGACGAATGGCGCCTTACGGCCTAGCCGACGACGGCAAGAGCACGTTCGTCGACCTGAGCACCATTCCGCTCGAGGCAGTGGATCGCATCGAAGTCGTGAAGGACGGCGCTTCAGCGATCTACGGCTCCGACGCGATCGGTGGCGTGGTCAACATCATCACCCGCGCGGACTTCAAGGGATTCGTTGGCACCATCTCGTACGGCGCTACTCGGTATGGTGATGGTCGCAATCCGAAAGCGTCGGTCACAGCGGGTTTCGGCAACTTGGCCAACGACAAGTACAACGTCTTCTTCACCGTTGAAGCGCAGAAAATTGGCGAGGTACGACAGAGCAACCGTGTCGGCCGCGGCGACATCGGAAACCCCGATCCCACGGGGCAAGGTTACGACTTCGAGTCCGGCGATCTTCTCGGCTACGCCCGGCCTCCAGCCGCAGGCGCTCCAGGCCCCACCAGCGTCAGCTCCAGCCCGTACGGTTGGGCCCGTGCCGTGACCGGCCCCAATAGCACGACTCCGGTGCCCGGCTCCTTCTATAAGCAGATCGCGCTGCCGGCAGGCGGATGCCCGTCGACATTCACGCTGCCTGCTGGTTACACCGGTTGCCCGTGGAATTCCCTGGACTACCAACAACTCCAGCCGCAGGAAGAAAAGCTCAACTTCATCACCCGTGGCACGCTGCAGCTTTCCCCAGACCTGTCGGCCTTTGCCGAGGTCGGACTGTTCAGCTCTAGGGTCTTTGCAACCGTCACGCCGAACAATCCGGCCTTCACCTGGCCTGATGTTCAGAACAACTCGATCAAGGACAACACGTTCATCACGATCGGGCCGAACCATCCGGACAATCCCAATCCGGGGCAGTATTCGCGGCTGCGCTACGTGACCGCCGACCTGGGTGGCCGCACCACCAAGTCGAACACCCTGGTCAGCCGCATCCTGGGCGGAGTCAAGGGCACGGCCATAGGTTGGGACTGGGAGGCCGCGCTGCTCTACACGGAGAGCAAGACCGATCAGACCCAGACCGGCCAGCTGCGAGACAGTACCCTTCATGACTTCCTCGACGGGACCAACCTCACCGGGTTGAATCCGACGCTGACGTACTACCGTCTCGGCGCCAACGCGGGCCTGAACAGCCAGGCCACGCGCGACGCGATTTCGCCCGCACTCACTGATCATCCCAAGACTTCGGTCGCATCGGTTGACGTGAAAGCCAACCGCGAGCTCATGCAATTGAGCGGCGGTCCGCTGCAGATCGCGGTCGGCGCCGAGTTCCGCCAGGAGAAGTCCGATCGGCCCGCGACGCCGTTCACCGATACTGCCGACATCGTGGGCCTCGGCTTCTCGGCCTTCAAGGCCTCCCGCAACGTGACGGCTGCATTTGCCGAGTTGTCGGCGCCGGTGGTCAAGAACCTCGAGCTCAGTGCCGCTCTGCGCGTTGACCACTACTCCGACGTCGGCACGTCGACAACGCCCAAGCTCGGCATCAAGTACACGCCGATCGAGCAGTTGGCGCTGCGCGGCACGTACGCAGAAGGCTTCCGGGCACCGGGCCCGGCGGAGAACGGAAACAGTGCGTCGGCCGGGTTCACATCCTACGTGGATCCGTTGCGCTGCCCGATCACGGGCGCCGCGGCAGACTGCGGGTCGGGCCAGGCCGTGATCATCACCTCGGGCAGCCCCAGCGTGAAGCCCGAGAAGTCGAAGAGCTTCACGCTCGGCCTGGTGTTTGAGCCCTTCAAGGACACCAGCATCTCGGTCGACTTGTGGGAGATCAAGCGCAAGAACGAAATCCTGCAGGCGGATCTGTCTGCGATCTTGGACAACCCGACCGGATTCCCGGACGCCAAGATCGTGCGCCAGGTCAACGACGACCCGATCGATCAGAACACTGGCAACCCGGTCGTCGGGGGGCCAGGCACGCTGTTGGCCGTCTCGGCGCCTTACGTCAATGGCCCGAGCACAAAGACCAACGGTGTCGATCTCGACGTACGTCAACGCTTCAATCTCGGTGAGGCGGGCAAACTGACCGCCACACTCACGTGGTCCCACGTGAACTCGTTCAAGCGGACGCTGGTCGACGGCTCGGTTCGCGAGTATGCAGGTACCTACGGCCCGACGAGTCTGAGCAGTTCGTCGGGGATGCCCAAGGACAAGGCGACGTTGGGTGCGACCTGGGATCGTGGACCGCTGTCGGTCACGGGCACGGTCAACTACGTCTCGGGCTTGAAGAACGTGGAGTTCAAGGATGACCCGAACGGCTGCTTGCTCGTGTTTGCGGACGGCACCGACGCTCCTGAAGGTTGCAAGGGCGCATCGTTCAGCACGTTCGATCTGAGCGCGAAGTACGACTTCAACAAGAGCATCCAGGTCTTCGGGTCGATCCTGAACGTGTTCGACCGCATCGCTCCGTATGACAAGTCTGCGTTCTACGGCATCACGCACTACAACGCGAGCTACAACCAGATCGGTGCATTGGGACGCACCTACAACGTTGGCTTGAAGTACAAGTTCTAAGTCGTCCGGGACGGCGGGGCGTGTTCGCCATGCCCCTCGTCGATCTTCCTTTTGTCGATGACGCCACGCCCGAGTGGTTTGCCGATGGCACTTGAGGCGGGATTGCCCTGCCTGTCACGCCGCTTAGCCCCCGCGAAGGATGAAGAGTTGTTGCTGACATCCAACGTGGCGTGGCCGGTGAAGGTTCAGCGTTGAGACGCCTTGAGGAATTTGGGACGCCATCATTCTGGGGGTGGCGCCGCTCGAATCGGGCTGCAAGCCGCGCGCGGCAAGGGTTTGACGCGAAAGGTTCGTCGGCGCGGGGTACGCACATGTTCGGCCCCGATCGGCGATGCAGGAATACCCTGACAGTGGTGGCCTAGCGCGCGAAGTGACAATTGCGTACATGTCTTTGCAGACAAGTCATGACCCGTTCACAAAGCGGGTATGCGACTTGCTGCTGAGCATTGGTTATCGATCAACCTTTCAGTGACTCTTCGTAGGAGATTCCATGTTCAAGAAAACCCTGGTGGCGAGAGCTCTCGCGGCAGCGTTCGGCACAGCCGCGCTGACGTTCGCCGTGGTGCCGGTGGCGCACGCGCAGTCGAACGCGACTGGCACGATATTCGGCAACGCGGAGGCTGGAGCGACCGTCTCGATCGAGAGCGTCGCGACGAGCGCCAAGCGCTCGGTGACCGCTGATGCGAACGGGCGATTCCAATTCACCGCATTGCCGCCGGGCCGCTACAAGGTGGTGGCGATGAAGGACGCGAAGGTGGTCTCGAACACCGAGGTCGAGGTCCTGCTGGGCCAGGGCGTGGAGGCCACGCTCGTGGCCGGAGCCACGTCGCTGCAGATGGTGCAGGTGGTCGGCTCGCGCCAGGTGATCGACGTTTCCTCGACCAACGGCGGCTCGACGTTCACCGCGCGCGAACTCTCGGTCTTGCCGGTCGCGCAGAACATCACCGCGATCATGCAGCTCGCTCCCGATGTGGTGAAGGCCGACCCGCGGTACGCGGGTGGCGCGAGCGTCGGCGGCGGCGCGCCGTCGGAGAACTCGTACTACATCAACGGCTTCCCGGTGACGAACCCGCTGACGCAGCTGGGTTCGATGGAATTGCCGTTCGGCGCCATCTCGCAAGCGCAGATCCTGACGGGCGGGTTCGGTGCTGAGTTCGGTCGCTCGACCGGCGGCGTTGTGAACATCACGACCAAGAGTGGTTCGAACAAGGTCGAGGGTGGGGCGTACTACAGCATCGCGCCCAATTCGCTGCGCTCGCGCGAAAAGAACATCATGTACGACTCGGGCGGCAACCCGGGCACGGACGGCAAGCTCTTCAAATACAACCACGACAACTCGTCGACCGAGGTGAGTCTGGGCGCCAATGTGGGCGGCCCGATCATCAAGGACAAACTGTTCTTCTTCATCGCCGCGGACCAGACGACTACCCGCAGCTCCGGCAACTCGACGGATCCGAATCAGCTGCTGGGCAACACCGAATCCTCGACCAGACTGCAGAACGGCTGGACCGACGCGAAGGACGTCAACAAGCGCTACCTCGCCAAGTTCGACTGGAACATCACCGACGACCACCGCCTCGAATACACCGCGCTCGGCGACAACTGGATCACCGATGCGAGCTACTACGGCTTCGACTACAACACGTTGCAGCGCTTCGGCAGCCCTACCTACACGGCGCACTACAAGAATCAGGGCGGCCTGACCCCGCGGGTCGGCGGCGCGGCGAGCATCTTCAAGTACACCGGCAATCTGACCAAAGACCTGACGCTGCAGGCGCTGTACGGCGAGAGTTCGTCGTCGCACGCGCAGACCTACAACCCTGACCTGGGCAAAGGGATTCCTGGCGTGGTGTTCGTCGGGGGAAATGATCCTATAGCCAATCCGGCCTCCGGCGCATTCCCTGGGCTGAACTACGGCACGTCACAACCGCTGTCCGGGCAGAATCTGAACGCGCCGGGTGGGAAGGACAAGACCAAGTCGTACCGACTTGATCTCGAGTACGCACTCGGAGATCACACGCTGCGCGCGGGTCTCGACGAGAACAAGCTGACGTCGGCCAGCGCCGGTCTCGTCTCGGCCGGGGGCAGCGTCTTCAGCTACCGAAAGACCGCAACACCTGACGGGACGCGCACTTTCGGTCCGTACACCTATGTGGTCAATGACGGCAGCGGCCCGATCGCCGCGGCCGGATACTACGTCCGCCAGCGCACTTTCAGCAGCGTCACCAACGCCCGTTCTGATCAGACGGCGCAGTACATCGAAGACCGCTGGCAGGTGAACCAGAAGCTGCTGATGACGCTCGGACTGCGCAACGAAAGCTTCAAGGGCTACAACCAGGACGACCAGGTCTACATCAACTCGAAGAACTTCCTCAGCCCGCGCATCGGCGCGTCGTGGGACGTGAAGGGCGACGCGTCGCTGAAGGTGTTCGGCAACCTGGGCCGCTACAGCATCCAGACGCCGACACACGTGGCGGTCCGCGGTGCCGGCACGTCGACGCTGGTCGACCAGTTCTTCACCTACACGGGGGTCGACGCCAACGGCGTGCCGACGGGGTTGAAGCCATTGACCGCGCAGCCGTTCTCGCCGGACGGCGAAACAGGCTTGCCCAAGGATCCGAACAGCGTTGCGGCCCAGAACCCGAAGCCGGCCTATCAGGACGAGTTGATCCTCGGTATCGAAAAGGCGCTGACGCCGAAGCTGACGGCGGGCGTCAAGATGACCTACCGCCGGCTGGGTGCGACGCTGGACGACACCTGCGACGAGCGGCCATTTGACAATTACGCTGACACCCACGGCATCGACCGGACCAACTACGCGTTCAACTGCCTGGAATTCAACCCGGGCCGGACCAACAAGTTCCTGGTCGACTACGCAGGCAACAAGACCTATACGCCGGTGACCCTGTCGGCGGCCGACATGGGCTATGCCGACACCAAGGCCAAGCGCTCGTTCTTCGCGCTCGACTTCTTCCTCGAGCATCCGTTCAGTGACCGCTGGTACGGCAAGCTCGCATACACGTGGTCGAAGAGCAAGGGCAACACCGAAGGGCAGACCAAGTCCGACGACGGGCAGACCGATGTGTCGGCGACGTCGACCTGGGACTTCCCGGAGATCATGGTGGGCAAGTACGGCTACCTGCCCAGCGACCGCCGGCACCAGATCAAGGCCATCGGCTACTACCAGTTCCTGCCGGAGTGGATCGTCGGCGGCAACTTCGCGGCATCCTCCGGGCGGCCGCGCAACTGCGCCGGCAACCCGCCGGACAGCGTCGGCGATCCGGGTGGCTACGGTTCGATCTTTGCCTTCTGCAGCTTCGACGGCGGGGCGACCATCGTCTCGGCGCCGCGTGGCTCGCAAGGCCGCCTGCCGTGGAACATCACGCTGGACGCGAACGTGGTTTACCAGCCCGCTTACGTCAAGGGTCTGAAGCTGCGTGTCGATGTGTACAACCTCTTCAATCGTCAATCCGCGCTTGCACGCCTCGAGACGCACGAGCCTGCAGGTGACTCGAGCACGGTGCTGTCGACCTACGGCAGCGTGGTCAGCTACAGCGCGCCTCGCTACGTGAAGTTCACTGCGCAGTACGATTTTTGAGTAGGCGACTCCTCTTGTGAGGGCGGGCCCGCAGAGGCGACTTTGCGGGCCCGTTGCTTTCATGGGCCGCCCGAGTGAAGCGAGCGTCATCGTGCTTGACCGGGCCTGTTCCATGCATGGGCGACTGCGGGTCGCGCGCATCCACGGGTTTTCTCGGGGGGGCTGCGGCGGATTGCCTGCTTTGTCTGGCTAGAATGCGTGCCTTCACGAAGGCGCAGCTTTCCAGAGGCTGTCGCCTACACGGTCACGAGCCGTGAGGTGCTAAGGTTCGCTGCAGTGCGCGTGTTTTTTTGTATCTGTATCTATATCTCTGGAGATCCCAGACATGAATTTCTCTCAGCGACAAGCGGACCCTCGCCGCCACCTGGTGGGGCTTTCGGTTGTCATTCTGTTCCACGCGTTGCTGGTCTACGCGCTGGTCACCGGCCTGGCCAAGAAAGTCGTCGACGTCGTGCGCGCGCCGATCGAGACCAAGGTGATCGAAGAGATCAAGAAGCCGCCGCCGCCGCCCGAGGTGGTGCTGCCGCCGCCGCCCAAGCTTGAGGCGCCGCCGCCGCCCTACATTCCGCCGCCGGAGGTCCAGATCGCGACCCCGCCGCCGCCGCAACCCACGATCTCGGTCGCGCCGTCGCCAGTACCGCCGCCGCCGACCGTGATGACGCCGACGCCCCCGCCGGTCGTTGCGGCGCCGGCACCGCCCGCGCCCACGACCATGGCGATCGGCGTGGTGTGCCCGTCGATGGTGCCACCCAAGACGCCCGTCAAGGCGGCGCGCGAAGGCATCACCGGAACGGTCCGCGCTCAGGCCACCATCAAGGGCGGCAAGGTCGTGCAGGTCGACATCATCTCTGCGACACCGCGCGGCGTGTACGAGTCGGCGGTGCGGACCGCGATGATGCAGTACGGGTGCAACACCACCGGGGACGGCGAAGTCAAGGCCGTCCAGGACTTCGACTTCAAGCTCGAGTAGTCCGCTTTCGAGGCGACCCGCCGCGGCGGGTCGCGCGCTGTCTTCCCTTTAGAACAATCTCGTTTGTCCTCAGAAAAATTTTGCCAGGAGTCTCCAAGATGACCACCGTTTCCTTGATCAAGCGCTCGCAGGCCGTTCTCGCCGCGATCGCGCTCGTCGCCAGCTGCATCGTCGTTCCTGCCCATGCGCAGGAGGCGGCATCCGGCGCGGCGCCGGCCGCCACGGCCGCTGCTTCCGAGGCCGCGCCGGCTGCGCCGGCGGCGGCGCCCGCGCCGATCGCCGATGCGACGACCACCAAGGAGACTGTCGACAACCCCTACGGGCTGGGTGCGCTGTGGGCGCAGGGCGATTTCGTGTCGCGCTTCGTCCTCGTGCTGCTGGTTCTGATGAGCCTGGGCAGCTGGTACATCCTGGTGACCAAGCTGTGGGAGAGCTTCAAGATGTCGAGCGAGGCGCGGTCGATGCGCAAGAGCTTCTTCAAGTCCGTCAGCCTGAGCGAGGGCATCAAGAACCTGAAGGACGGTGGCGCGTTCCGCTTCATCGCCGAGAGCGGCATGCGCGCGGGTGAACACCATGAGGGCTCGCTCACCGACAACATCGACCGCAACACCTGGGTCACGTTGGGCGTGCAGCGCAGCGTCGACGATGTGCGCAACCGCCTGCAGGACGGCCTGGGCTTCCTCGCCACCGTCGGCTCGACGGCGCCGTTCGTCGGGCTGTTCGGTACGGTCTGGGGCATCTACCACGCGCTGACGGCGATCGGCATCGCCGGGCAGGCGTCGATCGACAAGGTCGCCGGCCCGGTCGGCGAGGCGCTGATCATGACCGCAATGGGCCTGGCCGTGGCCGTTCCGGCGGTGCTGGGCTACAACTGGCTGGTCAGCCGCAACAAGGTCACGATGGAAGCCGTGCGCGGCTTCGGTGCCGACCTGCACGGCATCCTGATGGGCGCCAAGATCAACGCGAGTCGCTGACCGCCGGCCTCGCCCGACAGAAGGAATGCCGCCATGGCAATGAACGTTGGATCCAGCGACGGTGACGACGACGAAGTCGTCTCCACCATCAACACCACCCCGTTGGTGGACGTGATGCTCGTGCTGCTGATCATCTTTCTGATCACCATTCCGGTGGTCACGCACACGGTGCCGATGACGCTGCCCAAGGAAACGAACATCGCGCGCCAGACGAAGCCCGAGAACATCGAGATCTCGGTGAACAAGGACGGCGACGTGTTCTGGAACGCCCGGCTGGTGGCCGACAACGATGCCCTGTTCCAGAAGCTCAAGGCCATCGCGGTGCTGACGCCGCAGCCGGAGATTCACATTCGTGGCGACGAGAAGGCGCGCTACGAGTCGATCGGGCGCGTCGTGTTCGCCTGCCAGCGTGCGGCGATCCAGAAGATCAGCTTCGTCACCGAACCGCCCCCGAAGGGCTGACATGACGCTTCGAACAAAGGACACATCATGGGCATGACCGTAGGCTCGGGCAGCAGCTCGGGCGAGCCCGAAGCGATGATGGACATCAACACCACGCCGTTGATCGACGTGATGCTGGTGCTGATCATCATGCTGATCATCACGATCCCGGTGCAGCTGCACTCGGTGAACCTGAACATGCCGGCCGGCAACCCGCCGCCGCCGTTGAAGGAGCCGGTGGTCGTCACGATCGACGTCGACTTCGACGGCACGATCCTGTGGAACGGCGAGGCCGTCCCGACGCGCCAGGCGCTCGAGGTCAAGCTGCGCGACGCGGCGGCGCAGCCCGACCAGCCCGAGGTTCACGTGCGGCCGAACAAGCTCGTCGAGTACAAGTACGTCGCCGAGGTGCTGGCCGAATCGCAGCGCCTGGGCGTGACCAAGCTCGGCATGGTGGGCAACGAGCAGTTCGTGAAGTGAGCGTATGAACAGACAGATGAATCGGCTGATCGTCGCGGTCGGTGCCGCACTCGTGTTCGGCGCGGCGCACGGGCAGGGCGTGCGCCCCGACGTGGGCAAGCCCTTGCAGGCCGCCGAGGCGCTGATCAAGTCGGGCAAGTTCCGTGAGGCGCTCGCCAAGGTGCGGGAGGCCGATGCGGTCGGCGGCAAGACCGCGGCCGAATCCACGATGGTCGAGCGCATGCGCCTGGCGGCGGCCTCGGGGGCGGGCGACGCCGACACCGCGGCACGCTCCTTCGAGGCGCTCGGCAGCGGCATGGCCGGCGCTGACCGGCTGCGCACGATCGAATCGATCGCCGGCAGCTACTACCGCGCCAAGGATTACGCGAAGGCCCAACAGTGGTACGCGCGCTACTTCAAGGAGGGCGGCACCAGCAGCGCCAACCGCACGCTGATGATCCAGACGCAGTACTTGTCGGGCGACCTGGCCGGCGCGTCGCGCGAGCTGATGGCCGAAATCCAGGGTGCCGAGCGCAGCGGCGCGGTGCCGGCCGAGGACCGCATCAACCTGTTGATGAACGCCGCGGTTCGGCAGAAGGACGTGAACGCCGAGGCCTTCGCGCTCGAACGGCTGGTGATGTATTACCCGAAGAAGGAGTACTGGGTCAGCCTGCTGAGCCGGATGCAGCGCAAGCCGAATTTCTCGGACCGGTTGTCGCTCGATACCTATCGCCTCTCGCTGGCGACCGGCAGCATGACCGCCGCCGCCGATTACTCCGAGATGGCACAGCTCGCGCTGCAGGCCGGCTCGGGTGCCGAGGCCAAGCAGGTGATCGACAAGGGTTTCGCCGCCGGCGTGCTCGGTACCGGGCCGGAAGCCGAGCGCCACAAGCGCCTGCGCGACCTGGTCAACAAGCGCATCGCCGAGGCCAAGAAGACTGGCTCTGAGGACGAGAAGGAAGCACTGGCGGCCAAGGACGGCAACGACCTCGTGACGATCGGCATGAACCAGGTCTACGAAGGTCAGAAGGCCCAGGGCATCCAGCTGATGCAGCAGGGCATCGCGAAGGGCGGGCTGAAGCGACCCGAGGACGCAAAGCTGCACCTGGCGATCGCGCAGCTCGTGGCCGGCGAAAACGCGAAGGCGCAGGCGACCTTGAAGACGGTGTCGGGCAGCGACGGCACCAGCGATCTCGCGCGCCTGTGGGCGCTGTACGCGCGGCGCGCGAAGGCATCCTGAGGGGCGTTGCTCGGCACTCGAAGAAACGCGGCCCTCGGGCCGCGTTTTGCATTCAGTCCGCGGCGATCATTTCGGTGCCAGGCGGATCGCCCCGTCGAGGCGGATCACCTCGCCATTGAGCATCTCGTTCGTGACGATCTGATGCACGAGCTTCGCGTAGTCGGCCGGCGTGCCCAGACGGCTCGGGAAGGGCACGCTCGCGGCCAGCGATTCCTGCACCTCCTTGGGCATCGTGAACATCATCGGTGTGCCGAAGATGCCCGGCGCGATCGTCATGTTGCGGATGCCGTTGCGCGCCAGGTCGCGCGCGATCGGCAAGGTCATGCCGACCACGCCGCCCTTCGAAGCAGAGTACGCGGCCTGTCCGATCTGGCCGTCGTAGGCCGCCACGCTCGCGGTCGAAATCAGCACGCCGCGTTCGCCCGTGGGTTCGGGCTCGTTCTTGCTCATCGCCTCGGCTGCGAGACGAATCATGTTGAAACTTCCGACGAGGTTGACGGTGACCACCTTCGCGAAGGTGTGCAGCGCGTGTGCGCCGTCCTTGCCGACGGTCTTGGCGGCGGGCGCGATGCCGGCGCAGTTGACCAGCCCGACCAGCTTGCCCAGCGCCACCGCTGCGGCGACCGCGGCCTGGCCGTCGGCCTCCTGGCTGACGTCGCACTTGACGAACTGCGCCACGCCGGCACCGCCGAGTTCGGCAGCGAGTGCCTCGCCCTTGTCGACCTGCAGGTCCGCGATCACGACCTTGGCGCCGTGGCCGGCGAGCATGCGCGCCGTGCCTTCGCCGAGGCCCGATGCGCCGCCGGTGACGATGAAAACCTTGCCCTTAATTTCCATGATTCTTCTTGTTCCTCAGCTGAGTGCGGCGAGCGCGCGCGCGGTGATCTCGTCGACGCTGCCGGTGCCCTGGATCTTGCGGTAGCGCGGGGCCCCGGCGTCGCCGCTGGCGGCCCACTTGGCGTAGTACTCGATCAACGGGCGGGTCTGGTTCTTGTAGACCGCCAGCCGATTGCGCACTGTGGCTTCCTCGTCGTCAGCGCGCTGGATCAGGTCTTCGCCGGTCACGTCGTCCTTGCCGTCGACCTTGGGCGGGTTGAACTTCAGGTGGTAGGTGCGGCCCGAGGCCATGTGCACGCGGCGCCCGCTCATGCGCTCGATGATGGATTCGTCGGGCACGTCGATCTCGAGCACCAGCTCGATCTTGACGCCGGCCGCCTTCATCGCGTCGGCCTGGACGATGGTGCGCGGAAAACCGTCGAACAGAAAGCCGTTGACGCAGTCGGGTTGCGCGATGCGCTCCTTGACGAGACCGATGATGATGTCGTCGCTGACGAGGCCACCGGAATCCATCACCTTCTTCGCGGCCAGGCCCATGTCCGTGCCGGCCTTGACGGCCGCGCGCAGCATGTCGCCAGTCGAGATCTGCGGGATCCCGAACTTCTTGCAGATGAACGTGGCTTGGGTTCCCTTGCCCGCGCCAGGCGGGCCCAACAGGATCAGTCTCATGGATGTCCTCGTTCTCGTGTCTTGTGCGCGCTGCAGGGCGCGTGCGGCGCCGGCGAGCGTGAATCGCAACGAGAATAACATGCGCTCCCTGCTGCGAAACTGACGCGCGGGCAGGGGAAAACACGCGCTGCGCGCGCGTCGAAATCGGGCTCGTACTAGCCGAACAACGCGCGCACGCGCGCCAGGTCTTCGGGCGTGTCGACCCCGGGTCCGGGCCGCGAGGCACTGACGTGCACGGCGATGCGCTCGCCGTGCCACAGCACCCGCAGCTGCTCGAGCGCCTCGATCTGCTCGAGCGGGCTCGCGGCCAGCAATGGGAAGCGGCGCAGGAAGCCGGCCTGATACGCGTACAGCCCGATGTGCCGCAGCGGCGGCGGCTCCGGCAGCGTCGCACCCCCGTGCCCGCGCGCATCGCGCCAGCAGGGGATCGGCGCGCGCGAGAAGTACAGCGCGCGGCCGGCCGCGTCCAGCACGACCTTGACGACGTTCGGGTTGTCGAACTCGCCATGCGCGTCGATCGCATGCGCCGCGGTGCTCATCACGCAGTCGGGGTGCCGAGCCAGAAGGGCCGCGCAGGCGTCGATCATCTGCGGGTCGAGCAGCGGTTCGTCGCCTTGCACATTGACGACCAGATCGTTGCCGTCCAGGCCGAGCAGCGCGCAGGCCTCGGCGAGGCGGTCGCTGCCGGTGGCGTGGTCGGCGCGCGTCAGCAGCGCGCTGACACCGTGCGCGCGGCAGGCCTCGACGATCGTGTCGTGGTCGGCCGCGACCACCACGCGGCTCGCCGCCGAGCGCGCCGCGTTGCGGGCCACGCGCACGATCATCGGCAGGCCGGCGATGTCGGCCAACGGTTTCCCCGGCAACCGCGTCGACGCGAGGCGCGCCGGCACCAGCACGGTGAAGTTCATGCGGTCGGTGCGGCCGATTCGGTCGCTGGCGGAGCGTCGAGCGAGCGCGCCTCGGCTTCGAGCATCACCGGGATGCCGTCGCGCACCGGGAACGCCAGGCCGTCGGCGTGGCAGACGAGTTCGACCTGCTGCTGCAGCGGCGGCCGCAGGTGTTCGAGCGGTCCCTTGCAGATCGGGCAGACGAGCAGGTTAAGCAGGCGAGTTTCCATGACGAGGTCCGGGCGGTGGCAGCAGGGCGAGCAGCGCGGATTCGAACGCCGCGTCGAGTTCGAAGTCTAGCGGGGCGACCCAGATGCGCGTGGCACCGCTGCGGTCGGGGTCGAGCTTGATCGCATCCTTTTCGGTGAGCACGACATCGGCGGTGCCGGGAGGCCAGGGCAGGGCGGCGTAGTCGTGGTGATCGGGCAGCGGCAGCGGGTCGAAGCGCAGGCCGGCCTCGCGCAGCATCGCGAAAAAGCGTTCCGGATGCGCCAGTCCCGCCGCGGCCACCAGCGGCCGGCCGCGCAGCGCATCGAGCGCATCGCGCGAGGCGGCCTTGCCGACCCACCAATCGCGCAGCGGCACGACGCCGGCGAGCCGGCGCTGCGCCAGCGTGCCGGGCAGCGGTGTGGAGGGCGCGGCCGCGTTGTAGACGATCAGGCTGCGCGGCGGCAATGCGTTCGGCAGCTTCTCGCGCAACGGGCCCGCGGGCAGCAGCCAGCCGTTGCCGCCCCCGCGCTCGTCGAACACGATGACCTGCGCCGTGCGCGCCAGCGCGAGGTGCTGCAGGCCGTCGTCGCTGACGATCACGTCGACTTGCGGATGCCGGCCCAGCAGTTCGCGGGCCGCGGCGACGCGGTCGCGTCCGACGACCAGCGGCGCGGCGGTGCGCAGGTGCATCAGGAGTGGCTCGTCACCGGTCCGCGTCGCGCTCATGTCGCGCGTCACCTCGAGCGCGCCGGCGTGACTCCCGCCATGGCCACGCGACACGATTCCGGGCATGTAGCCGTGGCGTCGCAGCAGACCGACGACCGCGATCACGGTCGGCGTTTTGCCGGCGCCGCCGGTGATCAGGTTGCCGACGACGACGACCGGCACCGGCAGCGCGTGCGTCGGCAACGGGCCGACGCGGTAGAGACCGCGCCGCAGCGCCGCCAGCGCGCCGAACACGGCCGCCAGCGGCAGCATCGCGCGGGCCAGCGGCCCGCGCACAAGCCAGGCCTGCTGCAGCCGCTGCGACCAGGTCGTTGTGGGAGCGGTGGCCAACGCGCTGCGGCGCGTCAGTGCGCTTCGCCGCCCGACGAGGTCTGGGTGGCGAAGGTCAGACGCGGCAGGTTGGCGCGGCGCGCCGCGTCCATCACGTTGATCACGCTCTGGTGCGCGGCGGTGGCGTCGGCCGACACAATCACGACCATGTCGCTCGCGCCCGCCGCGGCCGCGACGAGTTCGGCGGTCAGGGTCTCGACGCTGCGGCCCTCGACCGGCTTGTGATTCACCGAGTAGCGGCCGTCCGCCGACACCGCGACGAGCAACTCATGCGGGCGATCGCGCGACTTGTCGGCGTCGGCCACCGGCAGCGTGATCTGCAGTTCGGTGAACTTCGAGTAGGTCGTCGACAGCATCAGGAAGATCAGCACCACCAGCAGCACGTCGATGAACGGGATCAGGTTGATCTCGGGGTCCTCGGGCCGCTGCTTGCGGAAGTTCATCGACATCGCGCGAACTCAGTTGCTCTGCTGGCGCCGATCGACGACGAAGCGCATCAGATGGGGCACCAGGCGGTCGGCGGCCTGCTCCATGTCGAGCGTGTAGCCGTCGACGAGGCCACGGAAGTAGCGGTAGAACATCAACGACGGGATCGCGATCATCAGCCCGAACGCGGTGTTGTACAGCGCCACCGAGATGCCGTGCGCGAGCAGCGCCGGGTTGTTGCCGGTCGGCGCCTGCGAGCCGAAGATCTCGATCATGCCGATCACCGTGCCCATGAGGCCCAGCAGCGGCGCGGCCGAGGCGATCGTGCCGAGCGTGTTCAGGTAGCGCTCGAGCCGGTGCACCGCGGCGCGCCCGGCCGACTCGAAGGTGCCGCGCAAGGCAGCCTCGCTGGTGCGCGGCTCGGCGATCACCGCGCGCAGCCCGGTGGCCAGCACCATGCCGAGCACCGAGTTGTCGGCAAGCTTGTTGACGACATCGGCGGCCGGCAGGTGGGCGCGCGTGACCGAGATGACTTCGTCCAGCAGGCGCGGCGGCGCGACGCGCGAGGTGCGCAGGCTGGACAGGCGCTCGAGCACCAGGGCAAACGCGGCGATGGAGCAAAGGAGCAAGGGCCAGATCGGCCAGCCGGCGGCTTGTATGATCGAAAACAATCGCGCCCTTTCGATGTCGTTTCGGCGGCGGCCGGAGGTTTCGGGACGCGCGATTATGGCCCCGTTGGCCAGGCGGCCAAGCGGCTCGAAGTCGAGCGTTGCGGCGATGCATCCGGGGCCGCGAAACGAAGCGCCGCGCGCGCTCGCCCGAGCATCCACCGGAACTGTGGATAACTTTGTGGGCAACTGTGCTGGGACGCGCGCCAGGGCCCGCACCGGCAAGGCCTGCGATAAATTGCTCAAACTTTAGGCAGAAGAAAATCCTTGAAAATCAATGACTTGCACCTTTGTGACGGGCTTGTGACAGAGTGTTGGGGTGGCCCGGCCTTGCGTGGCGCCGTTGTGGAGTTCTCGGCCCGCGCCGGCGCTGGGTTTGCGGGTGTTTGAGGCCTACGGGACGCCGCCGGACCGCGCACCCAGGAGCGTGGCGGCACTGCTGCGCGAAGTCGGCGATCTGATCGCCGGGCGGCTCAGCGTGTGCACCGTGCGCGGCGAGATTTCTGGCTTGTCGCGAGCCGCCAGCGGACACGTCTACTTCAACCTGAAGGATGCCGACGGCGGCGCCGCGCTGCTGCGCTGCGCGATGTTCCGGCGCGCTGCGAGCCTGCTCGCGTTCACACCTGCCGAGGGCCAGCTCGTCGAGGTTCGCGGGCGGCTCGGCGTGTACGAGCCGCGCGGTGAATTGCAAGTGGTCGTCGAGGCGATGCAGACCGCCGGTGCCGGCGCCTTGTACGAGCAGTTCCTGCGCAGCAAGGCACGGCTCGAGGCGCAAGGCCTGTTCGACCCGGCACGCAAGCGCCCGCTGCCGGCGTACCCGCGCGCGGTCGGCGTCGTCACCTCGCTCGGTGCCGCGGCGCTGCACGACGTGCTGAGCGCGCTGGCGCGGCGTGCACCGCAGGTCCGGGTTATTGTGTACTCGAGCCCGGTGCAGGGCGCCGGCGCGTCCGCGGCCTTGGCCCGGGCGATTGCGCTCGCGTCCGGGCGCGGCGAGGTTGACGTGCTGATCGTGTGCCGAGGCGGCGGCTCGCTCGAAGACCTGTGGGCCTTCAACGACGAGCAGGTCGTGCGCGCGATCGCGGCCAGCACGGTGCCGCTGGTCTGTGGCGTCGGCCATGAGACCGACGTGACGCTGGCCGATCTGGCCGCCGACTTGCGCGCGCCCACGCCGACCGCTGCGGCCGAACTGGTCGCGCCGACCCGCGAAGCCTGCCTGGGCGTGCTCGACGCGTTCGCGCGCGCGCTGCAGCGCCGCGTGCGCGACGTGCTCGACCAGCACGCGCAGCGGCTCGACCGCGGCGCGCTGCGACTGGCGCGACCGGATCAGATGCTGCGCCAGCAGCGCGAACGGCTGCTGTTGCTGGGCCATCGGCTGGCCGGGCAATTGCCACTCTCGGTGCAGCTGCAACGGGCGCAGATGCTGCCGCGTGAGATCGCGCTGAAGCGCGGTGTCGACGGCCACCTGGCGGTGCAACGTCAGCGCCTCGAGGCGCTCGCGTGGCGACTTGGCGCGCTCGACCCGAAGCAGGTGCTCGCGCGCGGCTATGCGTGGCTCAACGACGCTGCCGGCCGGCCGGTGGGCTCGGTACAGGAGCTCCTCGTCGGCGCGACGCTGCAGGCCGTGCTGCACGATGGCGCGGCCGACGTGATGGTCACCGGCGTGGCAGGCCAGACAAGCCGCTGACGGCCTGTCGGTCGTCGCCGCGCGCGGCAACAAAGGCCCGGCAAGCTGCCTACAATGGTTCAACCCCGCAACCACCCGGAAGAGGTTCACGATGGAACACACGCTGCCCCCGCTGCCCTACGCGCTCGACGCACTCGCCCCGGCGCTGAGCAAGGAAACGCTCGAGTACCACTACGGCAAGCATCACAACGCCTATGTGGTGAACCTGAACAACCTGCAAAAGGGCACCGAATTCGAATCGCTGCCGCTCGAAGAAATCATCAAGAAGGCCAGCGGCGGCGTCTACAACAATGCGGCGCAGATCTGGAACCACACCTTCTTCTGGAACTGCATGAAGCCGCAGGGCGGCGGCGAGCCCAAGGGCGCGCTGGCCGCGGCGATCACCTCGAAGTGGGGCAGCTACGCCGCCTTCAAGGAAGCGTTCACGAAGAGCGCGGTCGGAAACTTCGGGTCGGGCTGGACCTTCCTGGTGAAGAAGGCCGACGGTGGCGTCGACATCGTCAACATGGGCGCGGCCGGCACGCCGCTGACCACCGCCGACAAGGCGCTGCTGACGATCGACGTGTGGGAACACGCCTATTACATCGACTATCGCAACCTGCGCCCGAAGTTCGTCGAGGCCTTCCTGAACTCGCTCGTGAACTGGCAGTTCGCCGAAACGAATTTCGCGTAGGGCCTTTGGCGGAAGACGATGGCGGGGTCGGCGTTGCCGACCCCGCTGCTTTTTGAGCCGCCAGCGGCGCGCTCAGTGCGCGAAGGGCTCGCCCCGGAGCTTCATTCCCGCCTTGATGCCGCGCTTGGCGAACCAGCCGTCGTTCATCTCGAGCACGAAGCGCACCGGCTTGACTGAACAGTGACTGTCCAGCGTCTGCGGCTTCATCGCCTCGATGTTGGCGATGCTGCCGTCGTCGGCGACGAAGGCCACCGACAGCGGCAGCAGCGTGTTCTTCATCCAGAAGCACTGCACGCCGGGTTGCTCGAAGACGAACAGCATGCCGTCGTTGGTCGGCATCGTCTTGCGGAACATCAGCCCGATGCTGCGCTCTTCCGGCGTGCGCGCGACCTCGGCCCGGATCGCGTGCATGCCGGTGCTGAGCGTGATGGCGGCCAAGGTCTGCGGGCCGTCCTGCGCGAACGCGGTGGGCGACAGCAGGGCGATGACGAACGAGGCAGCAGTGGTGCGCAACGAAGCGAGGCAGGTCATGATGGGATGCGGAAGTCCTTCGATGAATTATCAACGCGCCGGCGCTGTCAGGCAGCCGACAGAAGCGCTGACATAGAATCAAAAACTAAGTTTCGACGACCAGCAGACCCATCCTCAGCGAGCGGAGCCTCATCCCCATGTACCAGCACATCAAGGTGCCCGAAGGCGGGCAGAAGATCAGCGTCAATGCCGATTTTTCGCTCAACGTGCCTGACCAGCCGATCATCCCGTTCATCGAGGGCGACGGCACCGGCGCCGACATCACGCCGGTGATGATCAAGGTGGTCGATGCGGCGGTGGCCAAGGCCTACGGCGGCAAGAAGAAGATCCACTGGATGGAGGTCTTTGCCGGCGAGAAGTCGACCAAGGTCTACGGACCGGACGTGTGGCTGCCGCCGGAAACGCTGGCGGCGGTCAAGGACTACGTGGTCTCGATCAAGGGCCCGCTGACGACGCCCGTGGGCGGCGGCATCCGTTCGCTGAACGTCGCGCTGCGCCAGGAACTCGATCTCTACGTCTGCCTGCGCCCGATCCAGTACTTCACCGGGGTGCCGTCGCCGGTGAAGGCGCCCGAGAAGACCAACATGGTGATCTTCCGCGAGAACTCGGAAGACATCTACGCTGGCATCGAGTTCGAATCGGGCAGCGACAAGGCGAAGAAGGTGATCAAGTTCCTCATCGAGGAAATGGGCGTCAAGAAGATTCGTTTTCCGAACACCTCGGGCATCGGCATCAAGCCGGTGTCCAGCGAAGGCACCGAGCGCCTGGTTCGCAAGGCGATCCAGTACGCGATCGACAACGACAAGTCGTCGGTCACGTTGGTGCACAAGGGCAACATCATGAAGTTCACCGAGGGTGGCTTCCGTGACTGGGGCTATGCGCTGGCGCAGAACGAATTCGGCGCCGAGCTGATCGACGGCGGCCCGTGGATGAAGTTCAAGAACCCGAAGAGCGGCAAGGAGATCGTCATCAAGGACGTCATCGCCGACGCCTTCCTGCAGCAGATCCTGCTGCGCCCGGCGGAGTACTCGGTGATCGCGACGCTGAACCTGAATGGCGACTATGTGTCCGACGCGCTGGCCGCGCAGGTCGGCGGGATCGGCATCGCACCCGGCGCGAACCTGTCGGACTCGATCGCGATGTTCGAGGCCACCCACGGCACCGCACCGAAATACGCCGGCAAGGACTACGTGAATCCCGGTTCCGAGATCCTGTCGGCCGAGATGATGCTGCGCCACATGGGCTGGACGGCGGCTGCCGACCTGATCATCAGCTCGATGGAGAAGGCCATCCTGTCGAAGAAGGTGACCTACGACTTCGCGCGCCTGATGGACGGTGCCACGCAGGTGTCGTGCTCCGGTTTTGGTCAGGTGATGATCGACCAGATGTAAGGGCACCGCGGCGCCCCAGCAAGAGGCCCGTCGAAAGCGGGCCTTTTGCGTTGTTCTGCGGCGCGCGGCCGCTTCAGGCGGCGCCAGGCACGGACGCTTGACCCGTACCCGGTGCGACGGCGCTGGCGTCGTCAGGGGTGTCGATCGCGGCGATGTTCTGCGCCAGCTGTCCCTTGGGCCCCTGGACGATCTCGAATCGCACGCGCCCGCCTTGCTTGAGGGTTCGGAAGCCCTCCATCTGGATCGCGGAGAAGTGCGCGAAGATGTCTTCGCCACCGGCCTCCGGTTCGATGAATCCGAAGCCCTTTGCGTCGTTGAACCACTTGACGGTGCCGGTGGCCATGGTGTCGCTCCCCCTGCGCGCTTTGTCTGTGTGACGCGCGTCACATTCTCCAGCCGCGTGAAATCGCCTGTCAAGAACGGGAACACCCCCGGATTTGCCGGCTCCGCGTGACGCAATTCGGCCCTTGCAGATTTCGCCGTGGGCGCAATATGGAAACGTTCGAGGCGCGCGAGCGTCAACTCGATAGAATGAATCCATGCCCGACGAACCCACCCCTCCCGCAGCGCCCCCGGTGGCGCGGCCCAAGCCCGATGACGGGCAGGGGGCGGTCGTGGCCGAGCGCCAGCTTGCAAAGACGGAACCACCCCGCATGTACCAGGTGGTTCTGCTCAATGACGACTACACCCCGATGGAGTTCGTCGTGATGGTGCTGCAGGAATACTTCAAACACGACCTCGAAACCGCGACCCAGATCATGCTGAAGATCCACCACGACGGGCGCGGTGTCTGCGGCGTCTACTCGAAGGATGTCGCCGCGACCAAGGTCGAATTGGTGCTAGCCGCCGCGCGCCGCGGTGGTCACCCGTTGCAATGCATTATGGAGGCCGCATGATTGCCCAGGAACTTGAAGTCAGCCTGCACATGGCGTTCGTCGAGGCGCGCCAGCAGCGCCACGAGTTCATCACCGTCGAGCACCTGCTGATG
>Ga0070667_100000678_pt1 | contig 33073 bp, 31 predicted proteins | sample KBSS33metaG_FD_64659 | JGI IMG/M metagenome (GOLD analysis project Ga0070667, IMG submission 64659) | Switchgrass rhizosphere microbial communities from Kellogg Biological Station, Michigan, USA - KBS S3-3 metaG | ecosystem: Host-associated > Plants > Roots > Rhizosphere > Soil ...
CCTCGCCGGCGGGGAGATCGCCAGCACCAACACCATGACCGCTACCGGCGCGGTGCGTAGGTCGGTGCCCCAGGCGTTGAGGATCGTCGTGGGGGCCGCCACTGCGGCAGTGGTGAGCAGCAGGCCGGATATCAGCAGCCGCGGCTCCAGGCGGCGCCCTCCGGCCCACAGCACCGCCAGGAGGCTCGCGAGCCCGAGCAGCCCCAGCAAGGCAAGGTCGAACAGCTTGTCTGTCCCGCGCAGCACGCTGGCGAAGACCACGGCCTTCGTGTTCAGGAAGTCGACCCAGTGCAGGCCGCCGCCCGGCGCGGTCGCGTGCGAGCGCCACAGCAGCAGCGGCACCACGGGCGCCAGCAACGCAACGTTGCGGCGAGCCGCGCTCCAAAGCGCATGCAAGCTCCGCAGACCAGGCAGTTCTGCGCCGACGGCGAGGATCAGCAGGATCACCCAGCTAGCCATGTGCGCCGTCCACACCGTCAGCGCGAGCAGGGCCAGCAGCAAGTGCCGCCACCACACCTCGGGCGGTCGCCGGTAGAGCCACGCTGCGACCAGCAGCGCTAGCGCAGTGCCCATACAGTAGTTCAGGAAGCCCCACATCCAGGCCTGGTGCATCGCCAGCGGCAGCGCGAGAAAGGCGCTAGCGCTCACCCGGCCGTGCGCCGCTTTTGAGAGCGCGAAGATGCCGCAGACCGTGAGCGGCGCCAGCAAGGCCGCGACCGCCAGAGTGGCGCGTTCGCTGCCCAAGAGCGGCGTCAGCAGCACTGAGGGCAGGTCGGCGCCCAGATTGGCGATCCACTGCCAGCGAACCGCAAAGTACCGCGCGAGCATCGGATCGTGGAGCAGGTTCGCCAGCACGTGGTGACGCGCCATGTGCGAGGGCAGGTCCACGAACCCGGGGATCGGCGCGAGCAGCACCGGCGCGAATGCGAGCAGCACCATGGCGCAGATGAGCAGACGCAGGCGGGCGGGAGCGATCATGCGCGTCTGTCTGGCGCAGGCAGGTTAAGATCGCGCGAAGGAGTTCAGGCGAGGCGATGACGGACGACCTCCGCCGGCCCTCGACAAACCTGGCGGCGGCGGCGGTCACGTCCACGAAAAAGCCCTCGGGAACGCGCGTCCCGAGGGCCTTTCCTGATCTAACTACCCGCCTGTCAGCGCAGCGAGACGACGTTGTCCGAAACGCGCGGGTCCTTGCGGCCGGTATAGAGGCTGGCCATCGGCTCATCCTCGACCGTCTCCACCGCGCCGCCGCCGAAGCCGTTGAACGCGGTGCGCATCGCGGCCCCGTAGGCGCCGAGCATGCCGACCTCGATCCAGTCGCCCGCCTTGATGTCGGCCGGGAGGAGGAACGGGCCTTCCATGTAGTCCGCGTCGTCGCACGTCGGACCGTAGAACGAGAACTCCTGCATCTCGGTCGAGCGCATCCCGTCGCGGGCGATGCACTGGACCGGGAAGCGCCAGGCGATGTGCGCGGCGTCGTAGAGCGCGCCGTAGGCACCCTCGTTGATGTAGAGTTCGTCCCCACGGCGCTTCTCGACCTTGACGATCAGCGAGTTGTACTCGGCCGAAAGCGCGCGGCCGGGCTCGCACCACAGCTCGGCGTTGTAAGCGATCGGCAGCGCCTCGAAATGGCGATGGATGATCGCGAAGTAGTCTTCGAGCGGCGGCGGCTCCATGCCGGGGTACGACGAGGGGAAGCCCCCGCCCACATCGACCATGTCGATGACGACCCCGGCCGCGGCGATCGCGGCGCGGGCGCGCTCCAGCGCCTGGACGTAGGCGAACGGCGTCATCGCCTGCGAGCCGACGTGGAAGCAGATGCCGAGCCAGTCGGCGACCTGGCGGGTGGCCTGCAGCAGCTCACCGGCATCGGCGACATCGACGCCGAACTTGCTGGCAAGGCTCAGCTCGGAATACTCGGACGAGACGCGCAGGCGCACGCACAGACGCAGGTCCTTCGCCGGATTGCCCTCGCCATCGGTCGTTGCCGCGACGATCTTCTCGACCTCCTCGAGCGTATCGAGGCTGAAGGTACGCACGCCATGCTCGAAGTAGGCTTCGCGAATGGCGCTGGCGGTCTTCACCGGGTGCATGAAGCACAGCACCGCCTGCGGCAGCGTGGCGCGCACGAGCCGCACCTCGGCGATCGAGGCGACGTCGTAGTGCGTGATGCCGTTGGCCCACAGCACTTCGATAAGGTCGGCCGAAGGATTGGCCTTGACGGCATAGAGCGACTTGCCCGGAAACTTCGTCGCGAAGAACCGCGCCGCCCGCGCCGCGGCGTGCGGGCGGTTGAGGATCACGGGTTCGTCGGGCGTGAGGGCGCGCGCTACAGCCGATGCGTCAGGGAACTGGTGCAATTCAAGGGACCCCCAATAGGCCTTTCGGCCAAACAACACAGGACGAAGCTGCCTTGCGGTTTGGAAGTCCCCATGGGGCAGCGAGCGGCCGGATATAGGGGCGGCTTCCTGAATCGCAAGTGAAAACGCGGGTCGTCGGGAAAATCCGGAAGGCTGCGGCCAAGACAACTGGCGCTGGTTCTCCACTACGAAAAACATCTTGGAAAATCAGTTGGTTCATCGGCAGCTCCGCTTCGTAGTCTTCGAGGAGCCTGCCGCCGGGGGCAGCTCAATCGTGAGCACCGAACGAGCCGACAGGCGCAACGGGTCCGTCGACTCGGCGGCAGATCGGGCGAGGTGCCGCGCAGTTGCGATAAGGAGGGTTACGTTGATGTAGGAAAATGCCCTGCCCTCAGCTCAGGCGGCCGCGAAAGTCCTCGTAGTCGAAGCGGCGGATGCATTCGAGCGAGTCGGTTTCGGAATCCCATAGCCAGATCGAGGGCAGCGGCACGCCGTTGAACGTGGTGGTCTTGACCATCGAGTAATGCGCCTGGTCCAGGAAGGCGAACCGCGCGCCGGGCTCGACCTTCACCGGCAGGCGATAGTCGCCGATCACATCGCCGGCCAGGCACGAGGGACCGCCCAGCCGCACCGCGCCGTCCTGCCCCCCATCGATCACGCCATCATCCTCGACCGGCCGCTCGCCCAGCATCGCCGGCCGGTAGGGCGCCTCGATCACGTCGGGCATGTGGCACGTCGCGGAGATGTCCACCACCGCGACCGGCATGCCGTTCCAGCCCACGTCCAGCACCGTGCCCACCAGGATGCCGGCGTCCAGCGCCACCGCTTCGCCCGGCTCGATGTAGATCTGGGCGCCCGTATCGTCGGCCATGTCGGCGAGGAACTGGACCAGCTCGTCCACCTGATAATCGGCGCGGGTCACGTGGTGGCCGCCGCCGATGTTGATCCACTTGAGCTGGCCGAAGTGGGGTTCGAGATAGTCGAACACCTTGTCCCACGTGCGCGCCAGCGGCTCGAAGTCCTGCTCGCACAAGTTGTGGAAGTGAATGCCGTCGATCAGGCCGACGTGGTCCTCGGTCAGCTGGTCGATCGGAAAGCCCAGCCGCGAATGCGGCGCCGACGGATCGTACTTGGCCACCTCGCCCTCGGGGTGGAGCGGATTGATGCGCAGGCCGATGTCGAACACGTCACCGCGCGCGCGGGCGACCTCGATCCAGGGCCAGAACCGCTCGATCTGCGCGGGGCTGTTGAAGATCACATGGTCGGACAGGCGCAGGATCTCGTCCATGTCCTCCGCCTTGTAGGCGGCGCAATACGTCGCGATCTCGCCGTCGTAGAACTCGGACGCCAGCCGCGCTTCCCACAAGCCCGAGGTACACACGCCGTCGAGGTATTCGCCCACGATCGGTGCGGTCGACCACATCGAAAAGGCCTTCAGCGCCGCCAGCACCTTGGCCCCCGAGCGCTCGCCGATGTCAGCCAGCACGCGCAGGTTGGCGCGCAGGCGGGCGGCGTCGACGACGAATGCGGGGCTGTCGACCCGGGTGAGGTCGAAGGAGGCGAACGCGCCCGGATCGCCGGCTCTCGTTTCCATGGTGACTGTACTCGCTTCCAAAGTCGTCGTCATCCCCGCGGAGGCGGGAGTCCATCTCGTGGGCCTGGTCGATCGCGAGGTTTGGAGATGGGCCTCCGCCTTCGCGGGGATGACAAAAAATGTGTGTAGGCGGGATGCGGCTTGGTCAATCACCAGCATCGTCACCCCAGCGGCCCCTTGAAGATGAACCACGCTCCTGCCCCGACCAGAGCAAAGCCGACAAGCTCGTTCATACCCGGCTTCTGGCCGAACAGGAACCAGGCGACGACTACGAAGGCCAGCAGCGAGAACGCCTCCTGCAGCACCTTGAGCTGGCCGAGCGAGTAGACCTGCGCACCGATGCGGTTGGCCGGCACCGCCAGGCAGTACTCGAAGAAAGCGATGCCCCAGCTCAGCAGCACCGCCACCCACAGCGCCTTGCCGGGCAGCTTGAGGTGCCAGTACCAGGCGGTGTTCATCAGCAGGTTCGAGCCCGCCAGCATGGCGATCGGGGCGACGAAGGTCCAGTTCATCCGGCGGTACGCATGGGATTCACATCACTCCTCGGGGGGAATGACGAAGACGTGGTGGAAATACAAACTACTGCCTCAAAACGGCAGCGGTTCGGCCAGTTCCTCGACCGTCCATGGCAGACCGTGCTTGTTCAGCATGTCCATGTAGGGATCAGGATCGAACTGCTCCATGTTGAACACGCCCTCTCCGGCCCAGGCGCCGGTGAGCACCATCGCGGCGCCGATCATCGCGGGCACGCCGGTGGTGTAGCTCACCGCCTGGTTGCCGGTTTCGGCATAGGCGTCCTCGTGGTCGCAGATATTCTTGATGTAGAACGTTTTCTCACCGCTGCCGTCCAGCGCCTCGCCAGTGGCGATGTCGCCGATGTTGGTCTTGCCCTTGGTCGTCGGACCGAGGCTGGCGGGCTCGGGCAGGACGGCCTTGAGGAACTGCAGCGGGACGATCTCGACGCCGTTGTACAGCACCGGGTCGATGCGGGTCATGCCCACGTTCTGCAGCACGGTGAGGTGCTGGATATAGGCATCGCCGAAAGTCATCCAGAAGCGCGCGCGCTCCATCTCGGGGATGAAGCGGGCAAGGCTTTCCAGCTCCTCGTGATACATCATGTACATGGTCTTGGGGCCGACGCCTTCGAAGTCGAAGCTCTGCTTCACGCCCATCGCCGGGGTCTCGACGAACGCGCCGTTCTCCCAGTGCCGTGCGGGCGCTGTGACTTCGCGGATGTTGATCTCGGGGTTGAAGTTGGTGGCGAAGGCCTGCCCGTGGTCGCCGCCGTTGCAATCGAGGATATCGAGCCGACGGATGGTCTCGAGCTTATGCTTCTTGAGCCACATCGCGAAGACGCTGGTGACGCCCGGATCGAAGCCGGAGCCCAGCAGCGCCATCAGGCCGGCCTGCTTGAACTTGTCGTGGTAGGCCCACTGCCAGTGGTACTCGAACTTGGCGACGTCCTTGGGCTCGTAGTTGGCGGTGTCCATGTAGTGCGTGCCGGTGGCCAGGCACGCGTCCATGATCGCCAGGTCCTGGTAGGGCAGCGCCAGGTTGACGACGAGCTTGGGCCCGATCTGCCGGATCAGCGCGCTGGTCGCCTCCACATCGTCGGCGTCGATCGCGTACGTGGCGATCTCAACGCCGGTGCGCTCCTTCACCGAGGCGGCGATCGCCTCGCACTTGGAGACGGTGCGGCTGGCGAGGTGGATGTCGCTGAAGATGTCGGCATTCATCGCCATCTTGTGGACCGCGACCGAGCCGACGCCGCCCGCGCCGATCACCAGAACCTTGCTCACCTTGCCTGTCTCCTCGGGAGTAACGCGAAAGACGCGCATATAGGCCCCCCGCGTGACAACTCAACTGCGCCTCGCCTATGGCGGCGAGCATGAGCCGCATCCCCACTGCAGAAGGCGTCGCGCAGGCCGAACGCAAGATCGCCGCGATCTTGCCGCCCACCCCCTTGCTGCCGCTGGAGGTCGACGGGCGGACGATCTGGTGCAAGGCCGAGTGCCTGCAGCCGGTCGGCGCGTTCAAGATCCGCGGCGCCTGGCACCGGTTGACCGACCTGACCGATACGGAGCGCGCGCGGGGCGTGGTCGGCGTTTCCAGCGGCAACCATGCGCAAGGCGTGGCCTGGGCAGCGCGGCGGCTGGACATCGCGGCGACCATCGTCATGCCCGTCGACGCGCCGGCGGTGAAGCTCGCCAACACCCGTGCGCTGGGCGCCGAAGTGGTTCTCTACGACCGGCCGGGCGGCGAGGACCGCGACGAAGTGGCGGCGCGGCTGGTCGAGGAACGCGGCGCGACGCTCGTCCATGCTTTCGCCGACCCGTGGATCATCGAGGGCCAGGGCAGCACCGGCATCGAGATCGCCGCGCAGATGGCAGCGCTGGCGGGCAGCGGACCGGAGCTGATCGTGGCGCCCTGCGGCGGGGGCGGGCTGACGGCCGGGCTCGCGCTCGCCTGCCCCGACGCGGCGATCGTGCCGGTCGAGCCCGAGGGCTGGGACGACGTCGCGCGCAGCCTGGTCAGTGGAGCGATCCAGCGGGTAGCCGCCGATGCTCCGCCGACCGCCTGCGACGCGCTGCAGACGCTGGCGACACGCCCGATCAACTTCACGGTGCTGCAGGCGCGTTGCCCCTTCGGCCGGTGGGTGACGCCGGCCGAAGTGCGCGCGGCGCAGCGGCTCGCGTTCGCGGCGCTGCGGCTGGTGGTGGAGCCGGGCGGCGCGGCGGCGCTGGCGGCCGTGATCGCCGGCAAGGTGGCGCTGGCGGAGCGCACGACGGTGGTCCTCTCGGGCGGCAATACCGACGCGGCCGCCTTTGCCGCAGTGCTTGCAGGAGCCGATTGACATGGACTTCGACGACCAGCTGCGCCGCTACTTCGGGACCGACGACCCGACCACCATGGCGCCTGCCGCGCTGGAGGCGGGGCTCGATCGCATGCGCGTCGACCTCGGGCTCGAGAAGGACAAGGGCCGCCGCTTCGCGCTGTGGTGCCTGATGTACCTGTTCGGCGCCGCACCGGATCTCGACGTCGCCTTCAAGGACGAGGACGACCGCAACGCCGCGCGAGATTTCATGGACATGATGGACAAGGCGGGGCGGGACTGACCTTTCGACGGGCTCAGGTCGGACCCAACCGCCGGCTACACCACCTCAAACGCCCTCATCGCGCACGAACAGGCTGGCCAGCTCGACGTGGGTGGACCAGCGGAACTGCCCCACCGGTCGCAGCTCGGACAGCCGGAAGCCGGCCTCGACCAGCCGCGCCGCGTCGCGCGACCAGCTGGAGGGGTTGCAGCTGATGTAGACCACGCGGCTCACCTTCGAAGCGGCAATGGCGTCGACCTGCTCGCGCGCGCCGGCACGCGGTGGATCGAGGACGACGGCGGCGAAGCGGTCGAGCTCGTCGGGTTGCAGCGGATTGCGAAACAGGTCCCGGTGCATCGCGAAGACCGGCGCCTGCGTCCGGTCAGCCGCAGCCTTGCACGCGAGATGAGCATCGCGCGCGGCTTCCGCGGCCAGCACCTTCGTGGCGGGGCCGGCCAGCGCGAAGGCGAACGTGCCCAGCCCGGCGAACAGGTCGGCGACGGCAGGCGCGCCGGCCAGCCACTCGCGCGTCGCGCCGATCAGCGCCTGCTCGCCGTCGAGCGTCGCCTGCAGGAAGGCGCCGGGGGGAAACGGCACGCTGACCGCCCCCAGCCGCACCGTCACCGGCTCCGGCTCCCACACCGTCTCGTAGCCGTAGCCGCCGTCCATGGTGAGGCGAGCGAGGCCGTGCTCCTGCGCGAAGGCCAGCATCGCCTCGGTGGCGGCGAGCCCCTCGGCGGTGAGCCCCTTGATGCCGAGGTCGACGCCCTGCTCGACCAGCGTCATCTCGATATCGGCGGCCATGCGCGGCTGCTGGTGGCGCGCGCCGGGCCGGCCGCCCTTCTTCGCCGGAACGGCTTTGCCCATGGTTATGAGCAGCCGCCGCAAGGGAGCCAGCAACGCGACGAACTCGGGCACCACGACGTGGCATTCCTCGATCTCGACCAGCCGGTGCGACTTGGCCTCGCGGAAACCTATCACCACGCGCCCGCCCGAGCTTTCCGCGCGCAGCGAAGCGCGGCGGCGGGTCGACGGCGGCGAAACGTGCGGCGGCGCGATCTGCTCGGCGCCCAGCTCCTGTCCGGCTGACGCGTTGGCCACCCGCGCCTCGACGAAGGCGGCAAGTGTCTCTTCGTCGAGCTGCTGGAGCTGGCAGCCGCCGCAGCGGCCGAAGTGGCGGCACGGCGGGGTCACGTGATGCGGGCCCCATTCGAGCGTGCCGTCGGGCAGCAGTCGATCGCCAGGCGCCGCGCCCCAGGCGAAGCGGCCCGAGGCGGTCACGCCGTCTCCCTTCGAGGCGATGCGCAGGATTTCTTCGGGCTCGATGCTGTCAGTCACGGCCGCGCGCCTAGCAGGAGGCGCCGGCCCTGCCCACCCCTTCGCCCGGCCTGCGCCTCAGAGGCATTGCGCCAGGGCGGCCGGGACCTGCGCCGCGAGCTGCCCCGCGGTGAACGCGGGTGCCGACAGCCGCGCCGCTTCGGCATGGAGCCACACGCCCTCGCAAGCAGCCTGGAACGGCTCGGCCCCGGTGGCGAGGCGGCTGGCGATGATCCCGGCCAGCACGTCGCCGCTTCCCGCTGTCGAGAGCCACGAGGAGGCCCGGAACGCGCAGGACAGCCGCCCGTCCGGCGCGGCCACGACGGTGTCCGGCCCCTTGGCGACGACGATCATCCCGCTCGCCGCCGCCAGCGCCAGCGCGCGTGCCGGGCGGGTCCCGGTGCCGTCGAGGTCGAACGCGCGCTCCAGCGTCACCAGCTCGCCTTCGTGCGGAGTGGCGATGATCGCGGCCGCGCGCTCGGCCAGGTGGCGCGGCGCCAGCAGCACGAGGGCATCGGCATCGAGCACGGCCGGCACCGGATCGGCCAGCGCAATGGCCAGCCGCTCGCGCGCGGCAGCGTCGCGGCCCAGCCCCATGCCGACCAGCACCGCGGCATTGCGGTCGTCGATCAGCACTTCGGAGAGCGGGCCGGTATCGACGACGACGTCCGACGGGACAACGCGCTTGGCATCGGCGAAGAGCCGGACGTAGCCCGCGCCCGCTCCCTGCGCCGCGATGCTCGCCAGCGCCGCCGCACCGGGCATGGCGCCGCCCACGACCGCCAGCAACCCGCGCCGGTACTTGTGCGAATCGGCCGATGGCGGCGCGACATGCGGCCGGCCGATAGTGCTTGCCGCGCCCGCAACCGGAGCCAACCCGATCGGGAACAGCCGCAGCTCTCCCATCATGGCGCTCGCCGGCATGAGGAGATGCGCGAACTTCCAGGCTCCCAGCGCGATCGTCAGGTCATAGCGGGGCAGGCCGTCATTCAGCAGCATGCCCGAGTCGGACTGCACTCCGCTCGGCAGATCGATGGCGACACGGCGATGATGCGCAGCGGCCAGCCGCGTCAGCAGCGCCAGATGCTCGGGCGAGAGCGGGCGGACGAGGCCGCTGCCGAACAGGCAGTCGACCAGCACCTCGCCATGCACGTCGGCGTCTGCCCCCAGCACCTCGCCACCGAACGCGGCCCGCGCGTGACGGCAGGCATGCGTGCGGGGTTCGGCCACGGCGACGACGACGACGTGACCGCCGCGCTCCCGGATCGCCTGGGCCAGGACGTAGCCGTCGCCGCCATTGTTGCCCGGGCCGCACAGCACCGTCACCTTGTGCCGGCCGGCGATGCGCCAGACCCATTCGGCTGCACCGCGCCCGGCAAGGTCCATCAGCGCCTCGACGCTGGACCCCGCGTCGATCAGCGCCTGCTCGGCCTCGCGCACCTGCGCGACAGTGAGGATCTGGTCACTGCCCGGCATCGTGGAGCGCCTTGGCCGGGATCAGGTAGCGGTCGGCACCCACGATGACGTCGACGCTGTCGCCGGCGGGCTGCACTTGCGCCGGCTCGGCACCGTCGGTCGCCGATATACTCTTGCCGTCGGCGCTCACGTCGAAACGGCGGAAAGCGCCGTCCGGGTGGTGGACGACCAGCAGCACGCGCCCGTCGGCCCGGGTCCGCTCCAGCGTGCAGACGTCGCGCACTTGCGCCGACCCGCCGACCGCGCAGCCGATGGTGCCGGTATTCTCGTGCGCCTGCTCCTGCGTCTCGGCCTGTGCCTCCGGGCTCGCGGCGCTGTCGGCTGGTGACGAGGAGCACGCCGCCAGCAGCAGCGGCAGCGCCGCCATCGCTGCGGACAGGCGGAACTTGGGGCGAAGCAGGGGCGGGTCGAGCATGATCCCTTGCTACAATGCGCAGCCGCGCGGTGAAAGACCGCCTGAGCGCCCCGCCTCCGGCCACGGCGCCTCGAAGCGGGACGCCGGCTTGCCTTCGCGCGTCGCCCCCCGCAAAGGTGCGCGCATGATCGAAACCGCCTACGCCAAGATCAACCTCGCGCTCCATGTGCGCAGCCGCCGCGCCGACGGCTACCACGAGCTCGAGACGGTGTTCGCTTTCGTCGACGACGGCGACAAGCTGACCGCCTCTCCCGCCGCGCGCGACGTGCTCAACGTGACCGGAGAGTTCGCCGGCGCGCTCGACGATCCTTTCGGCAACATCGTCGCCAAGGCGCTCGGCACGCTCAAGCACGTGCCCGGCTGGAACGTCGTATTGGAAAAGCGCCTGCCGGTCGCCGCCGGGCTCGGCGGCGGCTCGGCCGATGCCGGCGCCATCTTCCGCCTGGTCGAGCGCTGGGGCGCCCTGCCCGACGACTGGCGCGAGCGAGCGGCCAAACTCGGCGCCGACGTGCCCGCTTGCGTTCTGTCCGAAACGTGCCTCGGGCGTGGCACCGGCACCGATCTGGAGCCGATCGCCAGCGACCTGGCGGAAACCCCGGTGCTGCTCGTCAACCCGCGCGTGCCGCTGGCGACGGGACAGGTGTTCGCCGCCTGGGACCGGATCGACCGCGGCCCGCTGGCGCAGGGCTCGGTACGGTTCATGACCATGGAAGGCCGCAACGACCTTGAACCGCCGGCGATCGCGCTGTGCCCGGCGATCGCCGACGTGCTCGCCGCGCTGCGCGGCACGGTGCCGCTGCTCGCGCGCGTGTCGGGTTCGGGAGCGACGTGCTTCGCGCTATACGAAAGCGACGAGCACCGTGACGCCGCCGCGCAGACCATCGCCGGGCGCCAGCCGGACTGGTGGCAGATGAGCGGACGCCTGCGCTAGCGCGCCATTCACGATCGGAGACTGCATTGCAGAACGAAGCCTACCGCCTCATCGGCGAGCCCGTGCCGGGCGGCATCCTGGTCGTCGCCGACCATGCCTCCAACCGGGTTCCGGACGACATCACGCTCGGCATCGATCCGGCGCTGATGAACGAGCACATCGCCATCGACATCGGCGTCGCGGACGTCGCCGAGCGCATGGTTGCGAGCGACCCGGCGGGGCGCACCGCCGCCTGGCTGGCGAATGTCAGCCGCCTGGTGTGCGACTTCAACCGCGACCACGACGGGCCCGGCGTGCTGCCCGAGATCAGCGACGGGCACCCCATTCCCGGCAACGCGCTCGATGCGGCGGGGCGCAAGGCGCGCGTCGCCCGGTTCTTCGAGCCTTATCACGCCGGGCTGGAGCATGTGCTGGAGTTCACTCCGCCGGCGCTGATCCTCTCGCTGCACAGCTTCACGCCGGCGCTGCGCACCTCGGACCGGCCGCGGCCGTGGCAGGTCGGCGTGCTCTACAACATGGACGATCGCGCCGCCCGGCTGGCAATCCCGCTGCTCGAAGCCGAGGACGTGGTCGTCGGTGACCAGGAGCCGTATTCGGGCAAGGTCCTCAACGCGACGATGAACCGCCATGCCGAGGCGCACGGCCGCACCTATCTCGGCATCGAGATCCGGCAGGACCAGATCGCGAACGAAAGCGGGCAGATCGAGTGGGCCCGACGCCTGTCCCGCATCTGCGCGGGCGTCCTTCGTCGCCTGACGTCCGCGTAATAAAATTACGAAAAGTGACGTTGAATTGAAATCGAATGACGTGTAGGGCCAGCGCAAGTCGGCGCCTCCAGCGCCCCACGACCGGAGTCTCCAACCATGCCTGCCCTTCGTTCCCGCACCTCCACCCACGGCCGCAACATGGCGGGCGCGCGGGGTCTGTGGCGGGCGACGGGCATGAAGGACGGCGACTTCGGCAAGCCGATTGTCGCGGTGGTGAATTCCTTCACCCAATTCGTGCCGGGTCACGTCCACCTCAAGGACCTGGGCCAGCTGGTCGCGCGCGAGATCGAGGCCTCGGGCGGTGTCGCCAAGGAATTCAACACCATCGCGGTCGACGACGGCATCGCCATGGGGCACGACGGCATGCTCTATTCGCTGCCCAGCCGCGACCTCATCGCCGACAGCGTCGAGTACATGGTCAACGCCCACTGCGCCGATGCGATGGTGTGCATCTCCAACTGCGACAAGATCACGCCCGGCATGCTGATGGCGGCGATGCGGATCAACATCCCGGTGGTGTTCGTCTCGGGCGGGCCGATGGAAGCGGGCAAGGTAGTCCTGCGCGGCAAGGAGCACGCGCTCGACCTCGTCGACGCGATGGTCGCCGCTGCCGACGAGAGCTACACCGACGAGGAAGTGCAGACGATCGAGCGTTCGGCCTGCCCGACCTGCGGATCGTGCTCGGGCATGTTCACTGCCAACTCGATGAACTGCCTGACCGAAGCACTGGGCCTCTCGCTGCCGGGCAACGGCTCGACGCTGGCGACCCATGCCGACCGTGAGCGGCTGTTCCGCGAGGCCGGGCGCCTCGCCGTCGACTTGTGCCAGCGGTGGTACGAGCAGGACGACGCCAGCGCCCTGCCCCGCTCGATCGCCAGCTTCGAGGCGTTCGAGAACGCGATGAGCCTCGACATCGCGATGGGCGGCTCGACCAACACCGTGCTCCACCTGCTCGCCGCCGCGCACGAGGCGGGTGTCGATTTCACCATGGCCGACATCGACCGGCTCAGCCGCAAGGTGCCGTGCCTGTCGAAGGTGGCGCCGGCCAAGTCGGACGTCCACATGGAGGACGTTCACCGCGCCGGCGGCATCATGGCGATCCTGGGCCAGCTCGACCGCGCCGGGCTGCTCCACACCGGTCTGCCGACGGTGCACAGCAAGACGCTGGGCGACGCGCTCGACCGCTGGGACGTGAGCCGCACCAGCGAAGCCTCGGTGCAAGAGTTCTACAAGGCGGCGCCCGGCGGCGTGCCGACGCAGACCGCGTTCAGCCAGTCGCGCCGCTGGGACGCGCTCGACCTCGACCGCGAGAACGGCGTCATCCGTTCCAAGGAGCACGCCTTCAGCCAGGACGGCGGGCTCGCGGTGCTCTACGGCAACATCGCGCGCGACGGCTGCATCGTGAAGACGGCGGGCGTCGACGACAGCATCCTCAAGTTCACCGGCACCGCGCGCGTGTACGAATCGCAGGACGCGGCGGTCGCGGGCATTCTTGGCGGACAGGTCTCGGCCGGCGACGTGGTGGTGATCCGCTACGAGGGACCACGCGGCGGGCCGGGCATGCAGGAGATGCTGTATCCGACCAGCTACCTCAAGTCGAAGGGCCTGGGAGCGGCCTGCGCGCTGCTGACCGACGGGCGCTTTTCGGGCGGCACCTCCGGCTTGTCGATCGGCCACGCCTCCCCCGAAGCGGCGGAGGGCGGCGAGATCGGCCTGGTCGAGAACGGTGACACGATCGCGATCGACATTCCGGGGCGCACCATCAACCTCATGGTCTCGGACGAGGTGCTGGCGCACCGCCGCTCGCAGCAGGAGGCCCGCGGGGCAGAGGCCTGGACGCCGGTGCACCCGCGCAAGCGCCAGGTTTCCGCCGCGCTGCAGGCCTATGCCGCGATGACCACCAGCGCGGCCCGCGGCGCGGTACGGGACGTGACGCAGCTCAAGCGGGGGTAAGCGCCGGTCGGCAGCGCCTGGCGGTGGACTTCGACAAGCTCAGGCTCAGCTTGTCGAAGCCCCGGCGCCCCACGATGAGCGGGGCTCGCCGAGCCCCGCCGCCCCTCACATATTCGGGTAGTTCGGACCGCCACCGCCCTCGGGCGTGACCCAGGTGATGTTCTGGTTCGGGTCCTTGATGTCGCAAGTCTTGCAGTGAACGCAGTTCTGCGCATTGATCTGGTATCGGGGTTCGCCCGTGCCCTCGTCCACCAGCCACTCGTAGACGCCGGCCGGGCAGTACCGCGTCGAAGGACCGGCGAAGACGCCCAACTCGCTGGTCTTCTGCAGCTCCATGTCGGCAACCTTGAGGTGGACCGGCTGGTCCTCTTCGTGGTTGGTGAACGAGTAGGAGACGCTGGTGAGCCGATCGAAGCTGATGACGCCGTCTGGCTTCGGGTAGCTGATCGGGCGGTAGAGGTCGGCACGCTGGGTCGCCTCGCTGTCGCGGTGGTGCTTCATCGGCTTGGCGAGGCCGAAGCCGAACAACGTGCGCAGCCACATGTCGGCGCCGGCAAGCACGGTGCCGAGTTCACCGCCCCACTTTGCGACCATCGGCTCGGCGTTCTGGACAAGCTTGAGCTCCTTGGCGATCCAGCTGGAGCGCACCGCGTCGTCGTAGTCCTGCAGCGTGTCCGCCTCGCGGCCGGCCTTGATGGCGGCGGCGATGGCTTCGGCGGCTAGCATGCCGCTCTTCATCGCGGTGTGGGTGCCCTTGATACGCGGCACGTTGACGAAGCCGGCCGAGCAGCCCGCCAGGACGCCGCCGGGGAACGCCAGCTGCGGCACCGACTGCCAACCACCCTCGTTGATGACGCGGGCGCCGTAGGCGACGCGCTTGCCGCCTTCCAGGATCGCGCGGATTTCCGGGTGCTGCTTCCAGCGCTGGAATTCCTCGAACGGGTAGACGTAGGGGTTCTTGTAATCGAGCGCGGTGACGAAGCCGAGCGCGACCTGGTTGTTGGCCTGGTGGTAGAGGAAGCCGCCGCCCCAGCTGTCGCTTTCGCTCATCGGCCAGCCCTGGGTATGGATGACGCGGCCGGGCACGTGCTGGTCGGCCGGAATGTCCCATAGCTCCTTGATGCCGAGACCGTAGATCTGCGGCTCGCAGTTGGCCTCCAGGTTATACTTGAATTTCAGGCGCTTGGTGAGGTGACCTCGTGCACCTTCGCAAAAAACGGTGTACTTGCCGAGCAGGTTCATGCCGGGCTGGAAATCGCCCTTGGGCTGCCTCTCACGGTCAACGCCCATGTCTCCGGTCTGCACGCCGATAACCGCGCCCTTGTCATCATAGAGGATTTCCGCGGCGGGGAAGCCGGGGAAGATCTCGATCTCCAGCGCTTCTGCCTGCTCCGCCAGCCAGCGGCACAAGTTGCCCAGGCTGCCGGTGTAGTTGCCATGGTTCGACATGAAGCGCGGCTGGATGATATGGGGCAGCGGCAGCTTGCCCTTCTTGGTCAGGTGCCAGTGCCAGTTGTCCGTCACCGGCGTCTCGGCCAGCGGGCAGCCGTCCTCGCGCCAGGTGGGCAGCAACTCGTCGAGCGCCTTGGGATCGATGGTCGCGCCAGAGAGGATGTGGGCGCCGATCTCGGAGCCCTTCTCCAGCACGCAGACGGCAAGCTCAGGATCGACCTGCTTGAGCCGGATCGCCGTCGCCAGGCCAGCCGGCCCGCCGCCCACGACGACGACGTCGTAAGGCATCTCTTCACGTTCAATCATGGATAGCCCCTGCGCTTTTCAGGCGTCTTAGCCGTGCGATAATTTGGCAAACGCCTTGATTGCTCGCGCGCGGCAGGTCAAGACCCGCGCGATGGATCACCGAGCAAATCCGGAAAATCTGCCAGGTCCGGACTTTCTGGATGACGTGACCGGCGCGCTCGACTGGTGGCGCGACGCCGGGGTGGATTGCGACTTTGCCGACGAACCCACGTCCTGGCTTGCGGAGCCTGGAGACGATAGCGCCGCTCGCCCGCACCAGGCACCGGCCCGGCCTGCCCCCGCCGCGACCGAGGAGGCGCCGCGAGCGCTGGACACGCGAACGCTGCCGCCGGACCTCGCCAGCTTTACCGCATGGTGGCTGTCCGAACCATTGCTGGCGGAAGGCGCGCTGTCCCACCGTGTACCGCCGCGCGGCGCTGCGGGCGCGGCACTGATGATCCTGGTCGAGGAGCCCGAGGCGCAAGATACCGAGCGGCTGCTGACCGGCGAGCAGGGGCGATTGCTGGACGCGATGCTGCGCGCCTTCGGCCTCGATGCCGCCCAGACCTATGTCGCGAGCGCATTGCCGCGGTGTACCCCGGGCGCGGACTGGGCCGATGCGGCAGCACGTGGGCTGGGATTGGCACTGACCCACCACATCGGGCTGGTGGCTCCGGAGCGGCTGATCGTGCTCGGCAGCAACGTTCTGTCGCTTCTGGGCCACGAGCCGCCGCAACAGCCTGCCGTTTTACGATCATTTAACCATGAAGGACGAGTGATACCGATGCTGGCCTCATGGCCCTTGCCCGCGCTGCTCCGGCGGCCGCGCGCAAAGGCGATGGTGTGGCGGGCTTGGCTCGAATGGACCGGCGGCTGACACCCGGCGTCAACGAGCCGGGATCGGTGGGGTTGGAATTGGCGGAAACGACGGTGCGGGGTTCGGTGTGAAACGACGGTTCGGGGCCGGATGGCTGGCAGGCGCGGCGCTCGCGTGCGCGGCAACGGGCGTATCGGCGCCCGCTTTCGCGAACAGCGCTGCTGTCGACTATTTCCGCACCCGCGCCGACCGCACTGCCGTACCCTCGCTGCTCAGCCAGGACGAACGCAGCTACTACCGCCAGATATTCGATGCGATCGACTCCAAGAACTGGCCGCTCGTGCAGAAGATGCTGGCCGACCGGCCGGACGGCCCGCTGCATCAGCAGGTGCGCGCCGAATACTACCTCGCGTCAGGTTCGCCCAAGATCGAGCTGAGCGAGCTGCAGTCCTGGCTGGCGCAGGGCACCGAACTGCCCGACGCCGATCAGATCAGCCGCCTCGCGCTCAAGCGCGGCGCGCTCAACGTGCCGACACTGCCCAGCGAACAGGCCTTCGCCCGCCTACCCTCGATGGCCAAGCGCGTGCGCCCCGCCTCGATCGACGACGGCACGATGCCGGGTACGATCTCGGCCGGCATTCTCGATCGCATCAAGAACGACGATCCGGTCGGCGCGCGCGTTCTGCTCGACGGGATCGACGCCAGCCTCAGCCCCTCCTCGCAGGCCGAATGGCGCCAGAAGGTAGCCTGGAGCTTCTACATCGAAAACCAGGACGCCAACGCCTACCAGATGGCGCAGCTGGCGGCTCTGGGCACCGGCCCGTGGGTTGGCGAGGCGTGGTGGACGGCCGGTCTCGCGGCCTGGCGTCTGGGCGACTGCGAGGGTGCCTCCGACGCGTTCGCCAAGGCCGCCCGCGCTTCGGACAATGCTGAGCTGACGAGCGCCGCGCACTACTGGAACAGCCGTGCGCAAGTGCGCTGCCGTCGCCCCGAAAAGGCGTCCGCCAGCCTGCGCCTGGCCGCGGCCCGCGACGAGACACTCTACGGCATGCTCGCCGCCGAACAGCTCGGCCTCAAGCTGCCCGGGCAGCATGCGGCCGCCGACTTCACGCCGAACGACTGGCAGCAGCTGCGCACCAACATCAATGTGCGCACCGCGGTGGAGCTGGCGGAGATCGGCGAGGACGGTCTGGCAGACGAAGTGCTGCGCCACCAGGCCCGCATCGGCGACGCGTCGCAATACGCGCCGCTGACCCGCCTTGCCCGCGACCTAGGCCTGCCTTCGACGCAGCTGTGGATGGCCTACAACGCGCCGACCGGCGGCCGGCCGGAACCCGCCACCCGCTTCCCTACGCCGAAGTGGACGCCGGTGGGGGGCTGGAAGGTCGACCCGGCACTGGTCTACGCCCACGCGCTGCAGGAATCGGTGTTTCGCGCCAGTGTCGTCAGCCCCACCGGCGCCCGCGGATTGATGCAGATCATGCCGGCCGCCGCGCAGGACCACGCCGGTACTCTGGGTGTCAGCGGCAATGCTGCCGATCTCAACAAGCCTGAGATCAACCTCGCCTTCGGCCAGCGCCACTTGCAGATGCTCCAGTCGTCGCCGGGCACGCAGGGCCTGCTGCCCAAGGTGATGGCCGCCTATAACGCTGGCCTCCTGCCGATCACGCGCTGGCAGAACGAGATCAAGGACCAGGGCGATCCGCTCCTGTGGATCGAATCGCTCCCTTATTGGGAGACGCGCGGCTACGTGAACATCGTCATGCGCAACTACTGGATGTACGAGCGTCAGGCCGGCGGCCCCTCGGAAAGCCGCATGCAGCTGGCGCAGGGCATGTGGCCGACCTTCCCGGGCCTCACTGGTTCGACCGGAGTGCGGATGAACGCGAACGGGGCGATCCTGCGTGGCCGTTGATCCGTCGCGCGTCTTCAAGCCGATCAACATCGCCCTTCTTACCGTATCGGACACCCGAGGCCCGGACGAGGACACCTCCGGGGACATCCTGGCGCAGCGGATCGGCGATGCCGGCCACAGCCTCATCCATCGCACGATCCTGAAGGACGACGCGGCGCAGATCGCCGCGCTGTTCGACGAGTGGATCGACGACCCGCAAGTCGACGCGATCGTCTCCACCGGCGGCACCGGCCTCACCGGTCGCGACGTCACGCCTGAGGCGATCGACCGGGTCAAGGACAAGGAAATTCCTGGCTTCGGCGAGTTGTTCCGCTGGCTCAGCTACAAGACGATCGGCACCTCGACGGTCCAGAGCCGCGCCATCGCCGTGGTCGCGCGAGGGACCTACATCTTCGCGCTACCCGGCTCCAACGGCGCGGTGAAAGATGGCTGGGACGGCATCCTCGCCGAACAGCTCGACAGCCGCAACCGCCCCTGCAACTTCGTCGAACTGATGCCGCGCCTGCTGGAGAAGTAGCGAGAACGTCGGCTGCCCGGCGGGACGTTCATCCGCCGCCGACACGCGGCAGCAAGATGACCTCGCGAGCATCGGACAAGGGTCGGGCCCAGTCCGTCTCCAGCACGCCATCGACGGCAAAATGCACGCGCGGTTGGGCGATGGCGGCAAATCCGGGCGCGAGCGCATCCAGCCGATCGACCAGGTCGAACAGGTTGGCGGGTACCACATCGAGCCGGTCGGTGCCGAAGAACTCCTTGTCGAACGGCGGCATCACGACGATGCGCACCTGCGCCTCACGCGCAGCCGTGAAGCGCTGCGAAGACCCGGTCGGGCGCCATCGGCAAGCTTTTCAGCCGTTTGCCTGTGGCCGCGTGGATCGCATTGGCGACGGCGGCGAGTGGCGGCACGATCGGCACTTCGCCCACGCCCTTGACGCCATAGGGATGATCCGGGTTGGGCACTTCGACCAGCACCGCCGCGACCATCGGCAGGTCGGACGCTACCGGCATGCGATAGTCGAGGAAGCCCGGGTTATCGAGCCGGCCCTTGTGATCGTAGATGTAGGTTTCGTTGAGCGCCCAGCCGATCCCCTGCACCGCGCCACCCTGGACCTGGCCTTCGACATAATCGGGGTGGATCGCGGTGCCGACGTCCTGGACCGCGGTGTAGCGCACGATGGCGACGTGTCCGGTCTCCGGATCGACTTCGACGTCGCAGATGTGAAGGCCGAAACCAGGCAGCCAGCCGTTGGCGTTGATGGCGGAAACGCAGGAAACCGGCCCGCCCATGTGCGCCACCATCGGCGCGATCCGAGCGACCGAGATGCTGGTGCCTGCTTTCTCGCCGGAGATGCAGTGCATGGTGCCCTCGCGCCATTCGACCGCTTCGGCCGGCACGTTCCACATCCGCGCGGCGCGCTCGCACAGCAGCTGGCGAACTTGCGTGGCGGCCTCGACCGTCGCCTTGCCGGTGGCGAAGGTCGTGCGGCTGCCGCCGGTGACCATCGAGTAGCCGATCGAGGCAGTGTCGGCGACGACGCAGCGCACCTGCTCGTAGGGCACTTCCAGCACTTCGGCGGCCATGATCGCCATCGACGCACGCGATCCGCCGATGTCGGGACTGCCGGTGGCGACCACGAACGAGCCGTCTTCGGCCAGGCTGACGACTACCGTGGAGGGACCGCCGTAGTTGCCCCAGTACCCGCCGGCGATGCCGCGGCCCTGGTTCTCGCCGAGCGGCGCGGACCAATGTGGATGAGCTTTCGCGGCTTCCAGGCACTGCGTCCAGCCGATCTTGCCCCAGGGCACGCCCGAGGTCTGCGGGTCGCCCTCTCCACTGGCGTTCTTCAGCCGCAGTTCGATCGGATCGAGCCCCAACCTGACCGCCAGTTCATCGATCGCGCTTTCCACCGCGAAGTTGACCTGCGGGGCGCCAGGCGCACGATAGGCCTTGGCGGCGGGACGGTTGCACAGCACCTCGGTGCCGACCACGCGCGCCGCCGGGATGCGGTAGTGGCCGATCGCGCTGGCGACGCCGGCGCCGGCATCCACCGCCGGGTAGGCGCCCGAGTGATACTTGAACTCGACGTCGGCGGCCAGCAGCGTGCCGTCCTCGGCCGCGCCGATGCGCACGTCGATCACCGCGCCGGGCGCCGGGCCTGTGGCGCGGAACACCTCCTCGCGCGTCATGGCGAGCCGTACCGGCCGGCCTGACTTGCGCGAGAGGATCATCGCTACCGGCTCGAGGTAGATCGTCGTCTTGCCCCCGAAGCCGCCGCCGATCTCCAAGGGCGTCACGCGTATGTCTGCCTGCGGTATCGCCAGCACGGACGCGGTCAGCGCCCGAACCGCGAAGTGGCCCTGGCTCGAACACCAGATCTGCGCCTGCCCGTCGGCGTTCCACGAAGCTACGCAGGCGTGCGGCTCGATATAGCCCTGGTGCACCGGCTCCATCGTGTAGCGACCCGAAGCGACGACGGCGGCCGTGGCAAGCGCGGCTTCGACATCGCCGCTGCCCATCTCGACACGCATCGAGGCGTTCGACGGCTTGTCGGGCTTGGGCTCCACGCCCTTGGTGAAGACATCGTCGTGCAGCAGTGGCGCGTCGGGAGCGAGGGCGTCTTCCAGGCCCAGCACGAACGGCAGCTCCTCGTACTCGACCGCAATCAGCGCCAGCGCTTCGCGCGCGATCTCGGGCGTGACCGCAGCCACCGCCGCCACGGCGTGGCCCTCGTAGAGCACCTTGTCGAGCGCGAGGCAGTTGCGCGCGACATCGACGATGTCCGAGGCGCCCTCGCCCACGTGCATCACCAGCGACTGCAGCGTCGGAAAGTCCTTGCCGGTGGCGACGGCATGGACACCCGGCAGGGCTTCCGCCTTGCGAGCGTCGATCGATAGGATGCGAGCGTGCGGATGCGGGCTGCGCAGCACGGCACCCCAGAGCATTCCGGGCGCCTTGAAGTCGGTGCCGTAGAGTGCCTTGCCAGTGACCTTGTCCACCCCGTCCGGACGCACCGGGCGCGTGCCGACATGGCGGTAAGCGGGCTTGGCCCCGTCGAACTTGGTAGGCGCGTTCATGCTGGCGTCCTTTCCTGGCGCAGGTCGGCGGCGGCGGCGAGCACCGCGCGCACGATCTTGTCGTAGCCGGTGCAGCGGCACAGGTTGCCGGCGAGCCAATAGCGGACCTCGCTTTCGGTCGGGTCCGGGTTGCGATCGAGCAGCGCCTTGGCCGCGACGATGAAGCCGGGTGTGCAGAACCCGCACTGGAGCGCGGCATGCTCGAGGAACTTCTGCTGCACCGGATGGAGTACCGAGCCTTCGGCGACGCCTTCGATCGTACGCACCGAGCGGCCCTGAGCCTCCGCCGCAAGGACGAGGCACGAGCACACCATCTCGCCATCGAGCATCACCGTGCAGGCCCCGCAGTCGCCCGAGCCGCAGCCTTCCTTGGAGCCGGTGAGGCCAAGCTGGTCGCGCAAGGCGTCGAGCAGCGAAGCCGATGGATCGCAGAGGAAATCGGTGGCGTCGCCGTTGACGGTGGCGCTTACGTGCAGGCGGCTCATGCGATGACTCCGGCTCGGCTGGCGGCGATGAGCACGGCGCGGCGGGCGAGCACCCCGGCCATCGCCTTGCGATAGGCGATCGAGCCACGCTTGTCGTCTATCGGGTTGCAGACAGCGCGCGCCGCCTCGGCCACGCCATCGAGCGCGGCGTCGTCGATCCGCGATCCGATCAACGCCGCGGCGGCGTCCTCGACCAGCACCACGGTCGGCGCGACGGCGCCCAGGGCGACCCGCGCTTCGGTGCAGATACCGTCGGCGCCAAGCACGAGGCTGACTCCGGCGCCGACCACGGCGATGTCCATCTCGGTGCGCGGGGTGGAGCGCAAGTAGGCATCACCGCCGCCAGCAGGCTTGGCGGGCAGCCTGAATTCCACCACGAACTCGCCTGCCGCGAGGCTGGTGCGGCCCGGCGCAAGCGGTATTGCAGCGACCGGCACCCGGCGCACGCCGGCTGGCCCGGCGATCACCGCCTCGGCGCCGGCAGCGACCAGCGCGGGGACGCTGTCGGCAGCGGGCGAGGCGTTGCACAGGTTGCCCGCCATCGTCGCGCGGTTGCGCACCTGGACCGAGCCGATGAGGTTCGCCGCCTCAACCACGCCCGGCCAGGCCGCCAGCAGCCCGGCGTGGTTCCGGAGTGCCGTGCAAGGCGTCGCCGCACCGATCACGAAGCCACCGCCCTCCTCGCGGATCCCGGCCATGCCGTCGATGCGCTTGAGGTCGACGATGGCGCCGGGCGTGACCCGGCCAGAACGCATCTGGACGATGAGATCGGTCCCGCCGCTCAACGGGCGAGCAGTGGGGTCCGCCATGAGCAGGGCGATCGCCCCCGTGATCGTGTCGGGGGCGTGGTAGGCTGTGGACGGCATGGTGTCTCCCGCGGCCCGCTCGGGCTCGTTGATCCGGAAAGTCGCGCCGCTGCCGCCATTCGTCAACCGTTCGAAGGATAATTTTCTACCGACCGGTCCAGATTGTCGGCGAGGCTGCTGACACGTCCGCTGCCGCTCACATCGACGGCGCGTAGCCGCCGTTGAGCGGATAGGTCTGGCCGGTGTTCCACGAAGCGGAATCCGAGCACAGGAAAGTGACGAGCGCCGCGACATCGGTCGACTTGCCGTAGCGGCGGATCGTGTAGCGCGCGAGCTGCGCCTTGGCTTGGTCGCTTTGCATCAACTCGGCCAGTTGCTCCTCGGGCATGTCGGGCATGAGCGAGGAGAGCGAGACCGCGTTGCTGGTGACGTTGTAGCGACCCAGCTCCCTGGCGATCGAGCGCACGAAGCCCTGCGCGCCGGCCTTGGCGGAGGCATAGACCGCCACCTTCGGCTCGCCGGTGCGGCCCGAATCCGAAACGATCGTGACGATGCGACCGCGTCTGGCCTCCACCATGTTCGGGATGAACGCATAGCAGCAGTTGTAGACGCCATAGAGGTTGGTGCCGAGGTAGTGGCCCCAGGCCGACGGGTCTTCCTCCCAGAAGTTGAGCGTCAAACGCAGCGACCCGCCCGGCCCCGCCATACCGGCATTATTCACCAGGACCGTGGCGGCACCGAGCTTGTCCTTGATCGCGGCATTGGCGGCCTTTGCGGCCTCCAGATCACAGACGTCGAACGGCACGGCCAGCGCCGGCACGCCCAGCGCGCGCACTTCCTCGGCCACGGCCTCCGCCCGCTCGGCCACGAAGTCGTTCACGGCGATCCCGCCGGCATTGTGTCGTGCCAGCTCGAGCGCGATGGCACGGCCGGCGTTCTGGCCAGCGCCAGTCACCACCGCCACTTGGCCGCCAAGGTCGAGAATATCGGTGCTGCTCATGCTTGTGCCACTCCCATTGCGACACAAGTAGATATGGAGTCACCATCTATTCCAAGGCGAATCCCGAAGCGGCCGGGCTGGAGAGGATGAGCCTGACGACAAGCACCCTTCCCAATTCCGCGATTGGCTCGCCGTCGGGTCACCTCGCTGACCTCGAGCGGCCGCGCGTGCGGCGAAAAGACCCTGGGGACAGCGGCGGGACTGCGGCGCCAGGGGCATGATCGAGTTCAACCGGGGATCAGCCCCACAGCGCCTCGGCAGCGGCCAGGCCTTGCGCACCGCGGCCACCGAGTTCGGCCGTGAGGAGCTTGAGGCGATAGGTCCACAAGTGCAGCGGGTGCTCCAGCGTCATACCCATGCCGCCCAGGAACTGGTGGTAGTCGTAGCAGACGCGCTTGGCCGCTTCCTGCGCGTGCATCAGCGCCAGCGCGGCATCGCCGGCATCGCCGGTGCCTGCCGCCCGCAGCGCCAGCCAGTACGCGGTGTTGGTCAGCACCTGATCCTCGGCCAGGCGATGGCGCATGCCCTGGAAGGTCGCGAGCGGCCTGCCGAACTGCTTGCGCTCCGACACGTAGGTGACCGTGCTGGCGAGCGCCGCGCTCAGCAGCCCCGCCGCCTCGGCAGCGATCGCGACGCGCCACGCGCGGGCGACCTCGGCGGCATCGACATCGTGCGTTTCGAGCGCCTCGGGCAAGCCGGTAAGGAACGCGACGGGGTAGGCGTAGAGCGTGTCTTCTTGCGCGGGCGCGATCAGGTTCTCGCTCGCGGTGAAGCTGCGCACGCCCGTGGGACCGACGACCACCACCGTCGCGCCGGGCCGCAGGAAGCGCACCGGCCGCGTCAACCGGCCTTCCTCCACCAGGCACAGCGGGCGCGGCAGCTCGGGATCGACCAGCGGCCGCACCAGCGCCGAGGCCGCAGCCTCGATCGCGAACGGCAGGCGCGCCAGCTTCTCGACCACCAGCGCCGCGGTGACGGGGCCGAGCTCCTCGACCGCCATGACGTCGAGGAAGCCGTTCGCGACCAGCGCGGCATCCAGCTCGGCGCTCTCCAGCGCCAGCGAGTGGTCGTGCAGCGGAACGCTGGCGTAGGGCCGGGCGAGGCTGTCGATGAAGTCCAGGACCTGGGTCTGGTCCTGGTTGAGCGCCAGTTGCATCAGCGCGGTTCCCGCGGCAGTTCCAGCACGTCGCTGGCGATGATGTTGAGCTGGATTTCGGCCGAACCGGCGGCGACGCCGGCGACGATGCCGCGCTGGTGGTGCATCTTGAGGTAGGGCGACGCGCCGGCCAGCGCCTCGGGCAGGAATTCGACGACGAAGGCGCAGACGTCGCGCTCGGCCATGACCGTCGCATAGCGCGCCGAGCTGGACTCCGCGCCAACCGCGAGGCCGTCGACGCGGCGCTGGACGACCGCGTAGTTGACCGTCCCCGCCGCCTCGCACAAGGCGGCGCAGCGTGCCGCCTCGATCCGCACCGCTTCGCGCGTGAACTCGCCTTGCGCCTTGAGCATCTGCACCGCGCGGTCGAGCGCCGCGCGCGCGAGCACGAAGCGCGGGATACCGAGCCGCTCGTTGCGCAAGCTGTAGGCGATTATCTCCCACGCTTGCCCTTCGTCGCCGAAGCGCGCGCTCTCGGGCACGGTGACATCGTCGAAGAACACCTCGTGGATGTCGCCCTCGCCGATCAGCGATGGGATCTGACGCACGGTGATCCCGGGCGTGTCCATCGGCACCAGGATGATAGTGATGCCGCGCTTGCGGTCATCGCTGGTGCGGGTCAGCAGGAAGCAGGTATCGGCCAGCCCGGCGTAGCTGGTCCAGATCTTCTGACCGTTGATGACGTAGTTGCCGTCCGCGAGCGTGGCACGCGTGCGCAATGCGGCAAGGTCCGACCCGGCATCGGGCTCGGAAAAGCCCTGGCACCACAGCGACTGCCCCTTCGTGATCGGCTCGAGATAGCGCGCCTTCTGCTCCTCGGTGCCGTACTTCTGCAGCGTCGGCCCGATCCAGTTGACGTTCATGTACTGGCCGCCGCGCGGCTCGCCGGCGATCCACATCTCCTCGGCGAGGATCTGCTGCTCCCACGGGCCGAGACCATCGCCGCCCATCTCCCTGGGCCAGTGCGGAAACAGGATGCCTGCATCGGCCAGCTTCACGCAGAACTCACGCGCGAACGCCGTCAATGCGGGCGAAGCGGGACCGTGCTCGGCAAATCTCTCCCAATCGCCAGGAAGATTGGCGTGCAGGAAATCCCGGATCTCGTGCCGGAAAGCGTCCTGCTCGGCTGTCCACTCAAATTCCATCGCCTCCGCATGCTCCCGGTTTGTGGGCTCGATCAGCCGCTAGCCACGGCCGCGAATAATGGGCAAGCCCGCTCGCGCCCCCATCGCTGCCGCGATTGCGGCGTCTCCATCCTGCCGCGCGGCTATTGGCGCACCGCTCCTGTCGCAGCGGGCGAAAGATACCGCGTGGTCGAAATGCCGCCGTCGACGGCGATGGTCTGCCCATTGACGAAGCCGGCCTCGTCCGAAGCGAGGAACGCCACCATGTTGCCGATATCGGCCGCGGTGCAGTCCCGCTGCAGGGGCGTCAACTCGTGGTTGGTGCGCCGGAAGAAGTCGAGGTCCCAGAACGCGTCCGTCATCTCGGTGCGCACCACGGTGGGCGCCACGTAGTTGGACCGCACGCCGCGCGGGCCGTATTCGGCCGCCAGCGTCTGCATGAGGCCGATCTGGCCGGCCTTGACCGTCGAGTAGGCGCCGCCACCCGGCGTCCCGTAGAGGCCCCAGGTCGAGCCGATGAACAGGATCGAGGCGCCCTCTCCCATTACGCCCAGCGCCTCGCGGCAGAGGCGGAACGGCGCGCGCAGGGAAATGCCGAGCACTTCGTCGAGCATCTCGTCAGTGGTCTTATGGACGGGACCGAAATTGAACGAGCCGGCATTGTTGACCAGAATGTCGAGGCGTCCGAACGCGTCGACGGCGCCCTGCACGATCGCCTTGGGCGCATCGACGGCGGTCGCGTCGACGGCTACGAAATCGAACGCCATGCTATCGCCAAGCGCATCCTTGAGCGCCTGCAACTTGCCGGCATTGCGGCCGGTCCCCAGCACTTTCGCACCCTTCGCGCCGAGCGCGCGGACGCACGCCTCGCCGATCCCACCCGCCGCGCCGGTGACGATCGCTACCTTGCCCTGCATGTCGGCATGTCTCCCAGTTCAAACGAAGAAATAGTAGGTTCGTCATTCCAGCGCGCGAAGAACCTTTAGGCCCTGGTCGGCGCTGCGCAGCGCCGCCGTGGCTCCGGCCGCGCCGGAAGCCACCACAACCACGTCGAAGCTCTCGCGCAGCGCCAAATGCTCGTTCCCGGACCCTGTCATCAGCGGCCGGACGCTCCGGCAGTCGCCATCTCTATCGTGTGGCCTCCCGGCTCAGAAATGACCGCCGTGGCACTGCCAATTGCTTCCCCGTGCCCTAGTCAGGTTCGATGGCTTGCGTCAGGGCAGACAGTGGAACAGGCAGCAGCCGCAACGGACCCAGGACAGCGCGTCCCCGGCGCCGCGCGGAAAGTCAAAGCGAATACGATGAGCGAAAAGGCATTTGTCGCAGTGGCCAAGGTGGCGGAGCTTGGCGCGGGCGAGAAGAAGGTGGTCGAGGCGAACGGCATCGGGGTCATCCTGGTGAACACCAGGGACCGGATTTTCGCATTACGCAACTTGTGCAGCCACGCCCACGAGACGCTTGAGTGCGGCCGAGTACGCGCCGGCTGGATCTCGTGCCCGGTGCATGGCGCCCGCTTCGACCTGGAGACCGGCGCGCCACTCAATCCCCCGGCGACGATGCCGATCGAGACTTACGAAGTGCGTGTCGAGGGCGAGGATATCCTGATCGCCGTCTGATATCGTCCACGCGACCGGACACGGGCTGAACGACTGTCGCGCCGCTGTGCTTGGAGGCTTCCATGACCGACCACCCCGATCTCGATGCCCTGCGTGCCGAAGTGCGCGCGTTCCTGGACGCAGAAGCACCTCGCAACTGGCGCAATGACAGCCGCACGCAGGACGATTTCGTCGCCACGCAGCGCTCGTGGTTCGCCAAGCTGGTGAAGGCCGGCTACGCGATCCCGCACTGGCCGGCCTCCTTCCGCGGCGGCGGCCGCAGCCTGGCCGAGCAGAAGGTGATCTACGAGGAGCTGGCCAATGCGGACTGCCCGCGCCTGTTGCTCTCGTTCGTCTCCACCTACCACGCCTTCGCCACGCTGCACGAATGCGGTTCTGCCGAGCAGAAGGCACGCTACCTGCCCGGCATCCTCGAGGGCGAGATCTGGTGCCAGGGATTCTCGGAACCCGGCGCCGGTTCCGACCTTGCTTCGCTCAAATGCAAAGCCTCGCGCGAAGTGCGTGACGGGCGCGAGGTCTACGTCGTCAACGGCCAGAAAATCTGGTCCACCATGGCGCAGTTCGCCGACATGTGCCTGCTGCTCGTCCGCACCTCGGCCGAAAAAGCCAAGCAGGCGGGGATTACCTACCTGCTGATGGACATGAAGTCGCCGGGCGTGTCGGTCCGTCCGATCCACCAGATCCAGGGCGACGAGGAGTTCGCCGAGATCTTCCTCGACAACGTGGTGATCCCCGTCGACCAGCGGATCGGCGAGGAAGGCAACGGCTGGGCTTATGCGCAGGCGACGCTCTCGTCCGAACGCGGCCTGACGCTGATGGAGCTATCCTATCGCATGCGCGGCGCGCTTTCGCGGGTGGCGGGATTGATCCGCGAAAACGGGCATGAGGACGACCGCGGGGTTCTGCGTGACTTCGGCGGCCTGGTCACTCAAGTCGACGCCGTCTGCGCCCTTGCCGACCAGTTCCTCGACAACCGCATCAACGGCATCGAGCGCCACGGCGACGCTTCGATCGTCAAGAACGCCTACAGCCGCGCGTTGCGGGCCTACTCCAAGCTGGGCGTCAGGCTGGGCGGCATGGCCGAGCAGTATGTCAGGCCGATCACGTTCGGCGACCTCAATACCGGCAACTGGATGGCCGATTTCATGAACTCCTACGCCTGGACCATCGCCGGCGGCAGCGAGGAAGTGCAGCGCAACATCGTTGCCGAGCGCATGCTGGACATGCCGCGCGAACCGAAAGGATGGGTGGCCTGACATGATCGAGCTGAACGAACTCACCGAGGCTGCGCAGAAGGCCTTCCCAGCCGATACGCTCTCGCCGGATCGCGACATGAGCTGGCAGCTCGTGGCCGAGATGGGCTGGCTGATGATGCGGCTGCCCGAGGACGATGGCGGCCTTGGCCTGACGCGCGAGGCCTCCACCGCGATCCATTATGAGATGGGCCGCGTCCTCGCCTCGACGCCGCTGATTCCGGCACAGCTGGGCCTGCAGACGATCGCCGCCTGCGCCGATTTCGCCGATCGCGGCGAATGGCTGGAGCGGTTGGCCGGCGGCGAGTACGCCCCGCTCCACCTGCTGCCCACGCAGCTGGACACCGCGGCGGACGGCAGCCTTGGCGGCACCATCGGCGGCGTGTTCGACGCGGACATGGCGGTGGCCGTCGTTGCCTTCCTGCCGACCGGCTACGCGCTCGTCCCCGCCGATGCGCCGGGCGTGTCGTTCGTGGAACGGGATATCTGGGATCCCAGCCGTCGCATCTTCGACCTCGTGCTCGACGGCTACCGACCCGATCCGGCGCTACAGCTGACCGATCGCGAAGGCGGCATCCGCCTGCATGACGCGCTGGCCCCAGAGGCGCTCCTGGGCGTCGCTGCCGACTGTCTCGGCGGCGCGGCGGCGGCGCTCGACATGACGGTGGAGTACATGAAGATGCGTCGCCAGTTCGACCGGCCGATCGCGATGTTCCAGGCGCTCAAGCACCGCGCCGCCGACATGAAGGCGCGCATCGTCGTGGCCGAGGCGCTGCTGTGGAACCGCGCCCGCGATGCCGAAGCGACGCCGCTGCAGATCGGCGCAGTCAAGACCCTTGCGGCCGAGGCCTACCAGTTCGTCACCGAGGAGGCGATCCAACTGCACGGCGGCATCGGCCTGACCGAGGAGCATCCGATCGCTGGTTTCATGAAGCGAGCGATGCTGAACCTGCAGCTATGCGGCTCGCCCGACCACTGGAACGAGGCGATCGGGCGCGAGGCGCTGGCGAGCGCCTGAGACCGCGGCGCACTCAGCCCGGCTGGCTCTCGCGCGCCTGCCGGGCAAAGCTGTTGATCTGGGCCAGCGTCTCCTCGGCACGGCCTTCGCTCTCGGCGAAGCGCAGGAACTTCACCCGCTCGACCAGGATCTCGGGCGGGGTGGGCTGCCGGGCCAGGAGCGCCATGACCTCGTCCGCGAACTCGGCGAGCGGCTGGTAACCGGGACGATTCTCCTGTCCGGGAGTGAGGCCGGTCTGCACCCCCGGCGGGGCCAATTCGATCACCTCGACCTGACCCGCCAGCGCCTCGCGCAGCGACACGGTGTAGGAATGCAGCGCCGCCTTGGTCGCCGAGTAGGTGGGCGCATCCACCAGCGGCACGAAGGCCAGGCCCGAGGTCACGTTGACGATCGCCGCATGCTCGCGCTCCTTGAGGTGATCGACCAGCGCGTCGATCAGTCGGATCGGGCCCAGCAGGTTGGTGATGACCGTGGCTTCCGCCAGCGCAAGATCGCGCGCGGTGTCCAGCGGCTCGATGCCCATGATGCCGGCATTGTTGTAGACGACGTTCAACGCCGGGAAGCGGAAGAGCAGTTCTTGCGCGAAAGCGGCGATCGATGCGGGATCGGCGATGTCGAGCGCGATGGCGTGCATGTTCACGCGACCGGCAATCGCATGCTCGAGCGCTTCCTTGCGACGGCCCGACACGATCACGGTGTTGCCCGCGTCGTGCAGTCGCTGTGCCAGCGCGGCGCCGATGCCCGACCCGCCGCCGGTCATGAGGATGGTGTTGCCGTTGAGGTTCATCGGGTGGCTCCTGCTGTTGGGGTCCTGATGTACGTTCGATCCCCCGTTTCGGTAGGGCGCCGTCGAGGAAAAAAGGCACCGGCGGCAAGAAACGTTGATCGCCGCCGCTGGTTGTGCCGGCATGGCTGACAGCGAGAGCGGCGGGACTGCCGCACATATCCGCGAGAACATCGTGCTGTACGGCGCGCTTGCGGCGAATCTGGGCATCGCCATCGCCAAGTTCGTGGCCGCGGGTTTCAGCGGGTCTTCGTCGATGGCGACCGAGGGCGTTCATTCACTGGTCGACAGCGGCAACCAGGTGCTGCTCCTGTTCGGCCAGCGCCGCGCCAGTCGCAAGCCCGACGCCGCGCACCCCTTCGGCTATGGTCGAGAGCTGTACTTCTGGGCCTTCGTGGTCGCCATCCTGATCTTCGCCGTCGGCGCGGGCGTGTCGATCTACGAGGGCATCGTCCACATCCAGAACCCGCACCCGATCGACGATCCGACGCTGAACTACATCGTCCTCGCCATCGCCTTCGGATTGGAAGGCACATCGTGGTTCATCGCCGTGCGCGAGTTCAACGAGGGGCGCGGCGACCAGACGTGGTGGCAGGCGATCCGCCGTTCCAAGGACCCGCCGAACTTCATCGTCTTGTTCGAGGACAGCGCCGCGCTCGTCGGTCTGGTCTTCGCCGCCATCGGCGTGTGGGCAAGCGTCCACTTCGGCGATGCGCGCCTTGATGGTGTCGCTTCGATCGCGATCGGCCTCGTGCTGGCCGCCGTCGCGGTGCTGCTGGCGCGAGAATCGAAGGGCCTGCTGATCGGCGAGGCGGCCGACCCGGCCCTGATCGCCGCGCTGCGAGCGGTGCTGAACGAGCATGCCTGCATCACCTCGGTCAACCATGTGCGAACGGTCCACACCGGGCCCGACGCGGTCTTCGTGGCAGTGAGCGCCGATTTCGAGGACAGCCTGGCAATGGGCGAAGCCGAAACGCTGATCGAGACGCTGGAAGACCGGATGAAGGCCCTCTCCCCGAAGATCACGTCGATCTACATCCGGCCCGAGAAGCGCGAGCAGGCCTTCGTGGACTGAGCCACCCGCCTACAACTTCCGATAGAACGAGATGTCGACCGAGCCGAAGGCGACGGAGTAGCCGCTCGCTTGCATGAACCACCAGAACCAGTCAGCAAACTGGCCGGACTTGAGGCGGTAGAGTCCGTAGTTGATGTCGAAATACTCGATTTCGTCGCCATCCCGGTAGACCGCGGTGGAATGCCCGCCATCGAAGCCAAGCCGGAAATTGAACTCGATCAGCACCGAATACTTCGTTCCGAAATGCTCGTGGTCCGCGAGGATTCCGGTCGTGATGTCGTTGCTGGATACCAGGTTGATCCGCCGGTTGGGACTGCGGGCAAGTTCGGTCACGAGGCGTTTGTAAGCGTCGCCACTGGCGGACTGTATCTGCTTGAGCGCCGCGACAGTCTCCGCCATGTCGCCGGGATTAGCGCCGGTTTCGAGGTCCGGCGTCGGGTCGTCATGATTGTGGCGCCACTTCGACATGATCCATTTGAAGCTGGCCGCGTCGCAGATTCCGCCCGACGTCGCCTCGGTGTCCGAGATCAGCGAGTGGATCGGATCGCGGGCCTGGCAGATGTCGCGGGTGCGCGTGCCATGCCCGTTTACCTGCGTAGCCCAGCCGACCAGCGGCTGCGTCGCGCAGACGATCGCGTTGTTCAGATATTCGACCGTCGTGGTGTGATCGACCATGCCACCCTCCCCCTTTGGCGCAACCGATCACGCGGGAGTCGCGCTTCGGCAGGGGCGCATCATGGCACATCGGGCCGTACCCGCCAGTCCGTCGCGTTACGCACTGGCGGGGTTCACTGTCGGATCTTAAAAGTCAGACCGCCGGCTTGCTCCGCTCGCGCGCGAGGCGTTCCTGCTTGTCGATCGCGGTCTCTGTCGCGATGAAGCTGTCACCGGTCACGCCCAGCCAGATGAGGATCGGCGCGGCCATGTAGATCGAGCTATAAGTCCCCACGAAAATGCCCAGCACGATCGCGGCGGTGAAGCCGAAGATCACGTCCGGACCGAGCACCAGCAGCGCGACGAGCGTGATCAGCATCGACAGCGACGTCACGATGGTGCGCGCCAGCGTCTCGTTGACCGAGAGGTCGAGCAGCTCGGGCATCGGCATCCGGCGATATTTCTTCAGGTTTTCGCGAATGCGGTCGTACACGACGATGGTGTCGTTGAGCGAATAGCCGATCAGCGTCAGCAGCGCGGCGACGATGTTGAGGTCGAACTCGAGCTGGGTCAGCGCGAACATCCCCAGCGTCAGCGTCACGTCGTGTACCAGGCTGAACAGCGCGCCGACGCCGAACTGCCACTCGAAG
>Ga0070667_100000681_pt1 | contig 32904 bp, 39 predicted proteins | sample KBSS33metaG_FD_64659 | JGI IMG/M metagenome (GOLD analysis project Ga0070667, IMG submission 64659) | Switchgrass rhizosphere microbial communities from Kellogg Biological Station, Michigan, USA - KBS S3-3 metaG | ecosystem: Host-associated > Plants > Roots > Rhizosphere > Soil ...
CCGCATTCCCGTGCTAGATCTGCGAGCCGCAAGCTGCCTGACAGATCGCCCGCCAGAAGCTCTTTCGCCCACCGCTCCTGCCGTCGTGTCAGGCCGCCCACTGTCGGTTTTCGCGCAGCTGTAAGCCCACCGTAGGTCGAGGCGACGTGGTGACCGACTGCGAGCATGAGGTGATCTATGAAGACCTGGCTGAGGCGGGATGGGGCCGTGAAGTAGGGGAGCAGGGCTTCTGCGATGTTTCGAAGAAGTGCGTCCGTGTGGCTGATGGCTGGCCGATAGCGCAGCTCATGGATTCGCGGAGCTTCGGCCTCGTCGGCGATGACGTGTAGTGCGCTCACGGGGACGTAGAAGTGCACGGAGTGGAATGCGCTGTTCAGATGAAAGGTGGGCTTGCGCTTCACGTCATAGATGATCGTGTCGCCAGGGAGCAGTGTGGAAGGTCGTGCCGGTCTGCCGTCCTCCCAGTATTCGTAACGCTCGAATAGTTCGAGGTGCACGCCGAGGAGGAAGGCATCCTCCTCGGTGGGCGGCGTCGACAAGATGAACTCTGGCTGGTCGTAGCGCAGCTCGGTCACCGCGATGGTGGAATGTGGAAGCGCCCGCGTGGCGAACGAACGTGCTTGGGCATTCAGTCGCCTGCCGAACGACTCGCCGTAACTGTCACTGGTTGACATCCGCGGTCTCCGGATTGTCTGAGCGTTGCGTCTGCTGTCGAGGGACGTCGATGTGCTCGTCGGCAGTTTCGTACAAATCGTAGCCGTTTCTTGAAAGACGGCGCCGAGATCTCGGGAGATAGTCGCGGTATCTCTGACGGTAGGTGGCCGTCCCTGGATGGTGCAGTGCCGCACGCCGCGCAGATGGTCGCCCTTTACTCACCGGCGCAATCTCGAATGGAGCCTTTCCCATGTCCGATCTGACCAACAAGGTTGCCCTTGTCACGGGGGCCTCGCGCGGTATCGGGGCCGCGATCGCCAAGCGTCTCGCCGAGGACGGCGCCAGCGTCGCGATCACTTATTCGCGGGGCGCAGACGCTGCTGCACATGTCGTCGATGACATCGAAGCAAAGGGCGGCAAGGCGTTCGCGATCCAGGCCGATGCCACTGACGCCGCAGCGGTCCAGGCGGCGGTGAACGACGTGGTCTCGACCTACGGTCAACTCGACATCCTGGTCAACAACGCTGGTACCGCCATTCCAAAGCCATTCGAGGAGACGACGATTGACGAGATGAACCAAGTCATCGACCTCAATGTGCGGGGCCTCTGCATTGCCACTCAGGCCGCGCTCAAGCACCTGCCGGAGGGTGGCCGCATCATCTCGATCGGCTCCTGCGTCGGCGAAAGAATGATGACACCCGGCCTTGTCGTCTACTCCGCGACCAAGGGCGCGGTGAAGATGTTCACCCAAGGTCTGGCTCGCGAGGTGGGCCCGCGGGGGATCACCGTCAACAACATCCAACCGGGTCCGATCGACACCGACTTGAATCCGGCCGACGACGATTGGGCCGAGCCGCAGCTTGCGGCCACGGCGCTCAAGCGCTACGGCCACGTCGACGACATCGCGCCGATGGTCGCGTTCATCGCGGGCCCGGAGGCCGGTTACATCACTGGCGCGAACCTCACCGTCGACGGCGGCACAAACGCGTAGCACTCGGCGCGCGGGTGTCGGCGCTCAATGGTTTTGTACTCAAGCATCATCCGACGATGGCTACACGGAACAGGCACATGCCTGGCTTACCACGCCACCCACGAGTTCGGCGGCGACGTCACCGCGCTACCTTCCGGCGACGTACGGCTCAAGGAGATCAACGAGACACCCCAGTCTCGAAGGCATCTGGCAATCCATGACCAACACCTCGTCGACCTCAACGATGCCGATGCCTTGGCGTGGGCGGCGGGAAGCTGGAAGGCCATCCCGCAGAACCGCTCTCACCGGCACGGCGACCGCCATCGGCCAGCGGGTCAGCGACTTCGCCGACCAAGGCATCGCCGAAGCGTCCTTGATCCGAACGGTGAAACTTCGCGTGAAATGACGTTTGATCGCAAAAGCCGCAAGCCCGCGGGCTTACCGATGCCGCTCCCGGCCCTCCGCGACGACCTCAGGTCACCCGAGCCGCCGTGTAGGCCACCGCGACAGGTCCTCGTCCAGCACCGCAGGATCGCGTTCGGGAAATACCTCTCCGGTGATCTCGAGGTGCCGGATGCGGTCGAGGTGAAATCCGCGGATGCCTTCGCGCAGCCGACACCATCCCACGAACATCCACGAATCACCTCCGCGCAGCAGACCCATCGCCTCCACGTCACGGGTGGTGTGGGTCTCGCCGTCCTCGGAGACGTAGTCCAACCGTACGATCCGGCGCGCGGCGATCGCCTCGGGAATCAGGGAGATCGCCGCCTCGGACGGCGGCTGGGCGTCGAAGACGAACATCGACGCCAACGCCTCATCGACCGGAGCGAGCTGATCCTCGCGGCTGATCGCGAGGATCTTCGCCCGCGCCCGACGCGCCGCCGCACCATACGGCGAGTTCTCCAGCAGGCCAAGGCCGGCGAGTACCGCTAGTGACTCCGGCACCGTGAGGTTCAGCGGCGGCAAGGAGTGTTCCCGCAGGATCGAATAACCGCCCGACACCCCGTGATCGGCATAGATGGGTACCCCCGCGAGCTGAAGGGACTGGATGTCGCGCTCAATCGTGCGCTTGGACACCTCGAACTCGTCGGAGAGCCGAGCAGCCGACAACGGCCGGCGGGATCCCCTTAGCAGATCGACCAGCGCGTACAACCGCTCGGCTCTCCTCATGAAATGTCAGTCTCCACCAGTGTCAGGTGAGGTGCGCACGCGTCCCGTTCACCGACCACACCTCGCGGATCAGCCCATCCTCGGTGAAGTCGAAGACGTCGATCCCGCCCGCGATTAGCTCCCCGTCCTGGATGTTCCACAGCATCCGCCCGTGCGCGCCGTCCACGGCCCGCGCGACCTCGGTGAACACCACATCCGGATGCTGCTCGCGGTACCGATCCAAGAACCGAGCGAAACTCTCTGCACCCAGCACGTCGTCGCCCGGATTCGACCCGTCCGCATCGGAAACCAAGAAGTGAATCCGGAAGTCCGCACTGCAGATCCGACGAGCGATCTCACTGTCGGCGTTCCACATCTCCAACCACACCCCGAGCGCCGCGTCTGCAGCAACCGGGTTCGTTTCCATCATGTTCGTTTTCTCGTTCATGACACCAGCGTCAGGCATGGTCGCGACAACGGTATGTCGGTGTTTGTGCGCCATCTCGTGGGCACGACGCAGCGGACTTCGTCCTCGCAATGACTACTGGGTCAGGCGATGGGAGCGTGAACGCCTCTGCTAAGTAGCCCTCCTCATCACGCTGCAGCGGAAGCCTTTTGGTGCTCGTAGTTCGACGCGCATCGCGTGTCTGCGGGGCGGTTCCTTCTGGGCGGACGAGTATCCGGGTGGCGGCGATCGGCTCGATCGGTGTGCCGGCGACCATCCTCACGTCCTGGTTGAGCACACCGCGAATATCGGACTTGTCCTCTCGACTGAAGTCGAGCAGGAGGGTGCGTGACGTGTCCGGCTGGGGGAGGAGCCTCGGCGAACATGCCGAGCGCTCGGGCGATGACTAGATGTCGATGACGACTTTGCCGTGCACACGCCGGCCGGCTTGAAGCTCGACGGCGGCACGTATCCGTTCCATCGGAAAGGTCGGGCCGGGCCCGTCACCTACGGCGACGGCCTGCTGCGCGGCTAGGCAGCCTTAGAATCGCAGCACGAGCCGGCCGCGGACACCGCCTCGTTCCAGGAGGCGGTGTGCCTCTGCGGCATCGTCGGCGGGCAGTTCTCGGGCAACACGCAGCGTCAGCCCTCCTGTGGAGGCCAGGTCGGACAGGTAGTCCAATCGCGGCTTGCGGGCGATGTCCGGCCCTACCCACACTGTCTCGGTTTTCAAGTCGTACTGCGGATCTATCGCTCCGCCAAAGACTTCGGCCGGACGCACGGCGACGTAGGTGCCGCCTGCCCGAACGGCGGGTGCGACGACGTTGCCCAGTACTGCGCAGTCGACCAGGGCGTCGACGCCACCTGGTGCATGACGCCGAATGTGTGCCGCCACGTCGGGGCCGCGGTTGACGACTACGTCAGCGCCCAGGGTTTCCAACAGTGAACGGTCGGGAGCCGACGCGTCGGCGATGACGCGGAAGCCCTTCAGCTTGGCGAGTTCGATGACATAGCCTCCCAAGACACCGGCACCGCCGGTCACGGCTATCACCCCGCCGGCTAGGCCTTCGAGATTGTCCAGTACCTGGAGAGCGGTGAGTCCGTTCATCAAAACCGTTGAGCCAGATGCGAAATCGTGACCACGTGGCAACCCGGTCACCGACTCAGCGGCGACGACGACCTTCTCGGCGTATGTTCCGCCTCCTTCGACCACGGGCACTTTGATGGCCAAAACTTGATCGCCGGCCACGTAGCCCGTCGCCGGATCGGCATCGTCGACGATCCCTGCGGCATCCCAGCCGGGGATGAAGGGGGGTTCCACGCCGGCGCCGACGTACGCCCAGTGAACGGTGCCGTTACGCGTGACCACATCGGTAGGATTTACCGCCGAGGCAAGGACGCGCACACGCACCTGATTCGGTCCAACGGCCGGTTCCGCGATGTCGAACGCCCGCAACACTTCCGGACCGCCTGGAGCGTCGAATCCGATGACCTTCACGACTGCTCCTCCACGCCGGACGCGCTCGTGAAGCGGCCTTGGTTCGGGCGCGAGCACGGGCTACCGTGGCTGCCGATCTCCGTCTGCGAGGCCAGGCAATCCTCGTCGTGCCCGCTCGGGTCGAGAATCGCCGCCACGCCGGGATCGATCGCAGCGACGATGCGGCGTGCCGCACGACCCAGGGCGGCTAGTTCTGCCTCGGTGAGCGTCTCGACGACGAGGCGACGAGCTTCACCGACGTGGCCGGGAGCGCTCTGCTCGAGCTTCGCCACTCCAGCGTCGGTCAGCTGGACCTCGGTGCGGCGGCCCGCTCCCCGGCGGGAAAGACGCTGCAGCCAGCCGGCGGCCTCTAGCCGCGAGACCGCGTGGGACAACCGTGACAACGACCCATGCGCGTGACGGGCCAGCTCGCTCATCGCCCGCTTGCGCTCAGGCGCCTCGGACAGCTCCACCATCACGTGGTACTCGAACAAATTCAGCCCCGCGTCTCGGCTCAGCTGCGCGTCCAATCGGGCGGGCAACATCGACAAAAGCGCCATGAGTGACACCCACTCGCGAAGCTGCTCAGCGGTCAACCATTCCTGCGACTCTCCGCCATTTTCCATCCCCACACCATATCCTGACTTTAATATTCAAGTCCAGCACCAGATCGGCCGTTATCGGTGGATCACGATTATTTCCCAGTGGAGGTGGGGCACTCCCGACAACGCCGCAGCGGAGGCTCACCGCCCTGACGAGCGATGCAGACAACCAGCTTGTCCGCCGATTCCGACCATATGACGCATGTATGTTGAATGTTAAAGTTGATTGAGTGTGGTCTATGTTGTACGTTCAACTTACCAGTCTTCGATGACGAGATCACCATCTCATGTCCGACAAGGAATGATTCCCATGGTCAATGCAGCCATAACGGATTTGAATCGCCTGAGCGGCGTGTGGCGACTCGACCCGAACGCCGGCATCTATCGCATCGCGGATCGCAAGGCGTGACGCGCACCTACGCTCCGCTGATTACTTCGACGTGGAGAAGTATCCCGCCATTACGTTCACGTCTCGCGAGGTCCGCTCTGTCGGCCCCGGTGAGGTGCACGTCATCGGCCAGATCGAAGTCCACGGCCAAACCTCTGCGTTGACGGTGATCGCCCACATCGTCGCGCGCGAGCGACATGCCACCCTCACGGCCACTGCACACATCGGCAACGACGTCCTACACATGAAAGGCATGAACCGCTTTACCACCGACGTCACCGTGGAGGCCCACTACACCTTCGCTGACGCAACGTCGTAAACACCACCCCACCAAGGAGATTGAAGAAATGACACTGTTCCGTCTCGATGCAAGCATCCGCGTCGAAGGTTCCCACAGCCGCGAGATCGCCGACATTGCCGAACGGGAATGGCTCGCAGCCAACCCCGACGCCGACGTCATCCGCCGCAGCGTCGGCACCGAACCCATTCCGTCAACCGCCTGGGGCACAGCAGCATTCGCTGGTTACACTCCGGAAGAACACCGCACCCCAGACCAGCGTGAGGCCATCCGCTTGGCGACGACTCTGGCCGACGAACTCCTGGCCGCCGACGCGTTCCTGTTCGCCGTCCCCCTCTACAACTACGGGGTCTCTCAACACCTCAAGTCGTGGGCGGACATGATCATCACCGATCCACGATTCAATCCCGCCGAACCGCCCGCCATTGCAGGCAAGCCCGCAATCCTGGTCACCGTCCACGGCGGCTACTACGCCGAAGGAACGCCCCGCCACGGCTGGGACCACGCCACGGCGTGGATGCAGCGCATACTCGCCGACGTCTGGGGCCTCGATCTCAACACCGTGGTGTCGGAGTTCAGCCTGGTCGGCGTCAATCCTGCACTCGACGAGTTCAAAGACCTCGCTGCCACACTGCGCGCCGACGCCGAGAACCGGGCACGGGAACTCGGCCGACGGCTGACAATCCCGTCAGCCAGCCGATGACCTGGAACCGGGCTTCCAACTGCGGCACCGGTGAGTGCCAAGTCCAATGAGCCGCTCTGCGCCCCTTCGGCGACGATGGACGCCCAAGTCGTATCATCGATGGCATCGGCGCGGCCGGTGAGACCCAGCACTTGGACAAGTGGCGCGTACCGGTGTGACGACATAGGTGATTCCGATGAGGTGTTCACTCACCGGTGCGCCACGCCGATCTGCTTTGCGGTTGTGGTCGAGCAGACTCTCGATGATCCACCGCTCTGTTCCGTTACGTATCTCGTTGTCTGACATGGGATTTGCTTCCTTCTCTTTTTGGGTGTTGGACAGGCGTTTGGTGACACGGCGTTAGCAGGTGCATCCTCAAGCAGTGAGTGGTTTCGAGCCCCTACTTGCCGCGGCGCGGGCAGTGGTCGCCCCGCGTCAGTTGTCTGAGTCCGCTGTGTGCGGCACTGTCGGTGCTGCGGTTGAGACGGCGAACGGCGACGTGTTCGTGGGTGTCTGCGTGGACACCGCTTCATCACTGGGTTTTTGCGCTGAACATTCAGCCTCGGCTGCGATGCTTACCGCAGGTCAAAGCGAGATCGTGCGAATGGTGGCGGTGGACCGCCACGGCGAGGTACTGGCGCCCTGTGGGCGTTGCCGAGAGTTCGTCATCCAGCTCGATGAGGCCAACGTAGACACTCGCGTGATGATTGACTTAGACAGCTCGATCGCGCTGCGAGAGCTGCTGCCGTTCCGATGAACGTACGGTAGCCCGGCCCGCTAACTCGACTCTTGACCCACCGCTGCATTGCGCAGCGGTGGGAACGTCTCATTTCTAGAAACGAGGGTGATCACATGCCGTCTCACCTGTGGCGGCCCGAAGGTGCCATCATCGCAGCATGAAGCTGACCTTCTATGTGCTCCTGTGGTCTCACCCCGGCATGAACGACACCTTGAGTGCTTACGAGGACGCGGTTCTGGCGTTGGTGGGCGAGCACGGCGGGACCGTGTTGCAGCGAGCCCGCAGTGATGGCGAAGAAAATCGTCCCGTCGAGATTCAGTTGTACGAGTGGCCGTCCGAGGCTGCAATGGACGCATATATGTCTGATCCACGCAGGACAGCGCTTGCCGCCGAACGGGATCGCTCCGTTGCTCGCACCGAAATCATTCGAGTGCAGCTCCTTTGAATCTCCGAACACCCGCGTGCAGTAGCGCCGGAACTCTGACCGCTTCGACCGCACTTTTCTCTGGCCTGGTGCCGTGTCTCGTTTCTACTTAGATTCGAACCACCGCTGGTGTCCTTGCGAATGCCTGTAACCAACCTGGCTGCGAGGCCTCTCATGAGACCGGCGTTGCGAGAACGCTGGCGGTGGTTCCCCTCGCGGCCCCTGCCGTCGGCAAACGCCTATCTCGTTTCCGGACCTGGAGTCCTCTCTCTAGACCGTGCGTGTCGCGGCGGGGTCGCAAGGTGCTTGTTCGGTGGGATTGGCGACGTGGTTCAAGCCCGCCCGCACGGATTTAACGCCTCAACTGTCGTGAGCCGAGAGCTCTCTCGTAGACGGGCGCCGTGCGGGTCGCTGGGATCGCGAACAGCTCATCGGAGGGAAGGCCATAGAGCCTCATAAGTAGAGCGCTGCGCGTCCCGCATGGGCTAAGGCCCGCATCACCCAACCTATTGAGGAGGTAAAGCACCGTGAAACTGTTCTGCGGCATCGACTGGGCCGAGACCCACCACGACGTCGCGATCGTCGACGAGAACGGCCAGCTGGTCGCCAAGCAGCGCATCACCGACAACCCCACCGGCCTGGCCGAGCTGGTCGAGCTGCTCGCAGGTGTCGGCGATAACGTCGAGGACCCCATCCCAGTAGCAATCGAAACCCCACGCGGTCTGCTGGTGGCATCGCTGCGGGCAACCGGTCGTACCGTCTATTCGATCAACCCGATGGCGGTCGCCCGCTACCGCGAACGGCACTCGGTGGCACGAGCGAAGTCCGATCACGCCGACGCCATGACCTTGGCCAACATTGTTCGCGTGGATGCTCACCTGCACCGACGGCTGCCAGCCGACAGTGAACTGTGCCAGGCGATCGCTGTTCTGGCCCGTGCGCATCAGGACGCCACCTGGCGACGGATCAAGGCGCACAACGAATTACGGTCGATGCTGCGGGAGTTCTTTCCGACATTCCTGGCCACGTTCACCAAGCGATTCGCCCTGGGTATCGCCAGCCCGGAAGCCAGGGCCGTTCTGGCCATCGCACCCACGCCGGCGGCTGCCGCCAAGCTATCGGTGAGCCGGATCGCCGCTGCTCTGCGCCGGGCCGGACGTAGCCGCAACATCGATCAGGCGGCCGCCGAAATCAAGATGGCGCTCCGTGAACCTCAGCTGCGTCAACTTGCCCGAGTGGAGGCGGCGATGGGTCAACAGACCTTGGCATTGCTGGCGGCTTTGACCACGGCCTGCGTCAACGTCGAAGAGCTGGGCCAGGCCTCTGCCAAGCTGTTCCAGACTCACCCGGATTACGCAATCATCACCAGTTTCCCTGGCCTGGCCGAGTCAACCGGCGCCCGGGTGCTTGCCGAGATCGGTGATGACCGTGGCCGATTCGTCGATGCCCGCGCGTTGAAGGCTTACGCCGGATCCGCACCCATCACTCGAGCCTCCGGGAAGTCTGTTTCTATCACTCACCGCCGCATCAAGAACGACCGGCTTGCAGCGGCCGGGTGGATCTGGGCCTTCGCTGCTGCCACGCATTGTGAATCCGCTGGCGAGCACTACCGACGCCGAAGAGAACACGGCGACCGACACTCCGCAGCGACACGGCACCTGTTCAACAAGCTCATCGGCCAGCTCTTTCACTGCCTCCAGCATCGGCATCTCTTCAACGAAGCCAAGGCATTCCCGATCGAGACCACTGCCGCCGCATAGCTCGGGCGTCAGGTCGGCGTTGGTCAACCGCATCGCCTTACTGCCGTAGACGCTTCAGGCGCCGTCCCATGGTGTCGAGACGCGAATTAACCCTTCAGCGCGCTACGCGTATGAGTAGGAAGGGTGGCAGTGCAGCACGGTGCGGATTGGTTGCGATGACTCTCTCGTTGGGGGCGGGCTCGGCGAGCACTTCGATCAACAATCCGTGGTCGATAAGCGCCGTGATGTAGCTGCTGACGGTGCGGTGGTAGTTCCCAGCGCGGCGGACGCTTTGCGGATGTGTCGATCGCCAGAAACCCTCGCGCAGGTAATCGCCGACGACTCTGCGCACGGCGCCGTCCATGGTGATAGACGTAGCACCTGGTGCGTCAAAGCACGGGTGCGGCACCGTAAAGGCAAGCTTGCCAGTCGGTTTCAGCACCCGCTTGACAGCTGCGATCGCTGCATCCAGGTCGGCGATGTTGTTCAACGACAACGCCGCGGTGACCCAATCCATCGATTCGTTGTTGATGGTGTCCAGGCGCTGCCCATCGTCCTGACGGTAAGCAGCGCCAGTCGGATGAGGGCGCTCGGCGGTTCGGGCTTGTGTGATCAAGGCTTCGGACGGATCGATACCCACTACCGTGGCACCGCGACTGGCGAGCGCACGGGCAACGATTCCTTCTCCACATCCAAGGTCGAGGACGTGGAGCCCCGCAAGTTGTTGCGGGAGCAGTGACAGCAGGATGTCGCGGGAGAACTCGTGCATCGCCGATCCGTCGCGCACCAGGCTCGTGTACCACTCGGCGATGCTGTCCCACGTCTCGTCCACCGAGTCCCGAGCGTATCGATGAAAGTCCGCGCATGCTGGAGGTATGGGGATGCGACAACCGGCCCATGCCGACCGGCGTCGCGCAGGTGCGTTCGGTCTGGCCGCCGCCGATTATCACCGTTACCGGCCGCGTTACCCACACAGCCTCATCGACGGCCTGGTCGACCATAACCACATGAAGGCACTCGACGTCGGAGCTGGGACGGGGATCGCGGCAGCGCAGCTGCAGGATGCCGGTGCCGATGTTCTCGCCGTGGAGCCTGACCCCCGTATGGCGCACCTCGCTGCCGAGCACGGCATTGATGTCGAAGAGTCGACGTTCGAGGACTGGGACCCCGCCGACAGATCGTTCGACCTTGTTGTCTTCGCTCAATCCTTCCACTGGGTGCAGCCACAGCCCGCACTCGACAAGGTCACCTCGATCCTGCGCCCTGGAGGGCGTCTGGTGTTGTTGTCGAACCGGATCACACCGGTCTCGCCAACCCAAGCGGAGTTGGATGAGGCTTATGCGCCCCATCTCGACAAGTCTCAGCGGCCCTCGATCGATGCCGCCCACGATGATCAACTGATGGCAATGATCCAGTCGCATGGATACGCGCTCGAACGCCGCTCTGTCAGCGAGGCCTTGCACTACTCAACCGACGCCTGGGTGAATATGGTGTTCACCTACTCCAATGTCCTCACGCTCAACCCACAGGCTCGGTCAGAGCTACGGGTACGCCTTGAGCAACGCATCGGCGCCAGCGGCGTTGACGCGGAAAACCAAGCAGCAGCGGTCATTGCGACACCCACTCATGACCGAGACGTCAAATTATGACCAGAGCGCCGAGAACCGACGGGGTCGCGGTCGCCCGCCGCTTGGTGGCGCAGCATTACCCCCAAGCCAGGGCAGCATGGTTGGGCGGCAGCGTCGCCGCCGGAACCGCGACGGAATCCTCGGACCTCGACATCACCGTCTTGCTCAGCGGGTCGCCGGCCCCCTTCCGACGGTCCGAGACTCGCGACGGGTGGCCCGTCGAGTGGTTCGTCCAGACCGAGGATTCGCTCCTGAATTTCTGCGACGACGATCGCACTCGGCGGCGGCGTCCCACGACGATGCGCCTCGTCGGCTCCGCGATAGTGCTGGTCGACGCCGACGGGTCAGGCCAGCGGCTTCAACAACGTCTGCATGCAATGGATCAGCAGGGGCCGCCGCCGGCACCGGCTGACGAAGTGGAAAGCCAGCGGTACGCGGTGACCGACCTCCTCAGCGACCTCACCGCTGCACACAACACCGATGAGTGCCTCACAATAGCTGCAACGCTGCTTCGCGAAGCAGGAGACCTGCTCCTGGCGGTGAACCGGCGCTGGAGCGGCAGCGGCAAATGGCTGCTCCGCGAACTCAATTCCCTCGACGAGCATCTCGCCACAACCTACGCTGCGCAGCTCATGCACGGACTGCGCGCGGCCGCGGCCAACGACCCAACCCCCATACACCAAACGGTCCTCGACATCCTCGAAGAGGCAGGCGGACCACTATTCACCGGGTTCCACCGCGGTTCGAAATACGCAGCGGCAACAGAAACTCCGCTACAGATACGATCCGCCGACGTCGACGAGCCAGGCAATGCCGAACTCCTCGCTCTCGCGATTGGCGGAAACGAGCGACGCCTTGACGCTGTTGTCCAGAGGTACCGCGACGACCCCGCTGCGGCCCTCCTCGTCGCAACTCTCGATCAACAACCGGTGGGCGTTCTCGGCTATCGCGCAACCAGCACTGAGGTCACCCTGCTACACATCGCGACAGCACCAGACGAGCGTCGAGGCCGGGTAGGCAGCCGCCTGCTCGCCGCGCTTCGCCGTACAGCTGCAGCCAAACTCCCGATAGTCGCCGAAACCGACAACGACGCCGTCGCCTTCTACACAGCAAACAACTTCACCGTCAAATCCCTCGGCGAAAAATACCCCGGTGTCGAGCGCTTCCACGCCAAACTGGAGCCTCCAAGTGACTAGACAACCACATCGATCCTTGACCTTTAATCACATCGGAGGTCTAGAGATTCGAGACGGCTCAGATCCCGTCTCTCTTTGAATGACGGCTACACGTTGATGTCGAAACCGAGGTCGACATCGCACGCAGCTTGGCCGCCGCGAACGCCCCAGTTCTCAACGGCGCTTTCCCGCAAGACGATGGTCACATGATCGGGTGGTATGCCTAGGGCGCTGAGGCGGCCCACGATCTCTCGGTAGAGGTTCCGCTTAGCCTGCACCGAGCGTCCGGCAAAACAGTCGATCGCCACAAAGATGTACGGCTCGGGATGGGCTAACCCTGGGGAATACGCGAACCGGTGTGGCTCATGACTAATGAGCCGGACATGTTTGTCTGCCGGCGGAATCTCGAACGCCGCCACTCGTCCTGCGGTTCGAGTCGACGTGCGGATGCCGGCGCCGGGGGATCCGTCCCCGTTCTGAGGGGCGTGTCCGCGGCCGAACACCTTGCAGTGCGCCTGCGCCCTCGCGGTCGCGTTGATCTGGCCCGGATCCCCGATACGATCGGAGCATGGACGGTCCGCCCGCACCCGAGCGCGAGCCCATGGCGCCGCCGCACCAACTCCCCAACGCACCGGTGCCGCCGCAGCCTCAATGGGCCTATCAGCCCGCGCCGCGCCCTGCCGTACGCCCCGTCTGGATCATCGCCGCCGGCATCATCATCGCTGTCGCAGTCATCATCGCCGCGATCATCATCAGCCACGGCGGCGACAACACCAGTTCACCGGCGAACGCACCCACTTCGGGTACGGCCTCACAGCAGCCAGCGGTTCCCTCGTCGGTGAACGTAGCCGCGAGCACCACCTGTGTCGCCTGGCGCTCCGTCGCGACTGCCTTTGGCGCGATTCCAGATCTGCCACCGGGCTGGGACTGGGACACGGCCGGCATCGATCGCGATATCGCCAACCACAACGAAGCAGTCGGAAAAGCTCTAGACATCTTCGAGCCGCTCATCTCGGACGAGCCTGCCGACCTAGCCAAGATTGCCCACACCTTCGTCGACTCTCGCCGGAACGAAATGAAGCAGCTCAGCGCCCACACTTTCAACGACGCTTCCGCAGTCCCCGGCAACGTCGCCAACGGGCAGCTGGATCAGCTTTGCGGGACTGAAACTAAGTAAAACCGACGCGGACGAGCCCCCTCGATGACCACTACCCCCGGGCCGACATCCGAGCTTCCTTGGAGTCGTGACCACGCGGCGTAGCGGGAAGGGATCTGAACAATGCGGATTCGCGCCAGTTCGTTGCGCCGATCCGCAGATCGACGAATCCGAAGATCTCCGTTCGGCGCTTCCCAGGTCATTAGGCGCTGCCCGGCGCGGCCGTCGCGGTTGTGCCGTTTCCATTGATGGCGGACCTCGAATCGCCCGGGTTGGGTATTACGGTTCGTGAGATGCTGCTGCGGCATACACCGCGCATCGACGGCGACCCGTTCAACGAGGTATTCCTGCAGAAAGCCGAATTCCTCAAGCACAAGAAAATCGGCGCCCACGGCACCGACATCGCGATCAGCCCTTCCGACATCCTCGACATGACACAACTATCGGCCCGCACCGACCGGGTTTTGCCCAACTGGCCGGTGATCGTGATCGTCTACTGCGCGGTCGCGCTGGTGCCGCCCCTACTCGTTCTGGCTCTCTCCACGAGACGAAGCGCACGAACCCGACGCATACAACGCCGGCTAGTGCGCGTCCTCACGCGCTACGGCCCGATATCGGTACGGATACTGTTCCTCGTCGCCGGAGTCGCCCTCGCAACCGACGCCCTGATACATCACAGCGCTCTTTGGTGAAATGCAGCTGCGCACGTAACCCAACCTCACGAGACAACTCGGCGAAGCCCCGAAGGCGCTGGCAGGCTAGGGGTCGGCCAATGCGATTGCCTGACTCGAAACACGCTTTCGCCCTTTACCGATGGTCTCTCGCGCGAAGTCGCCGATGTAGTCGCTCACTTCATCGGCGGCCTCGCACGGCAGCATATGTGACGCATCCGGCCATAGGCGATACCGCCAGGCAGGCATCACATTTCGGATACGTTCAATCCCCTTGGCGGAATCGTGAATCGTTTTGCCCGCCATTAACACCTGGTCAGGAATCTCGACCGACCGCAACAGGGCATCGCGTGGATAACTCGGGAACGGTGTGCCTACCGAGGCAAACTCGCCTCCGCCTCCCGCAGCCATGAACAGCTGTACGAGATTTTCAACCTGGCTGCCTGGAGAGGGGTGGCCACAAAACTTCTCCACGATGCGCCGCTTGCGCTCGACCCCCGGAAGCACCAGCACCACTCCATTACGCCAGAACTTTCCAGGGAGCCGGGCCACCGAGTTGCACGGTTCCGCCAGGGTGACCGAGGCCAGCCGAGCAGGTGCGCGTGCCGCGATCTGAAGGGCGGCCGACCCACCATAGGAATGGCCGACCAGGTGCACACCATCCAAGTCCAGCCCATTGAGCACCTGGTCGATGCAGCGAGCACAGTGATTGGCGGTGAGCATCGCCTTGGACTGCACACTCGCGCCGGGTTGTCCGAGCATGTCGATCGTGAAGACGGTGAATTCACCGATCAGCGCCGCGACGTGATCGGCCCACATTGCAGACGTTGCCCAGAAGCAGTGAAGCAGAACCACCGGGATGCCACCGTCGGGGCCGTGTTGATACACACGCACAACACCGAATTCGGTTGGCAGATCGCGGATCACATCCGGCTTCCGACTCAACGTTCGTACCTGGTCATAGACCACCAAAAAAGCGATCGCGCGAATCTGCGCTACGGAACCCGCCGTTATCAGACCGCGACACCACACCCCCAGTTCACCGCAGCACCCTTAGTTCACGGAGTGATCGGATGCCTAGCAAGAGCTCTCAACATGATTGTTGGACAGGATGCCAGTCGCCATAAAGCGCGCCGCAACTGACGGAATCGACGCAGACAATCACCGCATCATCTAAATGGCGCGAGAAACTCATCGGATACACCACTACAGATATCAACTTCCTCAGGATCTATAAGACCGTCCGCGACATCGCAGGGCACAGCGAGAAACACGCTAATCGACCTACTGATAAGTCGTTGCGCGACAGCGGCATTCCATCGAGCCCAGTAACCGTGTCGACAATCCGCCGCTGTAGATCACGAGGATGCCAATGACCGTCGCCGACGAAATCGACGCGCCAGTCGCGCACAACGGATCCACACCCGACGCGTCGGCGACCGCCCCCGTCACGCCGGGGTGGTGGTGGCCAGGTCATGGTTGGTGGCCTCTCCGTTGGGATGTGTGAATGGCGCTGACGCCCTGGCGATCTGCCCGGGTGAGTGGGGAGATCGCCAGGGTTTTCGGGAGTCAGGCGTGGGCAAGCATTCCGTTGGCGTCGTCGAGTCAGATCATGAAGATTCGCGAGGCTGGTCACACTTCGGCGAGGTTGGCGGCGGCGTGTATGCCGGCTACGTACTCGGTTGGGTGTTCCCAAGCTGCGAAGTGTCCGCCGTGGGTGTGCTCGGTCCAGGATTGGACATTGAAGAATCGTTGGGCGAACTCGCGTGGGGCGTTGACCAGATCTTTGGGAAAGATCGTAAAGGCAGTTGGGGTTTCGATGAATGCTGGTGCGCTTTGGCCTCCGTCGACGTAGGGGGTGAACGAGGTGCCAATCGCTCCGCTGACCCAGTAGGCGGTGATCCAGGTGAGTATCTGGTCGCGCGTGAAGACGGTTTCCACGTCCCCGGCGCAGTCGGTCCAGCTGCGCAGCTTTTCGAGTATCCAGGCGGCCAGGCCGGCGGGTGAATCGCCAAGGCCGACGGCTGCGGTGTGCGGCTTCGTTCGCTGAAGTTGCATATAGGCGCCCTCGGTCGCCTGCCAGCGGTGGCCGTACGCGATGTAAGCCTGCTCGCGTGGGCTGGTGTCGGTGGGTGGGTCGACCAAGTAGCGATACTGCGAGACGTCGGTGAGGTGCAGCGCGGTGACCGCGTCCGGGTAGCGCGCAGCAAGAACTTCAGCGACGTCGCTGCCTACGTCTCCTGCCGAGACGATGTAACGGTCGTAGCCAAATTCCGTCATGGCCTTGGCTATTGCCTCTGCTGTTGCAGCGGCGTGTCCGCGTTGGCTGATTGGGGCGGCAAAGGGATACCCAGGCAGGGCTGGTGCCACCACGTTGAGATCACTGAGCATCGGCAGAACCTTCCAGAATCGCAGCACCGAGTCCGGCCAGCCGTGCAGCAAGACCACCGTGGTCGTGGTCGGGTGTTGCGCGCGCTGGTGGATCGCGCGAATCGGTATGGCCTCGTTGGCTACTGCCAGCGACCACGGTAAGGCCAGTATCTTCTCTTCCTGATCGCGCCAGCTATAGGAATTGGCCCAGTGATCGATCAGCTCCGCAAGATAGTCGCCGTCGACACCACGTTCCCAACCAAACCCCGTCGGCAGCTGCACCCTGCGATACCCCCGCAACCTCGCCTGCAAATCGTCGAGCACCACTTGCGCAATGGGTGCTGGGGCATTGTCGAAGTCGCTCATTGCTGTCGTGCCTTTCTATCATCGTGGGCAGCTCGAGAGCTGCCTCGTCATATCTCCGGTGTCGAGCCGATCTGATGTCTTGACCACGTTCGGATGGATCGGCATCCCTAGGCGACGACGCTAGGACCAATGGCCCCAACGGTTTCTGCTGAAAGCGTTGATTCGCAGACGTCGGTGAGCCGGTGATTACGCGCGGCCATGCATCATGCTGCCGTGCCGGCCCGCTAGCACATCCAACGTCTCGCGCGGTGGGTGGGTTCGCTTCTGACTGCGATCGGGCCATTCACTACTACTGACCTCCCTTCACTACTTCGGTGTCGTCCACCGGTCGTTGCACACGCTATTGCCGCCATGTCACCGATGTCAAGTGCGGCTATGACACCGGTGACATCGCATCGGTGTCATCGGTGACATTCACGCAGGACTGTGCTTTCATGACTATCGGAGACGGCAGTCGACTCCGCCGGATGGCATCTCTGCGTGAGGTGGCGCAGAGAACCCGGCGGCATGTGCAACCGTGGCGTTCACGGCATCGGCGTCCGTAACCGGCTTGGACAAACGGGGTGAGAGGGAACCGATGACGACAATGCGGGACGTCGCCAAAGTGGCGAAGGTCAGTGCTAAGACGGTGTCGAGGGTGTTCAACGATGACCCGCACGTGTCACCTGACACCCGGATGCGGGTGGAAGCGGCTCTGCGAGAACTGAACTACGTGCCCAACACGGTAGCGACAACTTTCCGCGCGGGTACGGCGCCGGTCATCGGTCTTGCCGTGCCTGATCTCGTCGACCCGTTCTTTGCATCTATTGCGCAAGCAGTCGGCGCGGTGGCGGCTGACCACGGCATGGCGGTAAGTGTGACCACCATTGGGAGTGATCCATCGGTCGAACCCAAGATAGTGCGAACGTTGCTCAGCCAGTCGATTAGTGGCCTGATCATCGCCCCGGTGACCACAGACCAGTCATACCTGCAACGATGGATCGACCGCACGCCGATCGTGTTTGTCGACCGAGCGCCCGAGGGCGTCCGCGCAGACTCGTTTACCCAGGACAACCACGGCGGCGCTCTCCGCGCAACAACCTGCCTACTGGAGCGTGGCCACCGCCGGATCGCCTTCGTCGGAGATGCGCTCACTCAGCCGACTGCCCAGCGATTGCTGGGTTATCGTACGGCACAAGAACTTTACGGCCTCGACCACGATGAGGATCTGGTCGTTCTCGGTGTCTCGGATCGCCAGGGAGCGGCCGCGGCGGTAACCGCGCTGCAGCAACTCGCGGATCCACCGACTGCCATTCTTTCTTCCAACGATCGCACCACTATGGCACTGATACCGGCGATCAAGTGTACGGATTTGGCGATTGTTTCGTTCGGGGATTTTCCCATGGCTGACATGTTGACCCCCGCCGTCACCGTCATCGACCAGGATCCGGCCGCCATCGGCACCCTCGCCGCCGAACGCGTTTTCGACCGTATCGTTGCACCGCGCAGGAGGTTTCGACGTCGGTCAATTATCCCCGTGTCACTTGTCGAGAGGGAGTCCAGTCGACGTCCCGGTGCCCGTGAAGACAAAGTGCCGCCTACCTAAATAGGGCAGGCCTGCCTGACAGCAAGCCGGCGCGGGCCCACGATGGCTCAAAGAATCGTTGAGCCGCTGAAGGGCACGGCCGCCCCGGGGTTGCGCGCCAAGGTGAGCGATTCGTCGACGTGCGAAAGGGGAGAGGTGGCGTTTGCAGGCAGCTGCAGCTTGATCAAGCGGTGCGTGCCGAAGCAAGTCTGTTTGCTGGGCCAAGCGATGCCCGAAGCGCATCGGTGATCCGGCTTTGAGTGTGTCGGTCTGCATCGCGGCCACGTCCGAATTGATTTGGTCTAACGGTGCCAGAGGTATTCGTTATCGAGACAGCACCGCTGTGAGCGCTTCGAATCGGTCCGGGCGGCGCCGGCTGGAGCGCGCGTGGTTGGTCTCTAGTCAGGTGGTCGGTTGTCTTTGTCGATTTGTTGGTGGGTTAGATCGAGGTCGGCGACGAGTCGGGCGGCAGGCGACGCGGCAATCTCGAGACGTCTCACAGCGAGCGGTGACTGCGCGCGGTAGGTCGACTCCGCGCCGGCGCGTGTCGCGGCAGTCGCACCGGCACGGAGTCGTACGCATCTGGTTTACCCGACGTAAGTAATTGCCGTGCAGGCTCTTTGGGCGTAGCAATCCGATGCGGCAGGCGAGGACACATCGGGTGCCGAATGATTCATCGGATGAGAACGGCGTGCCTTAGGGGTAACCCGCCGTCTTGTCCCGATACGCAGAAGCGAATCGGACTGAACACGAAAGGGGAGAGCGCTGACTGCCTGCCAGATCGCCATATGCGACCGGCTCAGATCTGCTAACTCGTTCTGTGCCAAGATGTTTGTCGCTTGCCGGATCGCGTTGGTCAACCCTGGTCAGTACAGCCCGCCTTGTGGTGATCGACCGAGTGCGGCGGGCGGAGCGGACGCCGCGGAGATCGATGCCCGCTAACTCCGGTCGTAGGCGGCGGCGAATGTCTTGGCGAAGTCTTCGATCTTGGTGGTGCCCAGCTGCGGCCGATCGGTCGCGTATTCCTCGTAGAGCACGCCTTCGTCGAGGGCAACGAAACCCTCCAGATAGTCCTGCACGGCACTCTCGGCGAAGCCGAAACTGCGAAACATCGCTGCCACGTCATCGGAGGGCAGACGAGTCCAACGTAGGTCTGGTTGGGCGATCTCACGGCCGATGAGCGCGGCGATCTCGTCGGTCCCAGTCTCGTCGCTGGCCACGTAGACATGCGTTCGGTCGGCGTACTCATCGGTGGTCAGCGCCTTGGCAGCGACGTTGGCGATGTCGACCGGATCGACGACGGGAAGGGTGCCCGCGGGGATCTCGAACATATTGCCCAACGTGCCCGTTGCGCGTAGCTGGTCAACGGACTGCAACAGATTGGTGTACAAATATCCGGCCCGCAACGCCAATACGGATGTGTCGGTGAGCGCGGCGAGGACATTCTCGGCGCGGCCCAGCCCGCTCAACGGGCCCGCTCCGTCGAGTCTGTGCGCAGCACAGCTGCTGAGAAAGACCACCCGACTGACGCTCGATCCGGTCAGGGCGGCGACGAAACCCTCGGCCAACTTCACACTGAAGTCCTTGACGCTATCGGCTGATCCGTTTCCAGGGAGCATCAGGTAGACGCCATCCGCCTCGGCGAAGGTGCTCTTCAAGAATCCAACGTCTTCCAAGTCGCCAATGGCCTGTTGGGCTCCGGCGCCGACCAGATCGGCAAGGTGGCCTGGAGTGCGCCCGACGACTGTCACGTCATGGCCCTGAGTCAACAACTCCTGGGCAAGCGGCTTCGAGACACTTCCAGCGCCTCCGGTGACAACCAGCTTCATACTCGTTTCCTATCCTTCAGGGGTAATGAAATTCGCGATAGGCCAACCGCGGCCAGTCACGACATCGCACATCGCCCCACGTGGAGATGGTTCACAGGTCATGCCACGAAGGGTCACAATTGTGGACCAGTTCGTCAACTATAGCGATAGTTGACGAACTGGTCCACAAAACACTACCGTCGTCGGTGTGGGACGCATCAGAACCTTCGAGGAAGCCGACGTGCTCGAGGCTGCGACTAATCTGTTCTGGGAGAACGGGTTTGCTGGCACCAGCGTCGACGACGTACTGCAGGCATCGGGACTGGGCAAGGGAAGCCTCTACGCAGCATTCGGCGGCAAGCGGCAGTTGTTCGGGCGCGTATTCGATGGATACTGCAAACGAGTGGGCTACGCGTTTGAGCACGCGTTGGCCGGCCCAGATGCCACGGCGGCGCGGCGGATTCGCGCGCTACTCCGTGGCACGGCCAAGCGCGGCCGTGACCGTGTGGCCGGCCGTCCTTGTCTCCTTGCCAAGACCACGTCCGAGATGGCTGCCAGCGACCGCGAGATCGCGGTGCAGGCCCGAGCCACACTGCTGGAGATGGTTGCGGCCTTGCGGAACGCCCTGACGCAGGCCCAGGATGCCGGGGACGTGGCCCCCGACGTCGATGTCGACAAGGGTGCGCACCTATTGATCGTCACACTGCGCGGAATCGAAGCGCTTGCCCAGGCGGGAGTCAGTACCGCCATCCTGAGTGACGCCGCCGAGGCGGCGCTCGAGGCAGTCACGCTCAGCAAGTGACCGTCGGTTCGCCGCACGGGACATGCGTACTGGATCGGGTGAAATGCGACAGGGGAGAGGTGCTGACGGCACGCGGTGCGCGCCCCGAACATCGTGCAACACAAGGCCTTCCGGCTCACCGTCAAGCCACCGCCACATTCGGCGACCCGCCACGTTGGTGGTGCCCGAACCGGGGGGCCGGTCGCAACCTCGAGGTCACCCGCCGCGCCGAGGCCGTATACGCGGCGGCGAGCAAGCGCGGGTTGACCTAGCTTCAGACGAGCGTGCGGACGAGCAGCGCCAACCCGGCGGCGGTACTGAGGGCGAGGGCGGCGCGGCTGACGACGGCCGACGACATCCGTGCGCACAGCGGCCGCGCAGCGATGGCGCCGAGCACGACGGCGCCCGCGAGTCCCGCCGACCGCAACGCCGCGAACGCGTCGGCCTGTCCGCTTCCGTACCGCACCGCGAGCGTGACCGCCGACACCGCCAGGAAGATCAGCGACAACGTCCCGCGGACGGTCGCGGCGTCACGGGCCCGGTAGATCAGCGTCACGGGCGGGCCCGGCATCGCAGCGACCCAATTCAGCGCTCCCGCGGTGAAACCCGCCACACCCGTGCTCGTCGCCGTGACGGGCACACGCAATCCGGCAAGACCGGCGCATCCCGCGGCGACGACGGTGACAGCGATGCCGACCGCCAGCGCGGAGTTCGGCAGCACCGCTGTTGCGGCGTAGCCGGCGGCGGTGCCGGGCACGGCCGCGAGCGCGCAACGCCGGGCGAAACCCCAGTCCAGAGCCGATCGATCCGCCCACACCGAGCACCCCGTGACCACGACAGTCAGCCAGAGCAGGGTGTCGGGTACCAGTGCAGGTGCCGCGAGCAGTAGCGGCGGCGCAGCCGTGAGTCCGAAGCCCGCGCCGGTGAGGGTTTGCACCGCCGCGGCGACGAAGAGCACCAGCGCGGCGATGGCCAGGCTCGCATGCATGCGGTAAGCCTGCCCGGCGATCTGTCCGTGGCGAAGAGCCAGATTCTGCACGTTCCGATGAGGCCAGTTAGCATCGACGCGTGAGTGCGCGCCGATCGCGGCCCGAGGAGTTCAGCGCGCTGGCGATCGACCCGGCGTCCTCGCTGCCGCTCTACCGGCAGTTACGCGCCATCCTCGAGGACCAGCTCGCCAGAGGGGTATACGCGCCGACCCGACCGCTGCCTTCGACCCGTTATCTGTCTGCGGCGCTTGGAGTTTCGCGCAACACGGTCGCACTCGCATACCAGGAACTGACGAGCCTAGGGTTGGTCGAGAGCCGGCCGCGGTCGGGGCTCTACCCGGTCGTGGTGACGCCGGCCGATGCGCCTCGGCGCATCAAGCGCGCGCATCGCGACGCCGGTGTCGACTGGTCGGCGCGCTTGGCCGCGCGCCGTGAGGCCCGGCACCAGTTGCCGGTGACTCGCGCCCCCGCCTTCCCCGACTGGCGTGACTTCCGGTACCCGTTTATCAGCGCACAGCCGGAGTTGAAGAGCTTCCCCGTACGCGGATGGCAGCGCGCCGCCGTCGAAGCGCTTCAGACACCGCACCTCGCCTACAGCGTGCGCGACGCCGGCGATCTCGACGACCCCCTGCTCGTCGAGGCGCTCTGCAATGAGATCCTGCCACCGAGAGGCGTACACGCCACGGCGGACGAAGTGCTGGTGACATCGGGCGCACAGCAGGGACTGTCGCTCATCGCCGACGTGATCCTGTCCCCGAAGTCGACTGTGGCAGTCGAGAATCCGGGATACGTCGACGCGTGGCACATATGCTCGCGCATCGGTGCGACCGTGATACCGGTTCCCGTGGACCAGCGCGGCGCCGTCATCGAGGACGCTCCCGGTTTCGACGCGATGTACTTGACGCCGAGCCATCACCATCCGACGAACGTGACGCTGAGCCTGCCCCGGCGCCGCCTCCTGATGAACACGCTCGAAGAACGCGACGCCTTCGCGATCGAGGACGACTACGACAGCGAGTTCCGCTTCCGAGGCCAACCGACGCCGTCGCTGAAGTCGATGGACGTGAACGGACGGGTCATCTACATCGGTTCGTTCTCGAAGTTCCTCTCGGCCGGCTTGCGGCTCGGTTTCGTCGTCGGTCATCGCGATGTGATCGCCGAGTTGCGCGCCGAGCGGCATCACCGCTCCAAACATCTAGCCGGCCATCTGCAACGCGCGCTCGGCATCTTCATCGCGTCCGGGGAGTACCACCGCACGCTGCGGGGGCAGCGTCGACGGCTGCGCGCCAGCTGGGAGACGCTGACGGCCTCGGTACGCCGTTACCTGCCGCTGGGGGACGACGCGTTCCCGCCCGGCGGGGTGAGCCTGTGGTACACCGCGCCCGACGGGATCGACTGCATGCGTTGGGCATTGCGCGCCCGCGAGCAGGGAGTCCTGGTGGCCGACGGGTCCCGCTACTTCTTCCCCGGCACGTGGCGTAACAACCACCTGCGTATCGGATTCAGCTCGCTGCCCACCGATCTCGTCGAACCGGGAGTGCGAGCGCTGGCCGAGGCGTTGCCGCGCTGACTCACACCGCGCACAGCGCGTCGTCGAGGATCGCCAGCGCCTGTTTGGTGTCCTCCGGGCTGACGTTGCACGGCGGCACGAGGTGGAAGCGGTTGTAATTGCTGAACATCAGCAGGCCATTGCTGCGCGCCCGGTCGGCGATGGCCCGCATGGCCTGTGACGTGCCGCCGTAGGGTGCCAACGGCTCCCTGGTGGCGCGGTCGGTGACCAACTCCACGGCCCAGAACACTCCGAGACCGCGTACATCGCCGATGATCTGGTGTCGCTCCGCGAGCTCGACGAGGCCGGGGCCCAAGACGTCGCGGCCGATGCGCTCGGCGTTCTCGACGATCGCCTCGTCGCGCATGGTCTCGAGCGTGGCCACCGCCGCCGCGCACGCCAGTGGATGCCCCGAGTAGGTGAGGCCGCCGGGATAGGGCGTGTCGGCGAACCGCGCCACGAGCGGGTCGCTGACGACCACGCCGCCGAGCGGGACGTAACCCGAATTCACGCCCTTGGCGAAGGTGATCAGGTCGGGTGTGACACCGAAGTGGTCCAACGCCAACCACTTTCCCGTCCGTCCGAAGCCGGCCATCACCTCGTCGAGGATCATGACGATGCCGAACTCGTCGCACAGGTCCCGCACCCCGCGCAGGTAACCCGGCGGGGGCACCATGACGCCCGCGGTTCCCGGCACCGTCTCGAGAATGATCGCGGCGAACGACGCCGGTCCCTCGAACTCGATGAGCGAGCGCAGATGCGCGAGCGCATTGATCGTCTCCTGTTCCTCTGTCGCAGAACCGAATTGGCTCCTGTAGAGGAACGGGCCGAAGAAGTGGACAGCGCCCGACGAGCCGTAGTCGGAGGGCCAGCGACGCGGGTCGCCCGTCAGGTTGATGGCCTGGTACGTGGCACCGTGGTAGCCGCGGTAGGCGGACAGCGTCTTGTAGCGGCCGGTGTACAACCGCGCCATGCGAATCGCGTGCTCGACCGCGTCGGCTCCTCCGTTGGTGAAGAAGACTCGGTTGAATCCGTCGGGAGCGATCCCGGCGATCAGGTCGGCAGCGCGGGCACGTGCGTCGTTGGCGTGCTGTGGGGCAATGGTGCACAGGGTGGCCGCCTGGCGGGTGATGGCGTCCACCACCCTCGGATGCTGATGGCCGACGTTCGTGTAGACCAGCTGCGAGCTGAAGTCGAGTAGCCGGTTGCCGTCACCGTCGACGACGTGGCTCCCCTCGGCGCCGACGATGACGAGCGGGTCCAGGTGATCTTGGGCCGACCACGAGTGGAACACGCGGCTGCGGTCGAGATCGTAGATCGCGCGGGCATCGGTGCTGACGGGTGCGGGCACGGGTGTTCCTCCTGGCGTGAGTCGAACGGATTCGCGTCTGCAGCCACGGTGTCACCCGCACTGGCTCCCGGCACAGGGGCAGACGGCGTCGAACCGATGGTGCCAGCTGGGGGCGTCGGTGTCGGTGAACCCCGCCTCGGGTTAACACTGGGTGGCTCTCGTTACCACTGGACTGGTCGAATGGGCGACGAGTGGACCTGTTGAAGGGGCCAGATGTGCCGAAGGCTGGTCGGCATGACACCCGATACGACGACACGCGGCGTCGCCGTGATCACCGGCGCCAGCAGCGGCATAGGTGCCGCGACCGCCACACACCTCGCCGCCGCCGGGTTCGACCTCGTCCTCGCAGCGCGCAGACCGGACCGGCTGGCGGACGTCGCAGGCAAGATCTCCGCCGACCGTCCCGAGTGCAGCGTCCGCACCTGTGAGCTGGACGTCACCGACGCCCACGCCGTCGCCGAGTTCTGCCGCGGCGTCGACGCCGCGGACGTGGTCGTGAACAACGCCGGCGGCGCCATCGGCGTCGACTCCATCGCCACGTCGTCCGACGCGGACTGGCAGGCCATGTTCGACGTCAACGTCCTCGGCGTGCTTCGGATCACGCGAGGGTTGCTGCCCCGGTTGCGGGAATCGGCTGCGGGCACCATCGTGACCATCGGGTCGATCGCCGCAATCGAGGCCTATTCGGGTGGTGGCGGGTACAACGCCGCCAAGCACGCGGTACGCGCACTCACCAGGGTGTTGCGGATCGAGTTGCTCGGCGAACCGATCCGGGTGTGCGAGATTGACCCCGGCATGGTCGAGACCGAGTTCTCGATCCGGAGGTTCGGCGGCGACCGCGAACGCGCGGCCGCCGTGTACGCGGGCGCCGAGCCTCTGACCGCCGACGACGTGGCCGAGGCGGTCGCGTGGGTGGTCTCCCGGCCCGCACGAGTCAACGTCGACTCCATGTTGTTGCTCGCGCGCGATCAAACCAGCGCACAACGCGTCAATCGGAGGGACTGATGACTCAAGTAGTGGCCGGGGAGGCACCGGCGCGCAAGGACGACGAACCTGAGGGCCCCGCAGTGCCACCCGCGCGCCGCCGTCCGAAACTGTCTCCGGAAGCGCTGCGGCACTGGGGGATTCGTGCCGGTGCACTGATCGTCTTCCTCGTCGTGTGGTGGGGTGCTACGGCCGCGCACGTGATCGAACCGCTGTACCTGCCCGGCCCCGGCGACGTGTGGCGCGCCTTCGTGCGGGCGAACACCTGGCATCAGGTGGCGCCGGGCGTGCCGCGTGAGGTGCTCGGCGAGCAGAACTACTTCCTCTGGGAACACCTGATCGCCAGCCTGCAGCGCATCTTCATCGGTGTGGGCGTGGCGATCGTGTTCGGTGTCCTGCTCGGCTTCGCCATGGGCTCCTCGAAGTGGGTCGCGACGATGGTCGAGCCGTACCTCAACTTCCTGCGTGCACTGCCCCCGCTGGGCTACTTCAGCCTGCTGATCGTGTGGTTCGGCATCGGCGATACCTCGAAGGTGTGGCTACTGTTCCTGGCCGCCTTCCCGGCGGTCACCGTCGCCACGTTGTCCGGCGTCCTGGGGGTGAAACGCGACTACGTCAACGCGGCACGGGCACTGGGCGCCGGCAAGTCCCAGGTGCTCGCCAGGGTCGTCATGCCCGCGTCCGTGCCCGACATCGTCAACGGGATCCGGCTCGCCGTCGGCTTCGCGTGGACCACCGTGGTGGCCGCAGAGCTGAACAACGGCATCCCCGGCATCGGCGGCCTGGCCTACGTCGCGGGCACGCAGCTGCGGACGCCGTTGGTCATCGCCTGCATCATCGTCATCGGCATCACCGCGTTGCTGCTCGACTCGGTGATCAAGTGGATCGGCCTCGCGGCCGCACCCTGGAAGGGTCGAGCATGAGAATCCCCCGCGCACTCCCCGGCGTCCTACTGGCCTGCTCCCTGCCGCTCACCGGATGCATCGTCGAATCCGGCCGCGGAGAGATGAGCCGATCCCTGATCCCCGAGGTGAACTGCCCCGTCGAGCCGGACACGTCGATCACCACCGACATCCGGATCGGCTACCAGCAGATCCCGAACGGCGACCTCATCGTCAAGGACGCGAACCTACTAGCCAAGTGCATGCCCAACGCGACCATCACGTGGACGCAGTTCTCCTCCGGTGCCGACGTGGTGCGCGCCTTCGGATCGAATGCACTGGACCTCGGCCTCATGGGCTCTGCGCCCACCGCCAAGTCGCTGTCCGCGCCGCTGAACCTCGACGTGCGCGTGGTGTGGGTGCAGGACGTGATCGGCGGCGCGGAGTCGCTGGCGGTGAAGGATTCGGCGATCGACGCCATTGCGGGGCTGCGCGGTAGGCGCATCGGGGTGCCGTTCGGATCGACGTCGCATCTCAGCCTGCAGTCGGCCCTCGACAAGGCCGGACTGGCGCAGTCCGTCACGGTCATCAACCTGGAGCCCAGCGCGATTCTCGGTGCATGGCAGGGCGACCAGATCGACGGCGCCTGGATCTGGGAGCCGACGCTGTCCGAGCTGACGAAGGACGGTCACGTCATCATGACCGCCGAGGACACCGCTGAGGCGGGCAGCCCCACCTACGACCTCGAAGGTGCACGCGGGGAGTTCGTCACCGCGAACCCGGCGGCCATGCGGATGTGGACGGCCGCACAGAACTGGGCCGTCGGCCTGATCCGCGACGATCGCGAGGACGCGGTGGCGCGGTTGGCGGGCCAACTCGGCGTCGACCCCGACCAGGTGCGCGGGCAACTCGACGGCTACATCTACCTCGACGCCACCGAGCAGGCGGCACCGAAGTACCTCGGTGGCGGCCTCGGCACGGACATCCGCAACACCGCGCTGTTCCTGCAGACGCAGAGCGGCGTCGACGCCGTTGGACCGCCCGCCGTGTACACCGGCGCCCTGTATCCCGACGCAGCCCGAGAGGTGGCCCAGAAGTGACCGAACAGGACGACTTGAGCGCACGGGTGACGTTGACCGAGGTCGGGCAGACCTACCAGTCGAACGGTGACGACGTCGTCGCCGTGCAGCCGACCAACCTGACGATCGAACCGGGTGAGTTCATCTCACTCGTCGGCCCCTCGGGGTGCGGCAAGACGACCCTCCTGCAGATGCTGGCGGGATTCCTCGAACCCACGTCGGGCACGATCATGATCGGTAGCAAGCACGTGCGCGGCCCGTCACCCGATCGCGGCGTCGTGTTCCAAGCGCCCACGCTCTACCCGTGGCTCTCGGTGGAGGGCAACGTCGAGTTCGGGCTGCGGATGCGCGGCATGGGTAAGGCAGAGCGCCGTGATAAGGCCACGGCCATGCTGAATCTGGTCGGCTTGAACGGGTTCGGCGCGCGGCGGCCCTACGAACTGTCCGGTGGCATGCAGCAGCGCGCTCAGATCGCCCGTGTGCTGGTGAACGATCCGCGCATCATCCTGATGGACGAGCCGTACGGTGCGTTAGATCCCCTGACCCGCGAACGCCTTCAAGTGGAGTTGCTCTCGCTGTGGCGGCGCGAGCGGAAGACCGTCGTCTTCGTGACGCACTCGGTGGAGGAGGCGGTGTTCCTGTCGACGAGGGTCCTGGTGATGAGCGCTCGCCCCGGCCGGGTGATCATGGATCGCCGAATTGAACTGCCCGGCGATGGCCCGGACGTGGTCCGAGACCCCGCCGTCACCGCCACGCCCGAATTTCAGAACCTCAAAGTCGAACTCGCGGAAGCGATCTACGCAGCCCACGCGTAGTAGTCCCGATCTCGTCGCGGGCGAGCGCCACCGGTCGAGAACGAGCCGGCCTTCCACGAGCGCGGCGGCGTGGTCGGCGGTGGATGTCGGGGAAGGTGCTGAAGGCCAGGGCCGAAATTGCCGCCGAGCAGCCGCTGCTGGGTGCAAAAAGCGCTCATACGGATCCAGCCATCGTCTTACAAAACGTCGTACACTGCTGCAATGGCTGACACAATCACCTTCAGGCCCGACGAAGCCACGTTGAAGGCACTGGAGGTCTTGACCAAAGACGGAACCGCCGTGTCCGTAGCCGTTCGATCTGCTCTTATCGATGCTGCACGACGGAAGGCCGGCGCGGCGATTCGTGCCGAGGCGGAAAGGCTTGCTGAAGACGAGTCCGACCGCGCCGAGGCAATGCAGGTGCTGCGCGACATGGAGACGTTGCGTGCGTGGTGAGGTCTTTCAGTTGCGTGCCCCGCGGGGGAGTCGCGGTCACGAGCAGTCCGGTTCCCGCTACGCCGTAGTTGTCCAGTCAGATCAACTGCCCCTGTCGACGTGGCTGGTTGCACCAACATCCATGTCGGCTCGTGCCGCCACCTTTCGTCCCGAAGTTGAAATCGGCGGCGTGAACACCCGCGTGCTTGCCGAACAGGCCGCCGCTGTCGACTCGGGCCGACTCGGCAAGAGCGTCGGGTTCCTAAGCTTCGATGAGATGCGCCGCGTTGATGCGGCACTGCGCATCGTCCTCGATCTATGAGCGTCGGACAGCTTCGATAGCCAATGGATATGCGGTCTGCAGCGCAGAATCAATCCCATGGCTCACCTGGGCGACGACGATTTCGATGAGGGCGTTGAAACCTTTTAGCGACTATTCGCCGCCAATCTCGGTGAGATCGCAAACCAGAAAACCATCACTTTGTGGTTCCCGAGAGTGGAGTTCACCGGGGGATCTGCTGCCGGCTACGATCTCGACATCACGGGCTGGCGCGGCAGCATCGCCACGTACGTAGAAGCCAATGGCGTCGCCGAGGAGACCAGCCTCGAGATCGGGTTTCTGGAGCTGTTTACTCTTCCGTTGAACGCCAGCACCGCGGAGTCGCTGATGGCGTATCAGCAGACACAGCAGCGTATCTGGAGCTGCTGTCTCAGGGCGACGTATCTGACGCGGTCAACGAACGGTTCGACTATCCGATCGTGTCGGGGTTGGTGATCCTTGACCGGGCCTACGTGCATCCAACATTGCGCGGACACGACATTGGGGGCGTGGGCGGCGGTGCAAGCTGTGCACGACCTCACGTTTGGGTCGTCGGTTCTAGTTGCCGCTTACCCCACGCCGACCGAACCACGCCGAGGACAAACACCCCACGCCGGCGCGCAGTTACTCGGGCAGTACTGGGCAAAGCCGGATTGGAGCGAATCGAGGCCTGCCCCAAGCTGATCGGTCAGACTACCGATGGCCCCGCCCTTTCTAATGATCGGAGTGAGCTCGCCGGCATAGCTGAGCTTCAACTCTCCGTCGCAGTCAACGATCTGAAGGGTGTGGAACCGCCCCGGGCGGAAGCTTCCGCGCAGTCGCCCACATTCCTGCCCACGAAAAAAATTGGGTAGAGTGTTGATATGACTCCAAAGAAGACGGCTGTCGCCAAGAGTGCATCGAAGAAGGCAGCCGTCAGAACTCCGGTGAAGAGGGCGTCCGCCAGGAAGGTGCCGACGACTGGGCCTGCGCGGACTGCCCGTGTCGCCGCGGACGATCCTTTGTCTGAACAGCGGGTTCTTTTCCTCGCAAACGTATTCTCGCGCGCCCAGCTGGCTAAGTGGATTGGCGTTAGCCCATCACAGACGTCGCGTTGGGCATCAGGTGAAGAGCGGCCCGGCCCAGCCGCCGCTCCAGCCCTAATCGACCTCGAACACGTGTATTCGCGCGCGCGCTTGGTGTGGGGAGGCGACTCGGCACGCATCTGGATGGAGAGCGCTAACGCGTTCCTTGGGGGAGCGCGACCTCTTGATGTCCTACTCACCGACGGAGCCGCTCGAGTTCTTCAAGCGCTCGATGCGGAGATGTGGGGCGGGGCGGCGTGAGTGCTGGTATATCGCGTCTTTCCTTACCTTGACACCGCTTCGCGCGGCGAACCGGGGCATCCGCTGTATGAACATCGCCCGCAACGCGGTGGCCGCGCTGATCACCCCGACTACTACGTGTGGTACATGGGCCGCCAAGCCGAAGCCGCGTGCGGCGAGGCGTTTGGCAACCTTTCACGCTGGACTGACTCGATGTTTGAGTTTCCGGCTGTACCTGGCGCACGCAAGACACTCGGGGTGTACGAGCTGCCCGACGACCTGCGCATTTGTGACCTTGATGACCCGCACCGCCTAGTAGAGCTAGGACTACGTCCGACGCAGATCGTGACCCGCAACCTTGCCGTCACTTCGGAATGGGCGCACCGCATCTGGTCGCAGCGTTCTCCTGCCATCGGCGTCCGAAAATGGCAGGCGGTGCAGTGGTGGTCTTTCCAGCGGCCGAACTGGACAGTCATTGCCAGTTGGGAACGGCCCAAGCTCGTCGAACTCGAGCATCTGAACCTTAACCATCCAGCGATTGTCGCGTCCGCTAAAAGCCTCAACCGCCCTCTATAGGCGGTTTTGGCGCGCGAAGCTGTCGTGTATCTGGCTAGTCGAGAAGCAGAAAGAGGATGGCGAAACCCGTTGGACCACAGTGCCAAACGGCGTACTTTACTGGTAACGCTGCATATTCGATTGCTGCATAATCCATCCCGGGTTAGCTCAGCAAGAGACGGGGCTCGGCGCGGCGGCGAGCGAACCGCGTTGAGCGCACGGCTCGGATCGGGTGCATTGTCGGTGCCGTCTCCTAGCATCGTCATCATGATGAACCCTGGAAATGATGGTCGCGCGGCACCATCAGTCGGCACGAATGCCGTTGTGCGCGATGAGTGATGAGACGTTGCTCTGGCGGCACAACTTCAATCAACTGATCTTCTTTGTTGAGATGGCGCGGGATAACGTTGAGGCCGCCCCTAACTCAAGAGGCGTTGCGGAGAAATCAACCAAGGAGGGCTTGCGGAATGGGGTCTTTCACCATCTCTTTGAAGAGCGCGAGAGGAAGTCGATTTATAGTGCGCAGCTCAGTGCGATTGTTGACGGCGTTCTGGCCGCTGTTGTCGAGCTCCTTGATAGGCCGCTGACGACCCCCCAAAAGTTGGTGGAAAGCCTCAGCGACATTGCCACTCTCGCCGGCAAAGCGATCGAAAGTGTGGATGCAATGCCCGACGAAGAAGATGCAGACCAGGTTGTCGATGAGTTCGAGACCCGCTTCCTCGTGACCCTGGCGACGACTCTGTCAGCTCATCACACACTCGCCATGACGATCAATGCACGGAAGGATACCGACGGCGAGTACTTCGACATCGGGACGTATTCGTTCCGATGTGAATCAGGGCCAGGCCGCGTCCACATCGCGGATCTGAACTATGCGATGGATAGTGGGGCAAGCTCATATAGCTTGAAGCGGGGGTTCATCTCTTACGAGCGGTTCCCGCCAATCCAAATCTTGACCTACGGGCAATGGTTTGCGTACATCCACGCAATCTGGGACGAATGGTACCGGCCGCGGCTAGCAGCCGCGTACTCGCGGCAGCTCGGGACAGAGTTCTTGAAGAACGACATCAAGAGTAAATTCATGGGGGAACTCAACAAGATCCGAAACGACGTTGTTCATAACAAATCTCGGGTGAAAGAGAGTGCTCGAAACACCATCCTCGAATGGAGCACCAGTGATGGGGTAGTGGGCATGACAACCGAGAGAATGGTGAGCCTGCTCACGATGTTCCCACGCGACGAACTGATGACTGCACCCGTACGCGGAGACGTCCCGAGGACACAGAACATCCCATGGACTGCGGATATCCAGCTGATCGACTCGGTCAAGCAACGGATGTCCAATCTGGGGATCACGAAGCGGCAGCAGAAAGACATCGGTGACGAGATGCTTCGGCTCTGGCTTGAAGCCAATAGGACGCCAGCTACCGAAACGTCGGACCGCCCGGCGACTTAAGACCTGACTTGGGTCACTTTGGACTGTTCCTCGAAGTGGCGATGCGTTGACCTGCGGTGATTGTTGCGGTTAGTGCACCTGCGAGGCACTAATCCGCCTCGGTAGGCTCGGGCTGGTGGTGT
>Ga0070667_100000683_pt1 | contig 32867 bp, 36 predicted proteins | sample KBSS33metaG_FD_64659 | JGI IMG/M metagenome (GOLD analysis project Ga0070667, IMG submission 64659) | Switchgrass rhizosphere microbial communities from Kellogg Biological Station, Michigan, USA - KBS S3-3 metaG | ecosystem: Host-associated > Plants > Roots > Rhizosphere > Soil ...
CGCACCAAGAGATCATTACAGATATAAAAGCGTTCAATTTTTGAGCGCTTTTATTTTTGAGACGATTTCTAATCTGTTGCACAAGTTCAAGTCCTCTCTCATCTGCTATTTATTACTTTGTCGCGTCTTCGGGCGTGATTTTGCATTTTGATATGATGTAATCATGAATTTACCTAAGAGTTATGCCGATACTGATGCGGCACGAGAAATTACCCATAAGCTGTACCCCGACGCCCTGAACGTCACCATCATCGATCACAATGCCGACAATATCGTGGCGCTCGTAGACGCAACCTACGCGGTGCGATTTCCTCGCGGTGAAGCTGCCTTTCTACGCGGCCTTCATGAAAAGTACATTCTGAGACGGCTAGAAAGCACCCTAACCATTACAATTCCTCGCATTTTAGACGAGCATGCCGATCCACCTTACATAATCACAAGCTTCGTACGCGGGAATCACGTAAGCCCATCTACTATCCGAGGACTGTCTAAGGATCGCCAGGAGTCCTTCAGTAAAAACGTAGCCCGATTTGCCTACACGATGCATAGATCTTTCTCGTTAGACGAGGAGCTACCACTACGAAAAGAACTTCGATTAGACGAGCCGGATATAGAGGAACCCTGGTCGCCCTATTTTAAGCGAGTCATCCATGATGGCCATCTCACCGATCCAGTACAAGATGAAATTGCCAAACGATGCTACGACGACTGGGTTAAATTATGCGACGTTGCTCCAACGGTAGTAGTACACGACGACTTGCATACCGAGAACATGATGTTCGACGAGGGTGGCCGACTCATAGGTGTAATTGATTTTGGTGATGCCAAGGCTGGAACAGCCGAGCAGGAATTACGCCAACTTTATCGCATTAGTGAGGAAGTGATGCTCACAGGAGTGCATGAGTATGAACGTCTATCGAATCGTCAGCTAAACGTGGAGGCCGTAAAAATTTGGGCCATAATGAAAGAACTGGCCGACTACTCTAACAAATTAAAGAACGGAGACACTGTTCACCATTCATTCAAGAGAACTAGCCGCAATCTTAATAGGTGGTTTCCTGAAGGCGAATGGGGTAAGGGCTACAAGATGTCAGATATCGAGGGTTATCAGTAAAATCTTTTTCAGATAGCTTAATCCTCACTTAGTAACTGACGAATCTCTTCCGTATCGACTTCCCCGAGCTCCTCAAAAGTTATCTTAACGTCTGCAATGGTGCACCATGGTCTGATGCAATTTATTCCAGATAGAAAGGTTCCATATTGTATGGAGCTTTTCTTTTTGAAGGCGTCCTGTATCTGTAGAGAGGTGTTCCATACCTCTCTCGCTGGAATATTTGGTACAATGAGCGTCATGAAATCCATCCAGCAAGACTATATTATCGAAGCTCCGGTAAGTGAAGTTTACAAGGCGCTTACCGATGGCCCGACTGCAGAACAATGGGGCGCAGCGCCAGCCAAAGTAGACGCGCGCGAGGGTGGCGAGTTCAGTTATTGGGATGGTGATATTCACGGTGTTTACACTAAACTTGTACCGCAAAAGCTGATCGAGCAGGATTGGTACGGTCATGATAATCCGACTTGGAAGTATAGGGTGAGCTTTATGCTAAAGGGTGACGATAAAATTACGACTGTTCATATGATTTACTCTGGCAATATCCTCGATGAACAGAAAGACATTGCCGATTGGCGTGATTACTACTTTGATCCGATAAAGAAGCTGTTGGAAAAGCAGTAGGGCCAAAACCTAAATCGATTAGCCTCTTGTAAACGAGCATAATGCTGTCATAAATGGTTTTCCCCTAAAGGCGATCTCGCGCACCAGTATTATCCACGCAAAAAGACACTGCCCGGGCAGGCGTCTTTTTTTGTATCTGTTATTTGGTCCAATTTCTCTGTGGTTCATTGTCTTTGAATACCTTTCTGATTATGCTTAGGGTATGACAAAGAAAACTACTACGATCGTACTCGCATCGCTCGGTATATTATGTTTAGCTGCCATTTTATATTTTGTTTTCTTTTATAAAAGCGCCGACCCGCGAACAGCAGGCCTAACGAAAGTACCCGGATATGTTGATGGTGGCCCTTCCTGTGCGGCACTGTCCCCGTCGTGCGGCCTTTGTTATGGCCAAGTCATTGATAAAGAATGTTACATAGACAAAGCTAAGCTTACGCCAGAACAATTGCATTACATGGGATTCTAAGAACTGTCATCAGGTTTTATGACAAGACCGGAGGTACAACCGCTTCGCCCATTTACGCTAACGCACCAGGTAAGCGGTGATACAATGGCGCTGCGAACGGAAGCCTGGATGGCTGCCTCATATTCAGATATACCGCAGGCATGGAAATTGCCGATACACCCGAATCTGACTATCTGCACAGCTGAAGAAGTTAGACGAGCCTACGGAAAAAGGCTGGACGTTGAAGATCATGTGGATACTTACAGGGTATCCCATAGGGCAGTGGCCCCATTCGCCGCCCAGCTGCCTACAGCCTACCCAACCGCTGTCGATATGGCTGAGGGAACGGGCAATAATGCCAATAAGCTCTCTATTCGGCTTGTTGCTGGCAGGGAAGATGCGCGGAACGCCATATTCTACGATGAACAGGAACTTGTGAAAATAAGTGTTGCCGGATATCTTGGCATATCAGCCCTGGAGATGGCGTCTGTAACCTTTTCACCCCCTGCTATTACTATCTGCACCATATATCTGGACTATATACACAAAGCAAAGTTAGAGAAAGTAATCAGCCAAGTTGCGGCCCGTTTCGACAAACCTATTCCACTTAAAAGTTTAGACAGGGATACTACTGGCCCGCGTTCTCGTGCCGCGCACGGTAAAACGGTTCCGTGGGGCAAGTTTTTAGACTGGCAGGTAAAGTACTCTCCCGATGATAGCGCGCGGCTGATTGCCCACGCCCGGGCGCTGGGGCTGTTTGAGTCTGGGGCTTTGCCGGAAGAGCCACCCTACTTTATAAGGACTGAGCATGAGAGTAAACGTCCGCAAACTCGCAACAGATAAATAACCATGGTATAATAATGTCCTAAGCGAATTCCTGAAGGGAAGTGAGTGATGGACCCGTACAACAATCAAGGTGGGGTGGGGCAGCAACCTGGCCAGCAGCCAGAACCTATAGTTTCACAAGACGCCCAAGGATGGCCGACGCACGCTCAAGACATCCCCGATTGGCAACGCGGGTTGGGCCGCCCGGCGCCCACCGTTTATACGGGCAATACCGACCCATATGCCATGCAGCTGCCAAACGTAGATCAGCAGGAGAATCAGTTTCCGCAGATGCCGCCCGCCATGCAAGAGCAGCCGCTCAGCCGACCGCAACCCGCACCGCTAACACCACAAGAAGTGCCAACAACCACAGAGCGTACCTTTGAGTCTCCCGAAGAGAAAAAGCGCCGCTCCTTGGCAGCGCTTTTCACTATAGGCATTATCGTAATTTTGCTACTGGCAGCCGTCGCGGTGTTCTTTATCACAAAACATAATAGTAATAAAGATAAACAAAGTGGCAGCACTACTCTCAACAGTCCAACTCCTAATGCTAAAGGCGGGGATTTGGGCTCGCTTACCAGCCTAGACTTTGGCGTGCCTACCAACTTAAATCCATACACTGGCGACACCAGTACAACTGCTGGCTACCATATTTATCTTACGCAAGGCTCTAGCGACGCTAAGGGGTGCAGCCTGAGCTTCGGCCTCATGCCCGAGGATCAGTTGCCAGGCAAAGACTCCACCACCGTCATTAATACCCAAATTGAATCGTTGAGGGCGCACGGCGCTGCCATTACCGGCCCCACTAAGGGTGCAACTCTTAAGCTGAAGAGCGGTGACGGCAAAACCGTCTACAACCTGCCTACAACTAATTACCAGTACGTTTCAAGCAATAAGTATGTGAGCGGGCATTATAGCGTGGCGGTGCTGAAGGGCGGCCAGCGCGCGGTTGTTTTCCGCGAATGTGCAAATACCGGCGGTGCACCCGACGGCAACAGCCTCGACAAAATCGAAGACTCGGCCAAAGAATTGACCATCAATCCCGCCAAGCAGTAACTATCAATAACCGCTTGTGGTATGATGGTAACGTTAATGGAAAAGCCGGATTGATCTTGAATTCGATGAGAGGGTTGCAGCATGAGTAAAGTTGCACATTATTTGCAGGAACACGTAGCAGGGGAAGTGATGACCTCGCCAGACGCCCGGCGGTATTTCTCTACCGACGGCAGCATCCTTACGGTAACACCATCTCTGGTAGTGTACCCGCGCAACGAAAACGACGTGCGTAAAACCGCGCGCTTCACCTGGCAGTTAGCCGAGCGTGGCCGCGTTATCCCCATTACCGCCCGCGGCGCAGGCACCGACCAATCTGGCGCGGCGCTGGGAAGTGGCATTATTTTAGCCTTCCAAGCGCATATGCACCGTATTTTAGAACTAGACGACAAAAGCGGCGTCGCCATTGTTGAACCTGGCGTGGTATACGGCAAGCTGCAGCAAACGCTGCAAACGCACGATCGCTACCTGCCGCCATTCCCGGCCAGCCTGGAGTATTCCACCGTTGGTGGTGCGGTAGCCAACAACGCCGCTGGCGAAAAGAGCGTAAAATACGGCAGCACCCGCGAATATGTACGCGCCCTCCGTGTCGTGTTGGCTAACGGTGAAGTTATCGAAACCGGCCGCCTCAGCAAGAAAGAACTCGGCAAGAAATTAGGTTTGAGCACCTTTGAAGGTGAAATTTACCGCGCCGTAGACGCTATGTGCGACGAAAACTCCGAGATTATCGACAAGATGCGCTTAAGCGTTACTAAAAATTCGGCTGGTTACGATTTATTCGACATTAAGCGTAAAGACGGCTCACTAGACCTCACCCCGCTGTTTGTGGGCGCCCAAGGCACGCTTGGTATCATCACCGAAATCGTGCTTGAAACCGAACTGTATAACCCGCTGACCACTTTGTTGGTGGCATATTTCGACGACATCGAAAAAGCCCAAAGCGCCGTACTAGAGCTGCGTGCCATGCCAGACATGCCCAGCGCCATCGAAATGGTAGACGAGCAGCTACTAAACGTTGTAGATCGCCTGAACCCCAACCTGCTCAAAGATGTTATCTCTAAGCCGTTCCCCAAGGTTGTATTACTCGTTGAATTAGACACGCCCGGCGATCGCAACCAGAAGAAACTTACTAAACGCGCCCGCAAAATTCTAGAGACGCACGCCGTGCAAGTTATGGTAGAAACCGACGCCGTCAAACAGGAAGAGTATTGGAAAATGCGCCATTCCTCGGCGACCGTTGTGGCACATGGAGAGGGCGGCATGAAAGCCTTGCCGGTTATTGAAGACGGCATTGTGCCCCCCGACCGTTTCCGCGAATACCTGGAGGGCGTGTACCAGCTGTTTGCTCGCAACCATTTGCAAGCCGCAGTGTGGGGCCACGCTGGCGACGCCAACCTGCACATGCAGCCCTTCCTCGATCTCAGCCAAGTAGGCGACCGCCAGAAAGTGTTCCGCATTCTAGACGAATACTACAACCTGGTAATTTCCCTGGGTGGCAGCACTAGCGCCGAGCACGGCGACGGCCGCCTGCGCGCGCCATATCTGCAAAAATTATATGGCGACGAAGTATACGGCCTCTTCCAAAAAGTGAAGCAAATTTTCGACCCGTACGGCACGCTGAATCCGGGCGTAAAAGTAAACGTCACGCTCGAGCACGTAAAACCGCTGTTACGCAATGGCTACACTATGGACCATTTGTATCAGCATATGCCTCGGTCTTAGGTTCTTTTTTTCTTCGGTAGCGGTGTATCCTGCCCGGCGAGTTCGCCCCAAACTCTTTCGAATTCCTCGTCGGATAGATATGTAGTTGGCGGGTTGATGAATAGATCAAGCCGTTCTACTAGTTCCGCGGCGGCGGCGCGTTCCGCTTTTGTTGTTGTGTCCATAGTTACGGCTGCGGTGTGCAAGCGGCCGTTAATATACACGCTGGCATTGAAAGTATATTCGTCGTTGCCTGTTTGGCGGCACTCAGCGTGATATACAAGATGTCCATTCGTGCGAAGGGAAATCAGAAAACCTGTGGGCCTTTTCAGATAGGCTGCTACAGGGCGCGATTCTTCTGCGCTTAGCCCCGAAATAGCGCCAAGCAAACGCGTATTGGCATGAAAAGCGAGCACTTTAAGATTTGAAGGAGTGTACGGATAAATCTTACCGCCAAATTCCGCGACCATAGAAGCATCACCAGGATCTTTTGGTGTTGCGGGGCGGAATGTAAGCAGGCCGCGTTCAACTGCCCGCACCACTACCGAATTGGATACTATTGCATTGTGCGTGATATATTCCATGGCTGCTCGGGCGTTCGTTGCGCCAGTTTCGCCTTCGCCATAGAAGATTGCTGCCAGGAGGTCGTTTTCATCCGCTTCACCATTGGCGATCTGCTCGCGCATGTCGGTGGAGCCGATGGAGCGCATTCGCCGCACCCGGGCACGTTCACCATTTTGCCTTGCCTGTGTCCGAGCGGTGCGGTGTACTCTATTTAAGCGTTTAGCGATGCTTTCCAGTTGGTCTGTCGGGTAAGGGAAGGGTTCTCCGGCGCGGAGCGCTGCGATGTTTGCCATGGTAGTAAAGGGGACGATATGGCGCAGCCCCGGGCCAAATTTCGTATAGTCTGCCAGATTGAGGGCGACATGGCCGAACGATTCGGTCGACCAACTGGCCTGGAGCAAGTTGGGCGGAATACTACGTAGGTCCTCTAAATCTGCAAGTTTAATGCCGGCGAGGAAACAGTTGCGGTACAGGGTCGGAACGTTATTTTGGCGCAGCCATCCGCCCATAAAGCCGTTTAAGGTGATTTTTGCCTCGGATACAATAAAGCGTGCATCTCCGATTTTTTCGCGTGTGCCGATAAATGTGCCCTCTTCGTTTTGCACTTGAGTCGTGGGCCCAAATTTCCGCCAGGGACGCCGGGCAGCGCGCAGGTGTTGGACTGCGCTTTGTAGCCCCCGCATTACAACTGTTTCGGGAGAGTTATCGACGCGGGCAAGAATGGCGTCTGCCTGTTCATAGCTGAGCTGCACCGGTCGCACAATATCAAACGAATATTGTACCGGGCCAGCAATGCCGCCGCTATCTACTGGAATGCGTGCGCCGAACACGGGGCGGGGCTGGCCGTCACCGCGGAGACTGAGTGTACCCTCGCTGATTGGACGCGGAAACATCGGGCGTGCGGCTCTGCCGTCCGGAGAATATGTGGAAAATTTTCGCTTTACTGCAGTCTCGCAGAGAACAGGTTCCTTTCGGAGCAAGCTGCTTTCGGCATGGCCGACGTAGAGTGTACCTTCGCCGGATGGTGTACCCCAAAATGTTATGACGTCATCTGCGTCGAGCGTGCCTACGGGGTCCATGGCAAGGGCTACAATCTCTTCGCCACGGCCGTTTTGCCAGCCCTCCGGCAGTTGGAAGGCTTTTGCGGCGGCGTATGGCCGCATGGGCGGCATCGTATCTGGCGGCAGCAGTTCGGGCATGATCACTGCATTTTAGCATTTTGTTGTTGTTTCGTCTGCAATAAGATTACATAATATGCCATCGGGCTCTTGAGTTTTTCGCCCAAAACCGATAGAATAACGTGGTTACACGCGCGAGTGGCGGAATGGTAGACGCGCTACTTTGAGGTGGTAGTGGCCGCAAGGCTGTGGAGGTTCAAGTCCTCTCTCGCGCACCATTTTGGAATTACAGATAAAGAGACGAGCAAATTGCATCGTCTTTTTATTTTGACTCGCATCACATCTCCGTCGTAGGTCTATTGCTTCACCAGAACATTAGGCCTAAACTGCGCTTATGGTTCAAGAAAAAGTCTAACTGCTATGAAGCCATATAAAAGACATGCGTGGTACATAGGCGCAATCCTTCTGTTTACTATTATCGGCATCGTGAGCCTGCTCAAAGGTAACAATGACGGCGCTGGCTGGGCCGCACTTACTATACTGATTATAGTTGTGCCCGCACTTATGCTCGCCTGGCTGGCAGATTGCATAATCGACCGCAAAATTGCAGTTGCCAAAAAATTTGCCGACAAACCTACAGCTGTCGACCCTTCTTTTGGACGCAAAAGAGCTATCGTAATCAGTATCTTCGTCATAGTGCTGATCGCGTACTTTATTGCAAAATAGAATTGTTAACTCGCAGCATTCGCAGGGGCTAGGCTGGCAACTGTGGATTGTGTGGGCGGTGATTGGGGCTGATGCTTTTTGGGCGGCGCGCAACCACGCCGAATTCTAAAGGTAAGTCGTTACAATGAGTATGAATGGGGAACGCTTTTGGTTTGCCGACTGGTCGCGTGCCAGGCGGCTATATCTAAGAGAAACATGTTACTGCCCGCACGGCTGAGTTGGCGCTGCGCTGTCTGTGCCGACTCGTTTATCTGCCCAATTCATAGCTGCCTTAAACCCAAGATGTGCTGCCTGATGTAAGTTGATGTCGTGACCAGATCGAGGCTGCACATACGCCTCCAGGCACGCCTGGGGTGTAAAGTGGGCGCTTTCGCGCGTCAAAATTGTTGCATTATCGGCACATGAGAAGCTCGGACTATCGTTGCAGAAGAATAAATCCTGCTGGCCGAGTGTAAGCAATACGGGTACATGAATGTTCCCTGTTACCGCGCTGCCGTCGGTAATTGTCGCGAGCTCACTGCCGGTACCTGTCTGCTTGAGTGTTTCATCCATTGCAATGACATCCGAGTCGGCGTACTTCGTGTTATAAAAATTCGTGCGTGTGCCCGGCATGCTTGTTAAATAGCCTGGCGCTAAACCGGCGCTCGCGAATTTCGGATCTAGAAACGCGGGGTAGAAGGTTGGTGCAATCACTGTAAAGGTTTCAGGTGTGAGATCGTGTAGCGAGCCGGTTAGAATTACTGCGTCCACGTCGCTGTATGTCGCTGCCTCGTAGGCTGTGACCTGCGAGCCAAATGAGTGTCCTACCGAAATAACCTTGCCGAATGCTGTGCCGCCAATCGCTCCGCTCCGTAGTTCCTGCACTAACTGGTGCGCTACATACGCTTCTGATTCTGTTGTAAGCACGCTCGGGTCTGTCGGATGGTCACTTAATCCGTCACCTAGCCGGTCGATGTTAAACGTCGCATACCCTGTCTTGGTTGCTGCATCAACGTAAGAATATTTATTTGGTTGCTGCGGCCAATCCCAGTAATTGTGGTCGTAGCTCAGCCCATGTTCCAAAAATTGGACCGTTTTATGTGCCAGTGCCCCTTGCCAGCACAGCCATCCTACTACGTGATATGGTGTCAAATCAGTTGAGGAGAGTGTAACGGTGCGCGTTACTTGCTGGCACTGCTTTTCGGCTGCCGCCGAGGCGGAAACTGGCCCAATCAACCCGCAAAGTAGCGCTGTAAAAATTGCAATTTCTGTAACTATAAGTTGTTTTTTCATGGTGCCTCCAACAGAAGCATAATCAATTTAACATGATATGCCAATGCGCCTTTGTTTGTTAAGCCATAGTTCAAAATGCTGTAGCCAGAATCGTTGCCGCAGCCATTTATTTTTTGCTATCCTAGAACGATAACTAGTACAGGGATTCCAACATATTTGACGAGCATGGCAACGCTCTAAACAGTAAAGACTGGATTGATGGCCGCGTCGAAAAATTAGCCAAGCAGGCAGGTTTTAAAAAGCCTCCCCACAACGACGATGTGCACTTCCAATTGAAGCAACCCTGTGGCCTGGCACCCCGGACGATGCATACCGGCTTTTGATACATCGGGCAACTCGAAAATAGAATATCGTTAAGTCTTCGGTAGTAAGGCAAGGTTGCATTAGCCCAGTAACGCGATATACTTGCCAAATGGCAGAAAGCGCGCCTCGAGATGATCCGTATACCAGGCTAACAGAGCTGGCGAGCGACTGCTTTGGCGCGTTTGCCGGAAATTTCGCCTCCGCCCAAGAGGCTTACGACCAGTTTGCTATTGCAAACCGCGGGCCTGACCTCGATGAAGCTGCGGCCGATGAACTCGCTCGTCTCCGTGCGGAAGTGGACAGGCAGGAGGCGCTCATAAAAGGCGCTACTATTATGGTTGAGCACCTGGGTATACCGGCTCCCAATGGCGGTATTGCCTGGGGAGAGCAGGTGACTAAGGCTGTGCAAATGGCCCAAGGCTTGCTCGGCTTGACCGGCACCAACCAATAATTATTTTCTGCTATACTACCCACATGTTAATTTCAGTTTCACCAGAAAAAATCGCTCCATCCCAAGACTTCTTAAAAGAGAACACTGTACGGTTTATTTTTGGATGCCTGCGCACTGGCAACCTCGAAGAATTACCGCCTACGCCTCTTGTACGCAAGGATCCGCAAGGTAACCTGGTCGCTATTGACGGCCATAACCTCATTGCTGTGCGCGCTTTCCGCGATGATGAAGAAATGGAAGTGATTGTTGCCGAGTCCGCCACCGACGGTTTACCGCCCACCTCGGAGGCCAACCGCACCCGCAACGAAGAATTGGCGGCTAAATTCGACACTGTACTGGCCGAGCGCGAAAAAGTCGCCGCCGAAGGCATCGAAACATTCGCCCAACTCATTGCTAAATATAAGCCGCTGTTCGACGAGCTGAGCGCGGCGTAACTCCAGTTGATTTAAGGTATTGCTAAATTAACACCTCTAGGGTACAATAACTCAAGTAATTTTGGGCGCTTAGCTCAGTTGGCTAGAGCATCTCGTTTACACCGAGAGGGTCGGGGGTTCGAATCCCTCAGCGCCCACCAGCAAAAGAGACCCTTTCGGGGTCTTTTTTGCTTTAGCGCCCAGGAGCTGCCATGAGCCACCCGTCAGAGACATACCCGAACCCAACTGATGCACGCCTGTATGTAGATACGGTAGCGGCATACAGCTGGCAAATGTTCGACGTCACGCCCTTTACGCCACGTAGATATTTAGATGTATTGGCTACGACTTCGGCGGCAATTGCGGAGCAAGGGCCTGCAGAGTATGTGCAAGACCAGCATCAGTATATACTTGCGCCAAAACCCACACCGGGCCATACGAATGTTGATGCATTGGACGATTATCCCGCAGCATATGCTTGCTTAAAAACTGATGATCTGCACAGAGACGAAGTTATATGGCACCAAGCATTGCAGTCGCCACGATTTATATTTTTTGGACGGTTGGTCGTAGACCAGGTTGCGGGCGTAATGGTCGGCTCGCCGAACTCAGGACATAGCCAGATGGATGAAGCCTGGCTCGAACCGCATCGTGCAGCAGAAGCATTCGCCCGCAGTTTCTGCGTCCTAACCGCAGAAGCATATGCGGCGGAAGTGCGGCGCGGCAAACGTTAGGCGTTTCCACTTGCTACAGAGGGTAGTGTTTGCGTAGGAATTCAGCGTGCTCGGGGATGATGTTTTCGGGCAGCTCGTTCATCTTAAAATATGCTATTTCTTCGGCCTCGGCAAAGCCACTTGGCGTGCCGCTGGTAATCGTCACTTCAAAAGCCAGGTCGATTGGCCAGCCTTTGTAGCCACTGGCAAACATCTGCGGGTATTCAAAAAAGCCCACGAGCTTTTCGATGTTGACTGCAACGCCAAGTTCTTCGGCTGCAACGCGCGCTACGGCCTGGAGCACGGTTTCGCCAAACTGGACGGTACCGCCCGGCAGATGCCAGTCGCCCTGGTGCGGCGGAATGCTACGTTTGCTTAATAAAATGCCCTCTGGTGTGTGTATTAAAACGTCAACGCTTAGGCGGACGACGCGGCTGTATATGGCGTCGAATTCTACCTGGGTTAAATCACGGCGCGGGGTGCGATCAATAGACATGCTGATACTCCTCTTATTTAATGCCGGGTGAGCCGCCACCAAAATGATGGGTTAGCCAGCGTGCGTGTCATAACTATGTCGGATGTACCACTACTGCTTCCGGCGGTGGCGGAAATGGTACCTACAGATGCACCTTCGTCGTACGAAACGCTGGTTTTCTGCATACTTACTTTTGGTGCAACGGCTTCGCCTTTCCAGGCAATGAATGAAACGTCCTTTTTGGCGGCAGCGGTGGCGGTTGCGCCCCAGGCGGTTGTGTAGGTGGCTACGGTTTCACCTTTTTTAATGGGTGTTGCTATGTATAGGTTATTGCGCACGGAATCTATAAGCGGTGGCGAGGCGTTCACGGCCGCGGTTAAGTCGGGCTGGCCCATAACCACGCCAATGATGGTGGCGGTTTTGCCACTGGCAATTTCGGCCTTGGCGGCGAACAGCAAATTACCCCCAACTTCATCAATATTTCCAGTTTTTATGCCAACGATGCCGCTTTTACCCAGCGCAAAGTTCACATTGGTAACTAGGCCCTGAATAGGTAGCGTGACGCTTTTTTGGCCCACGATTTCCGAGAGTATTGGGTGGCTCATGGCTTGCTCGCCCAAACGTACTAAATCGGCGGGAGTACTTTTGGTTTCGGGCGAAAGGCCACTGGCGTCCGGACCGATAGTGGTATCGGCCATGCCAATTTGCTTTACGTAGGTAACGGCAGCGGTGTGGTAGGCATCTAAAGAGCCAAACGCCCAAATAGCCAGCGAATCGGCAATGTTGTTGGCACTTGGCAGCATAAGTGCTTGTAAGGCCTGGTATTCGGTTAGCTGTTCGCCGGGCGCCACGCGTACTACCGAGCCATCCACAGCGACATATTTATTATATAAATCGAGATCTTGCTGGGTAAGTGTAAGCGTTGGGCCAAGTTCGCCCGCCTCCATGGGTTTTTCTTGCAGCACCGTAAGCGCGGTAATTACTTTGGCGATACTGGCGGTTGGCAGAGGTTTTTGCTCGCCGTGTGTTTGCAGGGAAGTAATATTTTGAACCTCAACCGCAGCCTCGCCGGTGCCCGGCCAGGTTAAATTGGGCGGCGTGGCGGTAGTGCCTTGCAAGGAATTTTGCGTAACGGCCACAGCAGGCAAGGGGCGGATTACGTTCCACGTTCCCAATCCCAATAACAAAACAAACACAGCCGCAGCTATGCCAAACGGAGCCCTCGACCGTTTTTGCTGGTATCGCATCTACCTGTATTATACCTAGCCCAACACTAGTCGGCTAGTGTATACTAAAAGTACTTTCAAAGGAGGAAAGAATGACTGGTTTGATTATCGTAGGAATTGTCGTCGTCCTGATTATTATCTTCGTAGCTGCCGCCTACAACGGCTTGGTTCGTTTGAACCAGCAGGCCGACGAAGCCTGGAGCGACATTACTGTTCAGCTGAAGCGTCGTCTCGACCTTATCCCTAACCTGGTAAACACGGTTAAGGGCTACGCCACACACGAAAAGACGGTTTTCGAAGACGTTACGAAAGCTCGTTCCGCAGTCGTAAACGCCAACGGCCCGGCTGAAACCGCCAAGGCTGACAATATGTTCGAACAGACCCTGAAGAGCCTGTTTGCTGTGGCTGAAAACTATCCGCAGCTGAAAGCGAGCGACAACTTCAAGGCGCTGCAAGACGAGCTCACCGACACCGAAGACAAAATCATGGCTTCCCGCCGTTTCTACAACGGCGTGGTGCGCGACTTTAACACCAAGCGCAAGACATTCCCAACCAATGTGTTTGCCAACATGCTTGGCTTCAAGCAAGACAAAGAATTCTTTGAGCTGGACGACGCTGCCCAAGCTCAGGCTGAAAAGCCCGTAGACGTCAAGTTTTAATCAAGCTTCGCTTGAGATAATTAGATTATGTATAGCGAGATAGCCCGTAACAAACAACGTAGCTGGGTCATGCTGCTTGTATTCGCCCTCTTTGCAGGCGTTATGGCTTGGATTCTCGGCAAGTACTCCGGCTCCATGCCTATTACCTACGGCGTGCTGATTGGCGCAACTATTTACGCTTTATTCGGCTATTTCGCTGGTGGCCGCGTAAGCTTGGCGCTAAATGGCGCGCACGAAATCCAAAAGAAAGATGATCCACGCCTGTGGCGCACCGTAGAGAATTTGGCCATAACAGATGGTCTGCCCATGCCACGTGTGTTCATTATGGATGATCCAGCTCCTAACGCCTTCGCCACCGGCCGCGACCCCAAGCATGCTGCGGTGTGTGTAACGCAAGGTCTGCTCGACATCATGGACGATAAAGAGCTAGAGGGCGTGTTGGCTCACGAAATGGGACACGTCAAAAACTACGACATCCGCGTAACCATGCTGGCCTTTGCCCTTACCGCCGTTATTGGTGTGATTGCTGACGTTATTTTGCACATGGCGTGGTTCCGCGGCAACGACCGCGAAAACAACAACCAGTTATTTCTTATTGTTGGCATTGTGGCTGCAATTTTAGCGCCCATTGTGGCGCGGCTCATCCAACTAGCGGTGTCGCGGAAGCGCGAGTATCTGGCCGACGCAACTGGCGCGCTTACTACGCGCTACCCAGAAGGTCTGGCCAGCGCCCTCGAAAAAATCAGCCAAACCGGCAGTGTGCTGCGCAAGCAAAATACATCGACTGCGCATTTGTTTTTTGCAAATCCGCTCAAAGGCAAGGGCTTGGCCAATCTGTTTAGCACGCATCCGCCAATTCAAGACCGCATTGCGCGCTTGCGCAGCATGGGTACACACGCGTAAATTAAGGCTATGGCAAAAACTGCACTCGCCGAACCAAAAATCCCCAAAATTAAGAAGCTGAAGCATGACCCCAAACATGGTCCTGTGTCTCTCAAGCTTGAAGCTGAAGCTCATGAGCCTATCCCTAATGTGCTGCGTATATTTATGGCGAGTCTGCGGATTATCCGGGATAACTGGCAATTGTTGCTGGGCTTGGCGCTCGTGTACCTGGTGCTTAACTTGCTGTTGGTGCAGGGGTTGAGCACTGTATCCAACCTGCAGGAAAATAAGGCTACGCTGGATCAGTTTGGAAAGAACGTAGGCAATGGCCTTACGCTGTATACTTTTTTAATTGGTTCTACGGGTACGAATATCGCGCCTACCGCCGGTGCGTATCAGTTCCTGTTGGCACTTATTATGACGCTGGCAATTATTTGGGCGCTGCGCCAGGCGTATGCCGAACGCCATGTCGAGGTTAAAGATGCATTCTATCTCGGCATGTATCCGCTTATTCCATTTTTTTTGGTGCTGCTGGTAGTACTTATGCAATTGCTGCCGTTTGCCTTGGGTGCTGCGCTATACGGCATTATTTCAGCCAACGGCATTGCTACTACATTTTTGGAACAAGGTCTGTTTATGGGGGTATTTTTACTTTTGAGCTTTGTGTCGCTGTACTTGCTGTGTTCGTCGCTCTTCGCGGTCTATATTGTAACTTTGCCCGAAATGACGCCCATGGGTGCGCTGCGCTCTGCCCGTGATTTAGTCGCCTGGCGCCGCTGGACCATAATGCGCAAAGTGCTCTTCCTACCAGTATTACTGCTGATAATTGGCGCCATTGTCATGGTCCCCGTTATTATGTTTGCAACCGTGCTGGCGCCGTGGATTTTTGCCGCCCTAGCAGCATTGCTGGTGGTTTTGGGGCATAGCTACATGTATACGCTTTACAGGACTCTTCTATGACCAAAGGGCAGTCCGTGGCCGAACGTGCGGCCAAACTCCGGCAGCTGATCAACGACTACCGCTACCACTACCATGTGCTCGATGAATCGACCATGAGCGAAGAAGCAGCCGACAGTTTAAAACACGAGCTCGCTCAAATAGAGTCCGAACACCCAGAACTTATCACGCCCGACAGCCCCACGCAGCGCGTTGCGGGCCAGCCACTGCCCGGCTTTACCCAAGTGCGCCACGCCACGCGCATGATTAGCCTCAATGACGTATTCAGCCGCGAAGAAGTTGAAGCCTGGATGGAGCGCACCCGCAAACTACTGCCCAGCGAACCGCTGGAATATTTTGTAGATGTAAAAATGGACGGCTTAGCGTGTTCGCTGGTGTACGAAGACGGTGTATTGCAGCAGGCGGTAACTCGTGGTGACGGCTTGGTGGGCGAAGACGTAACCATGAACGTGCGCACCATCGACAGCGTGCCGATTCATTTGCGCGAAACAACCAAGCATCCGGAATTTTTGAAGGGCCGCACTGAAATCCGGGGCGAAGTCATCATTTACAAGAGCGATTTTGAGAAACTAAATGAGCTGCGTGCCGCCGAGGGCTTGCCATTATATGCCAACCCACGTAACACGGCAGCGGGTTCGATCCGCCAGCTCGACCCAAAACTGGCGGCGGCGCGTCCGTTGCGTTTCCGGGCGTGGGAACTGTTGCGCGGCAATCCGGCTGATGTGCCAACTAATATGGAAGCGTACAGCATAATTCGCGACCTAGGTCTAGCTGCCAACAATCAGGCAGAAGTGTTCCAAAACATCGACCAAATTATGAAGTTTGCCGACAAGTGGGAACATATGCGTTTGGATTTGAGTTACAACACCGACGGCTTAGTCATAAAAATCAACAGCCGCGAGCAATTTGCCCGGCTCGGCGTAGTGGGCAAAGCGCCGCGTGGTGCCGTAGCATATAAATATGCTGCCGAAGAAGCGACAACCGTTGTGAAAGATATAGTGTTGAGCATTGGCCGCACCGGCGCGGCAACGCCCGTAGCTGTGTTCGACCCGGTGCAAGTTGCTGGAACCACCGTGCAGCACGCCAGTCTGCACAATGCCGACGAAATCGCCCGCAAAGATGTGCGCGTAGGCGACACGGTCATCATCTTTAAGGCCGGGGACATCATCCCGCAAGTGTCGCGTGTGTTGCCGGAACTCCGCCCTAAAAACGCGCATAAGTTTGACATGTTGCAGGAATTAAAGCGCCAATATCCCGAGCTAGAATTTGAGCGCCCCGAAGGCGAGGCCGTGTATCGGGTAAAAGGTGCGACCGGTAAGCTGCTGCTCAAGAAAGCCGTGGCGCATTTTGCCAGCAAGGGCGCGCTCGATATCGACGGCCTGGGCGAAAAGAATGTCATTGCATTGGCGGATGCTGGCCTGGTGCATGATTTAGCCGACATCTACACCGTTACCAAAGCTCAGTTATTGGAGCTGGAGCGCTTTGCGGAAATTTCCGCAACCAATTTAGTGACGGCTATTGCCGCACGCCGCACGCCGGAACTGCCGCGTTTTATTTATGGCCTTGGCATCCGCCACGTTGGCCAACAAACTGCCATAGATTTGGCTGAACATTTTGGCGAACTTGGCAAATTGCAACATGCTACCTTAGATGAGCTGATGCAAGTAGAGGGCATTGGCGACATTGTTGCCGAGTCGCTGCTGGCCTGGTTTGCCGACCCCGACAACGAAAAATTGCTCGAAAAATTTGAAAAACTAGGGGTAAAGCCGCACTTCGAATCGCACGCCCGCGGCCCACTGCACGGCAAAAGTTTTGTAATTACCGGCGCACTGGAACACATGGGGCGGGATGAAGCCGCGGAAAAAATCCGGGCGCTTGGTGGTACATTTCAAAACTCTATCGGCAAAGATACGTCATACTTGGTGGTGGGTAAAAATGTGGGCGAATCCAAACTGGCGAAAGCCCGCAAACTCGGCACAACGCAATTAACAGAGGAAGATTTACTAAAACTTATAAACGGGTGAGTGAACGGTATGCATGCAGAACTTAATGCCGAAATTAACAATTATCAGTTTCATTGGAAAGATTGGATTTTGCACCGCGTCCACCGCGATTATTTCGAACAACTACAGCCCACAGCCGTAGGCTGGAAAACCGCCGATATGGCCGAATTCGACAAGCGGTTTGCGGTGTTGCGCGCGCACAGCAGCCAAATTCATCTAGCCTGGATTAACAAACGTTGGATCGCCACCTGTATTTTGCGCGAACCGCTGGCTTGGAATATCCGCGTGGTAAAACTTATGCAGCGCCGCACCGGCTCCACGGATAAAACCGGCCTCGACCACATCGATTTTATGGTGGGCGAGGGCTTAACCGCCGCCCATTTAAAAGGCCAGGATCCAGAACTTGAGGTTACCAACGAAGAAAATGGCGAACACTGCAAGTGGGTATCTGTTTGGTTTAAGGGTAGCGAGGCAAAATTGCGTAGCGACACCACGGTAGACGTCTGCATTGCCGAAATGCAAGATGTGAGCAAAGAACTGCGCGACAGTGTACTACAGCATCATGCTCGAAACCAGAGCCAGGCCAACACTGAGACGGCATGAGTTTCGTAAAAATAACGCGCCCAGCAGCCCAGCAGCAGGAAGTCACGTTCTTCTGTTTTTCGCCGCCGGTTATGATCGCCACCTTCTTAATAGAAATCAGTTTGGCCGCATATACCTTGTGGCGCTACAAACTTACGCCCGTTAGCAGGCTTATCATATGTATTCTTTTCGGCCTGGCGATTTTTCAGCTGGCTGAGTACAACGTCTGTCAAGGGGCAGCGGGCGCTGCTGTGCCGTGGTCGCGCATCGGGTACGTGGCGATTACATTCTTGCCACCGCTCGGCCTCCATTTATTATTCGCCATCGCCGGTGTTAAAAAGCGGTTGTACGTGTGGGCGGCATATGTAGCTGGAGTGGCCTTTGCGGCATTCTTCCTACTGGCGCCAGGCGCGATGGATGGCCATGCCTGCCTGGGGAATTACGTTATTTTCCAGGTGGCGAAGAATTCTGGCGCAATGTTTGGCGCGTATTACTATGTACTGTTGGCGATTGCAGTAATTATGGGGATAAAGTTTTATCACACCAGTCGCGCTACAGAACAAAAGCGGGCAATAAGCGGCCTTATCTTTGGGTATTTAGTGTTTATCGTGCCAACAATTTTAGTAAATTTGCTGAGCCCAAACACTGTGCGTGGCATCCCATCCATTATGTGTGGATTTGCCGTGCTACTAGCCCTAACCTTGGGTTTTGTAACGTTGCCTGCTACAGTAGCAAAAAAGAAAGGCAATCAGCATGACTGAAGTTGTTTTCATTACTGGCAATATGCGCAAGCTCGATTATTTGAAGATGTGGCTGAACTTGCCCGTAAAACACCACAAGCTCGACCTAGATGAATTGCAATCGCTCGATGCGCGCACTGTGGCAGAGCACAAAGCTCGCCAAGCCTACGAAATTCTAAAAGAGCCGGTTTTAACTGATGACACCTCGCTTACATTTACTGCCATGGGCCGCTTGCCGGGCACATTCATAAAGTTTTTTTTGGAAGAGATCGGGACTGAAGGTTTGTGCCGCGTTGCCAATACATTGCAACACCGCGAAGCGATTGCTACGGTAACGTATGCCTTTTGTGACGGCGCGCAAGTGCACTTTTTTGAAGGCAGCGTAACAGGCGAAGTCGCGCCCGAGCCGCGCGGCACAAACGGCATGGGCTGGGATGCAGTGTTCATCCCCAACGGCAGTAGCAAAACATTTGCCGAAATGACCGACGACGAAAAGAAAGGGTATTCCGCCCGCGCCATCGCAATCGAAAAACTCCGCACCTTCCTGGAAGCCCGAGATAAACAATAGGGGTTACCGCATAGGCCCAGCGGTGATACAATGAAGTGAAATAACCCTGTAAAAGAAGAGGGCCTCCTATGATTAAGTATTTTTACAAAAGCGTGCGCAGCGAGCGGATGCGCGAACTTGACGGATACAAGCCCGGCTCGTGGGTCTATGCAGAATCACCGAGCCACGACGAAATTACTCAACTTGTTAAGAAATTCGAATTGGTCGAAGGCCACCTCCAAGACGCCCTCGACGAAGATGAAATGCCGCGCCTAGAAAAAGAAGGCGACCAAAGTTATATTTTTGTGCGCTTTGCCTACAAAAGTGTAGATGGTGAATTGCTCACCGCACCACTGTTGTTTATTTTTGGCGGCGAAGTGGTCATTACCGTTTCGCAAATCCGTATTCCGGCGCTCGACGCATTTCTTTCCGGCAAACTCAACTTTGCAACAACTCAGCGCGCCAAGCTGGTTTTATTAATTTTGCAGCAAATTGTAGAGCAGTACGACGGCTTTATTTCACGTACCAGCAAGCAAATTAAACTGATTCGTTCGCGCTTGCGTGGTCACGAAATTAGCAACCAAGACTTCATCGATTTTGTAACCATCGAAGACGAGCTGAACGAATTCCAAAGTTCGCTGATGCCCACCAACGCCACCCTGCGCCGCTTGCTTTTGGGCCGGTATATGCCGCTGTTTGCTGAAGACCAAGATATTGTTGAGGACCTGCTGTTGAACAACGAGCAAAGTATCGAGGCCTGTAACAGCAACATGCAAAGCATCATCCACATCCGCGAGGCGTACACCAGCATTTCCAGCAACAACCTGAACCGCACCATGAAGATCCTTACGGCTGCAACGGTGATTATCGCGCTGCCAAACCTGTTTTTCAGCATGTATGGCATGAACCTAGAGCTGCCACTGCAGCATGAGCCATGGTTTTACTGGCTGCTAAATACTTTCCTGTTGTTGCTGGTACTGCTGTCGTTCCGATTTGCGCGGAAGAAGCGGATTTTCTAGACTTCCAATTAGAGGTTCTATCTGTTAAAATATCGCATTGTACGGAAGACGCTCCGCTCGCGTCTACAAAAACTTGCACCGCAAGTTTTTGGGGCCATAGCTCAGTTGGCTAGAGCGCTTGCATGGCATGCAAGAGGTCTGGGGTTCGAGTCCCCATGGCTCCACCAAATATACATATAAACGAGGTTCGCACTTTTAACCTCGTTTTTTGTTACAATAAATCAAATGAGAAGTTGCATGGTAACAGAGAAAACAGCCTTAATCATGATGATTATTAGCGGCGTGTTGCTGGCTGCCGCGTTCGTATTGGCGTACTTGGTGAAGAACAGCAAGAAGTTAAAAAAGGGCAGCGACCTCAAACAAACCCTGGGTGACGCCTGTGGTGTGCTCATGGCGTTTAGCCTGTTTGTATTCTTAGATTCTGCGCTGCAACGCATCATGGGTAATTCCTTCTATCAATTGTGGCAAACCGGCAGCATAGCACCCTGGCAGTTCGTGGCCGCTGGGGCGATGCAAGGTATTATTTACGAATACGTGGGCCAGTTTACGTTCCCGCTGTGGATTTACCCAGCCGCCGAAAGGCGTCGCTACTTGTTGCTGGGCCTGCCGCTGTTCTGGGGCATTTACATGTTGGTTATGCAAGACACGTGGGCTATTGTGCGCCATGTTGGCGTGCCATTCGTGGCGGCCATTTTTGTGGTGGCGCTCATTCAGTACGTTATTATTGAGGGCTTTAATTTGTGGTCTAATTCCTGGAATTACAAGGGCCCTTATGAACGTGCGCCTGCATTGTACGGAGGCTGGATCATCCTAACACTCACTTTTGTGGTGGCGTACAACCACTTTATTGCGAGCCCGTTCGGCTACTAGGTAAGTATGAAAGATTTAAAGGACCTCGATTTCTCCGGCATTTGGACAAGCACCTACTGGTACACCAGCAGCCGCCGCGGCCCCGGTGAGTACACGAGTGTGCACCAATTAATGGCGCAGCGCCGCGGTAACCAAGTTATATTTGAAAGCTTGCCGAACGACGAAGGTTCTTTCGTGTTGATCCGTTTAAAGCTGGACGGTCGCCTGGCGAATGGCGGCTGGGAAGAAACCAGTTCGCCAGACGGCCCGTTTAAGGGCGCGCGTTTTTACGGCCCGATGCAGCTGGTTTTAGATGAAGATGGCAAAGCTTTCCGCGGTTTAAGCTTAGTTACTGGCCGCGAAATGAAGGTGAAAACTAATCGTGTGGAGATTGTACATAATCCGCAGTCGCCAGCGCATGTCGAGACGGCGTAGCTGACACTTGAGCCATTTTGTGGTAGTCTCTCCTATAGAAAAGCGTCCTTAGCACACGGGGCATTAGCTCATTTGGTAGAGCGCCTGCATCGCACGCAGGAGGTGGGCGGTTCGAATCCGCCATGCTCCACCAGCTTTTGCATCACAAGCTCTCCAAGAAGGGGAGCTTTTTAAGATTCGGGTGGCGGCGCTTTCGGATCGCCTTTCAGATCCAGCTCGATTATCGGATTAAGCGTGAACTTGCGAAATGTCGACCAAGTCTGGGCTTGCCATGGAATAACCAGCTCGTGACCGCCAATTCGCAGTTTTTCGCCCCACCATCTAAAGAGCATAGTAATTAATCTGTTGCGCTCCTTGGGGTCATCGGTGGGTAGAAACGGCTTAAATTCGATGTGGCTGAACTCTTTGCCGGGGTGGCTCAAAATAGTCCAGCTTATATCGCGCCGTATAGCTTTGACGTCGTTAGTGTGCGGGCTGTCGTGGCGGCGGGCACCACTTTTGGGCAGATATAAAGACCGGCGAGTTCTCATGTCAGACTCCAGCCACACACCTTCGGCGTCGAATGTCGCCGTCACGACTATTTTGGCGGCCGCTTCTGCCTGCACGGGAATAACGTGCTTAGGTGTTTGCTCGGCTGGGAGCTGGTCTGCGTCCGACGCTGTCATAGCTGCCCATTTCTCAACACCATAATCCGCGATCATTAATGCGAGCTGATCACGGGCAAGTTGTCGGCGCGCCAGTTCTCCGGGGTTAAGCTCCGACACCTATAACTCCTTAGTGTCAGTTTCTCGACTGTGCGTAATGGTTAGCTCTGGATTTGCCTGGTAGTTGTTATCTTCGCCGATAATCAGTTGGTGGCCTCTAATTTGAAGTTGTCGCCCCCACCAGTTGTATAACGGTTTGCTTATCTGTTTCCAGGCGATCGTTGTACCTATGGATTTCGCAATTCGAGCTAGGTTGTGGCCGGTCAATATCTCGCCGGGCAGCTCCAATATTGCGAGGGTTAGTTCGCGGCGTATGACTATTATTTCCTCGCGGTCTACTAATACCCTGTGGGCGTTGGGGTGCAAATAGGGGACAGGCGCACGGAACCGGTCTTCCTGCAAAAGCACTTCTTCTTCGCCGAAAATTGCGGAAACGGCAACTCCGTTGGCGGCGTCAGCAAGCGGCGCCGGTTCCTCGCCACCCTGACGAGCTCTTTCTGTTAGCGTAACGCCAAATGCCGACATATCGTAGGCCGGATTGCCGGATGGATCCTCGGCAGCAAGTATCAGGTCCATTTGAGCTCTGCTTACCTCGTCAAGGGCGGCGTAGCCCGGCGGCTTACCATACTCCGCCATTAACGCATCCTCGGCGACTTTCCGTCTGCCTGCCACTCCGGCTTAACAGCGAGCAATGGATTTACCCATACGCTATACCTTGATTTATTGTCGGCCGGGATAATGAGCGGATGGCCATTGATAGTCAGTTTGGCCGACCACCAATTTCCTATAAGTTCAAGCATGTGCGGCCAGTCCTTATTGTCTTGCTGCCCGGCTACAACTTTTAAGTCGGGGCTACGAAATGTCTCTCCGGGTGAACCCAGTATCGTGTAGCTCACGATACGGCGGGCAGCCGCCAGCCTTTCTGCGCGTGCTGGGTATGCTGTTGTGCGCCTTACTATATAGGGGACGCTATTATGCGAGTCGTCTTCTATTAGAGCAACGCCTTGCATGGTGAATGTGGCTTCGACGGCGATTTTTGCTGCTGAGACAGACTGGGGCTGCGGCCGGGTGCCTTCGAATTCCTGCAACGACATTGGAGCAATATCAATGTAATGCTCTTGGTCTAAGCCTGTTATGGTAGCCGCCAAAGTTACCCCGTCTTGAACCATGAGGTCCCGCTGTATAGTTAACCTGTCTTCTTCGGAGAGGTCGTGTTCCTGCTCCATCATTCTCGCCAGTTCGGTGGCGGCAATCCCGATGGCGTGGCCACCAACTTTGTAGCCCGCGGCCTCAGTAAGTGCCCATTGAAGTTGTTCCTCGTTCAAGCCCGAGTAGCCCATATATTTAGGACTATACAATAAATATACATAACGTCAAAGAAATGTAACATGTTATGGATTTATTTTTGAGTTGACGCGGGCAGGCAGCATGCGGATACTACAAGCATATGCACCAAGCAGCCGTTACCGCAAAAAATGTCCGTGTTGTACGCCAAGGGGTAAAGGCATTGGCAGGCGTAACATTTGCCATTACACCCGGTAAAATTACCGGGCTTATTGGGCCGAGCGGGTCCGGTAAAACTACACTCATGCGAGCTATTGTCGGTGCTCAGGAACTTACGGGAGGGATGTTGGAAGTATTGGGTTTGTCAGCCGGTTCGCGGCAGCTTCGTTCTAAAATCGGCTATGTTACGCAATCGCCCGCCGTGTACGACGACCTTACTACACTGCAAAACCTACAGTACTTCGCCGCCGTGCTGGGCGTGCCTAAAACAGATGTGGAGCGTGTGCTAAAGCAAGTAGATTTAACCAAGCAAGCAAGTCAATTGGTTGGTAGTATGAGCGGCGGCCAGCGCGCTCGGGTTAGCTTAGCGGTAGCTTTGCTGGGCTCACCCGAATTGTTGGTGTTAGATGAGCCCACCGTGGGGTTAGACCCGGTACTGCGTGAGCATTTGTGGGCTTTGTTTGATTCGTTGGCTGCCGAAGGGCGAACGCTCGTTATCTCCAGCCACGTTATGGATGAAGCCGAACGCTGTCCGGAGCTCTTGTTGCTACGTGATGGCAAGGTGCTTAACCATGGTACGCACAGCGAATTACTGAAACAAACCGGCACGCCAAATGTGCAGGCGGCTTTCTTACAGTTAGCCGGAGGTGCAAAATGAGCCCCCGCCGCACCCTTGCCACTGCCCGTCGTGTACTACAACAACTCCATCACGACAAACGCACCATTGCGCTTATTTTCGTAGTGCCGTTGGTGCTGCTTGGCTTGCTGGCCTGGATATACAACCAAACGCCTGTAATATTTGATATGGTGGGCCCGGCGTTACTGTGTATTTTTCCGTTTGTGGTGATGTTTCTTATCACTTCAATTACCACTCTGCGTGAGCGCTCCGGCGGTACGCTAGAGCGTTTACTGGCAATGCCTATGGGCAAGCTAGATATTTTGTTAGGCTACGCCTTGAGCTTTGGGCTGCTCGCAATTGTCCAGGCTACGCTCGCTACAGAGGTAGCAGTGCATGTGTACGGTTTGGATATTGCGGGACCTGAGTGGTTCTTAATTATTGTGGCGTTAGCCGATGCTGTTTTGGGAACGACGTTAGGCCTGCTAGCCAGTGCGTTTGCACGCACCGAATTCCAGGCTGTGCAATTTATGCCAGCATTTATTTTGCCCCAGGTGTTGCTGTGCGGTTTACTGGTGCCTGTGGCTCAGCTGCCAACAGTGTTGCACTGGGCGGCGAACTGCTTGCCGCTCACCTATGCCGTAGACGCCATGAATCGCATATCGTTTGAGACTACCATTGGCCGTCGCACCTGTATAGATCTTTTTGTGGTAGTAGCCTTTGCCATGGTTGCGATATTTTTAGGAGCGGCAACACTTCGCCGTAAAACCAAATAACTGATACAATACCTGCATGTTGCCAGAACCGCTTAATACAATAAAGAAAAAGCCGCTTTTGGCGCTGTATCTAGCAGGTGCGCTACTCCTTATAGTGGCCGGCGTGCTATGGTGGACCAAACTGAGCGTTAACCCAGAACGGGTATTTTGGGGAACAATCGACCAGAGCCTTTCCACTAGCGCAGTAACCATCCAAGCCGACCAAAAAAATAGCAATGCCAGCGTGCACCAAACCGTGCAGTACTCTCTGGGTGCTCAGAATATTTCACACTCGTTAACCAAGTTGACCCGGGGCAATACGGTGGTACAGAATGAACTCATTGGTACGCCAACTGCCGACTACACCCGTTACGTGAGCGTGCGCACCGATCAAAAAGCTGCAAACGGTAAGGAACTAAATTTTTCCAACATCCTAGGAGTATGGGCCAAGGGCGAAACCGGCCAAACGCAGTTATTTAGCCAAGGTGTATTAGGGGTTGGCTTACCGCTTGGCGGCGTGGCTATGCCCATTGGCAACCTGCAGCCAGCGCAGCGTCATAAGCTCATCAAAGAAATACAGAATAACGTCGTATATCAAACAGATTACAGTAAGGCCAAAAAACAAACCATACATGGCCGCCTGCAATATGTATACGATGTTTCGGTGCAGCCCGTCGCCTACGCTACGCTGATGCAACATTTTGCACAGCTGTTAGGGTTACACGACCTGGATAGCTTGGACCCAAACAATTTCCAGGGCCAGCAATCGCTGAAGATGCAGCTTACCGTTGATGCACGCTCCCGTCATTTGGTTGCCGTAGAAATGGAAACCACTCACGACAAGCAAACATACACGGCCTACGACGTTCCCGTGCGCATTAGCCTCCCAGCAAAAACCATCAGCGTTAGCGAATTACAAAACCGCCTCTCGCATTTACAATAAAAAGCTGCGCGTTTGCTGGATTTGCGCACACAGCTTATGCTACGCTGAAACCAGAAGCGATAAAACATAAGTAAGGAAAACGGAATGGACCCACATAAGGAATCCGACGATATTGATGAAGCGCAGGCCGCGGCAATTTTAGGCGCTGCCGCAAAAGATAAGCCGAGCGACGGCGCGGCCGGGTCGACTCCGGCAAGCGCCTCATCCGCTCCAAGTGCTTCGGGCGTGCCTGCCCCTGTAAACCCTTTGGATAGTGGCGTTCCCGGTGCTACGCCCCCAGCACCAGCTCGGCAGCCTAACTTTACGCCATCACCGGTGTCGGCCGTTGCGCCCGACGCCAGTTCTACCTCTCCAATGAATTCCGGCAGTCCTGCCACAGGGCAGCCGCCTGTTAGCCCAAGCCCGGCCGACATCGCCGCCAGCAGCTTCGCGCCCGACGCAGCGTCAAACGGCAAGAGTGTCCCCAAAAAAAGTAAGAAACCGATGCTTATTGCCATTATCGCCGTGGCGGTAGTTTGTATTCTGCTGGGCGCCAGCGCTGCCGCGTATTACGTGGTAATGAATAAGCCGCAAAACGTTTTGAACACGGCACTGGTAAACGAGTTCTCCAAGGGCAAGGTGAACAGTGTTAACTTCGAAGGCAACATCGATTACAAACCAAAAGGCAGTAACACGGTGAGCACTACGTTCACCGGCGCTAGCAACAACGATGGCGCATTCACTGTAAGTGCAAAAGTTGACGCCGTTGTCACCACCATTAAAGTTGACCTCGAAAGTGCGGACGGCAAGTCGTACTACCTGCGTCTGGGCGGTCTAGATGGCGTCGATAAGTTGCTAGGCATGGGTGGCGCATCTGAAATGGCTCCGGCTATCGCTGGCATTAACAATCAGTGGCTCGAAATTACCCAGGGCATGTTAAAGCAGCTTACTGGCACTGACACCGATGTCTCCACTAAACTGAGCGACGCTGACCGTCAAAAATTGGCCGACGCCTACAAGAAAAATCAGTTCCTTGTAGTAAGCAAAACGTTGAAAGATGAAAACATTAAGGGCAAAAGCAGTCGCCACTATCAGGTAACGATAGACAAAACTAAACTGAAGAACTTTGCCGCAGCAGTAAAAGCCGCTAATATCTCCAGCTTAAAAATGACCGGCGACAACCTAAAGAGCTTTAACGAAGAAGCCGACAAGACCGACTTCGGCAAGTATCCGGTTGACGTATGGGTAAGCAAATCCGACAAGCTCATTAACCAGGTTGCTTTCCAGGGCACCGACCAGGGCAACACCTACAGCCTACGCTTTACGATCACCGACTTTAACAAACCGGTGACTGTGCAGCCTCCAAAAGACGCTAAGTCGTTGCTGGAAGTGCTCAGCGCATTGTTGAGCGGCTCCTTTAGTGACATGAGCGGTTCGGACACAACCGACAACATGGGGTTGGGCGGTTTAGGCGGCATCTCACTGTAACTCGAAGGGCGCGCTAAGCTTCGGCTGGGGCGCGCCTAGGGTATAATTGAAGCAATGCAAGTTGTTGTTGATTCGCTACTGACGCAGTATGAGCTGCAAGGCCAAGGAAAGCTGGTAGTGCTATTGCACGGCTGGGGCGATAGCAGCAAAGGTTTTGCGGGCTTGGCTCGTTCTTTAAGCGGCAAGTACCGGGTGCTTACCTTAGATTTGCCGGGGTTTGGTGGCACCGAATCGCCCAAGGGCGTCTGGGGCTTGAATGATTACGCCCATTTTGTAGCCCAGTTCCTGCGCAAAATTGAAGAGAAAAAGGTATACGCGTTTTTAGGGCATAGCAATGGTGCGGCGATTGCTGTTCGCGGCCTGGGAACAAATCTGCTAACCTCTGAGAAGTTGGTGTTACTGGGCTCTGCCGGTATCCGTGGCGAGTACAAAGGCCGCGTAAAGGCGGTGCGTTACATCACTAAAGCAGGAAAGGCGCTTACCACGCCGCTGCCAAAATCTATCAAAGAAAAATTACGTCGCAAGGTGTATCACACCGTAGGTTCAGATATGTTGGTTGCCGAGCATCTGCAGGAAACATTCAAAAAAGTGGTAACCGATGATGTGCGCGCCGACGCCGCAGATCTTACGCAGCCCACCTTGCTTATTTATGGCGAAAATGACGACGCCACGCCTGTGCGCTACGGCGAATTACTTCACCAGGCGATAGACGGCTCTACGCTGGAAATCTTGCCAGGCGCAGGCCACTTCGTCCACATAGACCGCCCCGGCGAGGTTGAGCGCGCCATTAAGGAGTTTTTACAATGATCCGCAGTTTATTTAACCTATATTCGTGGCGCTTTCCGACCATTATTGTGTACATGCTGCAAAACACCGAATACTATGCCGCGCCGTACTTGAAGTGGTTCTGGCATACCTCGCACTTTGAGCGGGTGATGTATCGCCGCACACTGCATCGTACTAAAGCGGCACGCTTATTGCTTATGGCGGTGCGTTTGGGAGTGCTGCTACAACTTGCCCTAGGCTTGGGTCTCATTTATTGGTGGTGGTTCTACGGCTTTACTGGTGGATTGGCGTTCGGGCTGTGCTTACTTGTAGCGTATCCCATTGTGTGGGCGCACTTGGTGGTATTGCCGTTGGTGTTGGGCCGGTTTTTTATTGTGCGGCCGCGGCAAGCAAAGGCCATTCGGGCCTCGCGCAAAATATTCGCTAGTTTTAAGGGCGCAAAAATTGCGGTAGCTGGTAGTTATGGCAAAACTAGCATGAAGGAACTGTTGCTAACCGTGCTAAGTCTGGGTAAGAAAGTCGCAGCCACGCCCGCTAATAAAAATGTATCTATTTCGCACGCTAATTTTGCCCGCAAGCTAAAGGGCGACGAAGACATCCTTATTATTGAATACGGCGAGGGCCAGCCCGGCGACGTAGCGCGTTTTGTGGCTATAACTCAGCCTACGCATGCCGTTATCGCGGGCATTGCGCCAGCGCACCTCGACCGTTACAAAACACTTGAGCGCGCCGCTGCCGACATTTTTAGCGTCAGCAAAACTGTTCCCGCCGAGCACGTCTATGTAAATGGCGACTCGCCCGATGCATTGCCATTCGTAAAGCCGGGTCAGCAACTCTACAGCGAGAAGAACGCACTGGGCTGGAAGATTACCGGCATTCGCGTAAACCTCGATGGCACGCGTTTTACCATGCAAAAAGGCAGCGAAAAATTGGAATTGCACAGCGGCTTGCTGGGGCGACACCAGGTTGGGCCCCTGGCATTTGCCGCGGCGCTGGCGCACGAATTTGGCCTAAGTAAAAAGCAAATCGAGGCGGGCATTGCCGCCACTAAGCCATTTGAACACCGCATGGAACCGTATCCGCTGAACGGGGCATGGATAATAGACGACACCTACAACGGCAATATTGAAGGTGTGCGCGTGGGAACGCAGCTCATGAAAGAGCTGCCCGCCAAACGCCGCATCTACGTTACCCCCGGTTTGGTAGACCAAGGCGCCGACACCGCCAAAATTCACGAGCACATGGGCGAGCTGATCGCGCAGGCCAAACCCGACATGGTGGTGCTTATGCAACACTCCGTAACGCAATTTATTCGGGCGGGCTTGGAAGCTGGCGGGTTCAAGGGTGAGTTGCTTATTGAAACCGACCCGCTCAACTTCTACAACAACCTCAATTTATTTGTGGCCACCGGTGACCTAGTAGTTATGCAAAATGACTGGCCAGACAATTACGCTTAATTGTATATAAGAATTGTAGGATTGAATTGCAGCTAAATCATGCTACGCTGAGAGTATGAAAACAATCGCAGTCATTTTTGGAGGCCGCAGTGCCGAGCATGACGTGTCCATCGTCACCGCTATCGCAAGTATCATCAAACCCCTAGAACTTACCAAAAAATACCGGGTAGAGGCCGTGTATATCGCCAAAAACGGCGCCTGGTTCTGGGATGATAAATTAAAAGACATTAAGCTATTCACCAGCGGCGAGATTGAGCGTTTCACGGCGCGCACTCAACCAATTAGCATACAATTCGACGGTGGCATGACGCTGGTAAAAGCCAGTGGTTTAGCTGGACGTAAACAGCACCGTACCATCGACATCGTATTTCCGTCAATGCACGGCACGTACGGCGAAGATGGCTCGCTGATGGGCTTACTGGACATGGCTGGCGTGGCGTACGTTGGTTGCGGCATGGACGCCAGCGTACTGGCTATGGATAAAGTACTAGCCAAACAGGTAGCTGCCGCACACGATGTACCGGTAAGCAAGTTTGTATCCTTCACCAATAAAGAGTTAGAGCAAGAGCCTGCCGCCGCCCTTAAAAAAGTCACCAAAGCGCTAAAATTTCCGCTCTTTGTAAAGCCCGCGCACTTGGGCTCCAGCATTGGCATTAGCCGCGTCAAGAATGAAACGGAGCTGCGCAATGGCCTTGAAGTAGCCGCCAAATATGACGACGCAATCATCGTGGAAGAAGCAGTGGACAACCTCATTGAAGTTACATTGCCAGTGCTAGGTAACCACGAACTGACACCCGCATATCTGGAGCGACCACTCACCCAGGCCGAAGATTTCTTCGATTTCGACACCAAATACATGAAGGGCGGCAAAGGTGGCAAAAAGATGGGTGCTAAAGCAGCGGGTGGCGAAAACAGCGCCCAAGGCTACAGTACTATTCCGGCTGACCTCCCCAAAGATTTGTACGACAAAGCCGAAGCGGTAGGCCTGCAGGTATACCGCGCCTTAAATTGTAGCGGCACCGCTCGTGTAGACATGCTTATCGACAGCAAAACCAAACAGGTGTATTTTAACGAAGTAAACCCGCTCCCCGGCAGTTTATACGCGCACAACTGGGCTAAGAAGGGCATTAGCAACGTTGAGCTTGTCACCCGCCTGGTAGAGCTGGGCGAAGCCCGCTTTAGCGAGCGCCAAGCGCTCAATACTGTGTTTGCTACCAACTTCCTGAAGCAATTCTAAAATCTTTACAGACAGAGAGACCTCATGGACTACCCAATACTGCGCCGCGTGGCAAAACGCGCATTGGCACATTTTACCGACACCACTTACCACACCCTCAATCGCATCGAGTTGAGCCGCAGCCGAGCTTTGCGCAACGTGTCGTTGGTGCAGGCGCAGCATCCCAATCAGGAGGTCATCCCTGTATTAAAAGGCAACGCCTACGGCCATGGGCTGCGCGAAATGGCTGAAATTTTAAGCGGCCGCTTGGTTTTTATGAAGGCGTGCCGCGGGAGCTCAGCAACAAGGGCTGTGTAACAGTGGGCGCGCACAAATTGCCAATTGTCGGCCGGGTATGCATGGACCACACCATGGTAGATCTTGGTCTAAGCGGCTTAGGAGTTGGAGATGAAGTAATGGTAATTAGCCGCGAGCCCACAGCGCCTAATTCGGTGCAGGGCCTGGCTAAGAACTACAGATTGTTCCAATACAGTATCCTTACTAGTCTTTCCAGCAGCGTGAAGCGGATAATCGTCGCTTAGTTTTATATATTATTTCATGCATCATTTGGCCCTTGCGTCACACATAGTTTAAAATTGTGTGTACATGGAGGAGGACAACAGAGAAGCTAGTTTTGGCTGGCCGCAGCTTGGTATTTGCGCGGCTGTGGTGGGGCTTGCCATTTGGGGCCTGCTGGGCATGGCATTGCCGCGGACGGACGTTTTACCGAAGCATCCGCTCCAGGAAAATGGCGGCGGATTGGCAACACTGCCACGGCCGCAACATGCGGTGGAAGGTGCTATGCGGCCGGTGGATTGCTCACGCCAAGCATGTCTGGCGCTTACTTTTGACGATGGCCCCGACGCCCATGTTACTCCTCAAGTTCTGGATATATTGCGTCGCCATAACGTGCGCGCCACATTTTACCTAGTTGGCATCCGCGTGGCGGGAAATGAGGCTATTGTGCGCCAAATGTACAAAGATGGCCACGAAATTGGCAACCACAGCTGGAACCATGCCGACTTTACTACGCTGAACGCCGTGCAAATTCAACAGCAAATCAACAGCACCCAGGCGGCCATTGCCAATGCGGGCGTGCCGCCCCCCACCACCTTCCGTCCGCCATACGGCGCGGTAAACGCTGTGGTGCGAGCCAATGTGCCGCTCACCATTATGCGCTGGAATGTTGACCCTGAAGATTGGAAGGCGAAAGACGCAAAAGACGTTATTAGCAAGGTAGAGGCCACCGCCAAGCGCGGCGCCGTAATAGACATGCACGACACCCACCAGCAAACCGCGGACGCGCTCGATCAACTGCTGAACAATCTTACGCCAAAATATCAATTAGTGACGGTAAGTGAGCTATTCAACTTGCCGCCGGGGCAGCGGGGCGAATTTTTCGGACGCTAACCGCCAGGCTTGCATCACGTTAGCAGAAGTTATATTATCCCTTTCTATGACAGGCAGGATAGAGGCGCCAACCAAACAGGAATTCGACCAGGCGATGAAGGTAATTCATCCCGACGACCGCGCAACGTTGTTGGAACTCAGTGACCAACCCGATGCTTATTTCTCATTGGCGCGTCCAATTACAAGCCCTACCTCACAACCTGTAAGTAACATGCAAGCTAATGTTACCGAGGATATCCGTAATCACCCCCATGGAGAGAATTGGACAATCGCTGCCGTAAAGCTGCCCGAATATGTCGGGGCAACCTACCTCGATG
>Ga0070667_100000691_pt1 | contig 32510 bp, 30 predicted proteins | sample KBSS33metaG_FD_64659 | JGI IMG/M metagenome (GOLD analysis project Ga0070667, IMG submission 64659) | Switchgrass rhizosphere microbial communities from Kellogg Biological Station, Michigan, USA - KBS S3-3 metaG | ecosystem: Host-associated > Plants > Roots > Rhizosphere > Soil ...
GTCATGCGCTCGTACATGCCATTGGCGGGTTCGAGCTGCAGCCGGGAATCGCCGATTACCATCACATCGGAGGGCGCGTTTGCGACCATCTCGGCAACCGTTTGCGAGGAATAGTTCCAGACGTCGTTATGGCTCATTGGGCTTGTTCAACGGGCCGGGCCAGGATTACCCCCGCCATGCGGTTGGCTTTAAGAAAGCTCGACAGATCCTGTTCCACAACGCCTCCCTGACTGCGCGCCGCGTGCCGCATCAGAAGCCGTTCGCCATCGCGAATCACGATGCCGCAGTGATACACGTCCAGGTGTGGCCGCGTCGAAGCGAAAAAAATCAGGTCGCCGGATTGGATATCGCGCGCAATTCTCCCAAGCCGGCGTTTGGGCACACAGGAGAAGCGCTGTTTCTGCGGAGGAAGGCCGGGAACCATATTCAGTTCACGCTGCTTTGATATTGAGGTTCTCCCGAAATTCAATTGCTGGACGAGACCGGCCGCGGCATTGTTTCGAATCCAGTTTGTCATGTAGTGATTTCGTCGCTTCCAGTCGACGCGGCCGGATTCATAACGAATGCGGCGCAGAAACGAAGCATAGTTTTTCGTATTGCGGGCATAGGAACGAGCAATGACGGTCTCCACATAAGTGACACAATCAAATCCCCCGCGTATGCCATTGATGCCTGCAATGAAGACTTCGGGGGTATTGGCAGACCCGATCAATGGATTTGTAACATACGGGCGGCCCAGAAACTGGCGGGAAATCGTTTCGACTCGGGCTGCCACGGGTTGCGCACGCTTCATCTTGCCCGATTCTAGCATGCGCAATTCCGGGCGGTTCCGACGGAAGTCACTTCTTCAGGAGCGGCGTAATGTCTGTCAGGAGTTTCTCCGTGGGGATCAGTGAATTGTTCGTACTTTTCCAGAGAATCTTGCCTGTCTGATCGATAAGGAAGTAATACCGCTTCGCGCTTTCCGGATTGTTCGCATCGTACTTTGTCGCGATCGACAGGTCCCGGTCGCTGACAAATGTGTTTTTGGCGCCAACCGATGTTTTGAATGCAGCCTGAGCGCCCGCGAGATCCGCGGAGATGCCCAGAATCTCAATGTTCAACGCCGTAAATTTGTCGTATTGTGCGCCCGCTTCAGTGAATTCGGTCGTGCAACCCGGGGTGAAGGCGCCTGGGAAAAACATCAGAAGCACGTTCTTCTTTCCCTGAAAATCCTTCAGGTTTGATGCGGGGCCGCCACGGCCACCACGCGAAACCGCAAAATCCGGCGCCATGTCGCCAACCTTTGGCGAATTATCCGGACCGGCGGGTCCTCTCAGTTGTCCAAACACCGGAATCGCCAGCGCCGCTATCAGCGCCATCATCAATGGAAAATTTCTCCGCATCTCTTCCCCTCCTTAAATGAAAACCCATGCCACCGCAGTTTATGCCACACGGTACGCGCACGCTGCAACATTTCACGAATCCCCGACGAAACCGATCGACGGGTCGGTCGATGACCGCCCACAATCTCAAATCCGAAAAATCCTGGCGATTATAGACCGACTCTGAGGAAGATAACCGCTTGACCCCGTGTTCGGCAGCACTGCATAATTATTCGTCTGGGGGCATAAGTATGCAGACGGCATCGGTATCAACATCGTCGGTTCGGAAGCTGCTGGTGGGAAATCTTCCGGAGAGTACGCGCATATCGGCAGTGAAGGAGATCTTCACACAGGTTGGACAAGTGCTGGCAGTTTCCATGCTGGGCCACGGCTTTGCATTTGTCGAAATGATCGCAGCCGATGCGGACCGCGCACTGACCCAGCTGAGAGGTACTCAGATCGAAGGCAGGGTCATGCTTCTGGACGAAGCACATCCGCGAACCCCATCGAGGTACTAGTGCCCGATTTTTTCCCCCTCGGTTTCAAAACAACTGCCGTTGCATCGGGTATCAAGAAAATCGGCCAGGATCTTGGCCTGATTGTTTCAGACCGGCCGGCCACCGCCGCTGCGGTGTTCACGAAGAACACGTTTCCTGCTGCCCCGGTTCTCGTGTCCAGGGAAAACCTTTTGAAGTCCGGAAATACGCTGCGCGCTGTTCTTGTCAATTCCGGCAACGCCAATGCCTGTAATGGCGCCGATGGCATCGCCGTCGCTCGATTGTGCGTTGCGCAACTGGCGAGCAAACTCGGATGCGCTCCAGAAGAAATCTTTGTATCGTCGACCGGGGTGATCGGCCGGCCGCTTTCCGCGGAGCGGATTTGCGGCGCGCTTTCCGGATTGATCTCCGCACCGTGCGATATTGCGGAATTCTCACAGGCCATCATGACGACGGACACATTTCCAAAAGTCGCGTCTTCCGAAGTGGATGGCGTCCGAATCTTCGGATTTGCGAAGGGCTCTGGAATGATTCATCCAAATATGGCGACGATGCTGTCCTTCATCGTCACGGACGCGAAGATCGATTTCCCCGATCTCGATCGGGCCCTGCGCTACGCCGTCGATCGATCCTTCCACTCGATCACCGTGGATGGAGACACTTCGACGAACGATACTGTTGCCGTTCTCGCCAATGGCGCTTCGGGCGTCGCGCCGAAACCGGAGGCTTTCACGGCTCAGTTGATGGATGTGTGCCAGCAGTTGGCAAAATCGATTGCGCGTGACGGAGAAGGCGCATCCAAGTTTGTGGAACTCTCGGTGGAAGGCGCGCCCAGCGACGAGGCCGCCCGTGAAATCGCACGATGCGTGGCGCGATCCCCGCTGGTAAAAACAGCGATATATGGTTCGGATCCAAATTGGGGCCGGCTGGTTGCCGCAGTTGGGAACTCCGGCGTGCCGCTCGCATCGGACCAGATTGAAATCTACATCGACAATGTATCCATGATCCACGGAGACCTGGAAGCGGCGCAGAAGCGCATGAGAGAGAAGGAAATCAAATTGAGGATAGTGCTTCATTCCGGGACAGGACGGGCCACGGTGTGGACCTGCGACTTCACGGAAGGCTATATCCGGATCAACGCCGACTACACGTCGTAACGGCCTACTTCTTGAAACGTTTCGTCATTCCGAAAACAATCCCGTAATCCGGGTCGAATTTCGTCAGGCCGGCAAGCAGCCCCACATCCCAGCGGATCCCTGAAGCTTCTAACTGGAATCCCGAGCGAACCTGGCTTCGCGATTCGCTTCCGAGAGCTGGGCTTTCGCGAGGATTTTTAAATCCATTGATTTCAGAAACCCAGTTCACTTTGGGTGTGATCCAAATCATCGTGGCGAATCCATACGTCAATGGGTCGTTCTGAGCCTCAGCCACCGTCGGATCGTCAATGATTCCGAATCCGAAATTTCCAAACACGTACAATCTTCCAATGGTCTTGCCCAGCAGAACGTTCGCGAAGAATCGCATGGTGTTCAGTCCGAGCCCGCTATTCTGACTTGCATTGGGCAGAATGACCGTCGGCCGGAACGAAATACTCGGAACCGCGTGAGACTCCCCGGCGACTTTCATTTTCGTCGACAGGGAGACATCTCCGAAATCGCTGTGCCAGACATCGTCCGCTGTATGCAGGTAATCGTGCACGGTCCAGTTCATCTGAAACTCTGCGTTGTCGCCAAGACCAAAGTTCAGGCCCAGGGGAAACAGCGCCACATGGTTGCCCTCGAGATTGGACACCGTATAGACCGCATTCTTCTCGAACCCAAATCCCGCCTCGACGTCCAGGGAACCGGAAGGAATCAGGCGTGGATCCTCCGTTAAAAGAGGTCTCTGTTGCGCATGAACAGACGTTGCACAAAGAAGAAAGCTTATGAAAGAAAAGCTGAAAAGGAGACGTTTATAGAGAAACATTCTTAAATACATGGGCAGAGAGAATACACCGCGGTTTCCGCTTCGAAGTTAGAATTTGAACCCAATGAGCCCCAGCGTATACTCGCTTCAATGCGGCGAATCCTGTATCTTCGGCTCGAATGGTTGAGGACACGATGAAGAAACTATTTGCAGTCGTTGTGTTTCTGATGGTTCTGGCCGCGCCAGGAACTTCCCAGGAACCGCCGAAGTCCTCCGAATTCAAGTTTGCCCGGGTCCAGTTTACTCAGCGCCGGTGGACACAGTACTGGCGAGAAATAGCCGAGGATCCAGAGTCCCCTGGTCCTCCCTGGTGGCATGACTGGCCGTTTTCAGACGAATTCGTTACCGCGCTGCTGAAGGAAACAACCGGCGTTAATACCACCCGCGACTCGCATCAGAATGTTGATCTCGCAGATCCGGAGATTTTCAACTATCCATTTCTCTATTTTTCCGAGCCGGGATTCATGCAACTCACCGATAACGAAATCAAAAACCTTGGCGAATACATCCGGCGGGGCGGCTTTATCATGGCGGACGATTTCCGGGAGCCCGGCATGCTTCCCGGCGACCCCGATGAACTGGAAATCTTTCGCCACTATCTGGGGCGGGCAGTTCCGGAGTACAAATTTGTGCGACTGGATGTCAGCCATCCGGTATTCCATCAGTTCTTCGATATCGACAGTCTCGATTACGATCCGCCGTACAATGCCACGTTCCGACCTCAATTCTGGGGACTTGAAGACGAACACGGAAGGCTGTGCGTGATTGCGAACTACAACAATGACCTTGGCGATTACTGGGAAGACCTGGATAAAGGAGACGCCCCTTTAAAACCGGCCGTCTGGGCAACGCAGCTCGGCGTCAATTATGTCATCTACGCGATGTCCCACTAGTCCACGGCATCGATGTACCGAATCCGCTTGTGAATGTCCGTGTTGATCGAGTGATACGGCTGCACGAGATTGCCGGGATCGAAAAGAGTTTGACGCATGTATTCCGCGTCGTCGTTCCCAATGGCATCAGTGAAGATCGGTAGCAGATAATCGATTCCCATCTTGGAAGGCTTCATCAATTTCGGATCATAGAGCGAACGATGCATTTCACGCGCATGGATCAAACCCCAGCGGTCGCGGAATCGATTTCCGTCGTAGCCTTCCACGTGAAAGCCTTTGCTCGATTGGTATTGCAAAACGGAAACCGCGTTATTGCGGCCTTCCACCAGGAGATCCACCGCTTTCGAACCCAACTGCGCCGCATAGAACCGGTCGAATTGAATCGGACGACCGCCGCGCTGCGTGTGCCCCACTTTTCTGGTAAAAATCGCTTCCTTCGCAGAACTGCCGCGTCGATAGCGTTGAAAGTAGCTGTCTCCCATGAGGTAAATCAAGCGTTCGCGCAAGGCGTCGGCGGCGCCGGTAAACACGACATTGCCCCCGGGATCGGTCGATCGGGACTCGGCCAGTTCATTTCCCCGGTCGTCGACGATCCCTTCGCCGCACACGATCACGACGTTCTTCTGTAGATCGTAAAGATACTTCACGCGATCGACGACGCGTTCGATATCCACCGCATGCTCGGGGACCAGGATGATATCGGGTTGACCGTAAGCTGTTCCGAGTGCGATATAGCCGGAATGCCGTCCCATCACTTCGATGATTGCGATGCGCCGGTGACTCTCTGCGGTCGTGCGGATGCGCTCCACGCCCTGTGCAGACACCATCACAGCGGTGGCGTAACCCGGCGTGGCGTAGTTCACGATCTGGTCAAGATCGAAGACGGCGCTCGACGGCGTCCGCTTGTAGATAAAGCCGGCCCGGGAATCATCCACGGCGCGCACCCATTCATCGGGCTCGCTGGGAAAATTTAAACCCAGATCATTGTCGATCGTTTTTGGAGCCAGCACGGTGGGCAGGCGCTCGGCAAGCGGCTGAAGGCCATTAAGTGTGCCGTCGCCGCCAATACAGATCAGCCCATCGATGCCGAGGTGTGCCAGACGAGACGCAACGAGGTCCAGTTCGTCCTTTTTGCTGGGATCGACATAGTCGCGGGACGAACCGATCAACGTGCCACCCTTTGTCGGATCGAGTTCGGGGATTTCCTGGAACAACGGGTTCAGATGAACGTGAGGAACGCGGGGATTGAAGAGGCAATTGAAGCCCTTGATGAATCCGTAGATTTCCAGCTTTAGCTGATTGGCTCGCACCACCGCGCCGTGGATGGTTGCGTTGAGAGCGGGGGTGTCGCCGCCTGCCGTGAGGATTCCGATGCGTTTCATCTATGTACTGTAAAAGGAAAGCACTGATTTTTCCAACACGGAGTGAATTGTAGCGACCAATTCACGAATGCCGGATGAGCATGAGCCAAATAGACTGCCCTGTAAACGCGTGCCTGCCTCGCGTCGAAGTCCTCTTCGATATTCTTCGATCGGAAGACACGGTACTTTGTACTTTGAGTCAGCGGATACGGGCATTATCCGGCGAAGCGCCACCTTTAATCAGGCGAGCAGTTCTTCTGGAAGAAAAGGCTTCGTAAGAAAGTCATCTGCACCGGCATCGATCGCGTGCAGTTTGTGCCATTCATCGACTGGGGAGGATTTGCAAGAAATGGGGCTTCCATTCCGTGTTCGCCCAGATCCAGTCCCTCGATTTCTTCCTTATCTCTGGAGACGCGCAACTCATCGTGGCTTTGACCGCGTCCAGAAGATGAAAGAAAGAACCAGAGTGAAGGGAATGACGGATACGGATCCGATGACCTGCGTCGACAACAGCGTGAATCCTCCGCCGAAGAACAAACCATGCCCCGTCGGCACCCCGGTAAATTTGTCTTCTGCGAAAAATCCCACGCAGATCGTTCCGAATACTCCGTTCGCGAGATGGACCGCCAGAGCACTGACGCGATCATCGATCTTCCGTTTGTCGAAAAACCCGCGATGCGCCACGCTGGCGTCTGAGCCTGCAGTCTTATGCGGTTTGAACGCCGTCAGAAACACAGCGGCTACCCAATGATCCGAGCCGGTTGTGCCCTTTGGCGGTTTTGTCGAGCCACGTCCTCTCGCAAATACTTCTTACGCGTGTGAGAAATGTATCAACGATTCGTGAGGCTCCACTCTTCCTCCGCATCTCCTCGAGGCCCATTTACCTTGGCAGCCGATAGCCCACGAGCAACGAGATCTGTTCGATGCCGAGGTTCGGTGGTTTCGCGCCGTCGTTCGACAGATGGTAGAAGCGGGTTTCCAGCGATAAGGCGGAACCGTTGGCACGCACCCTCGCGAAGCCCGCTCCAAGTTGCGTGATATAGTTCTGGCGCTGCTCCAGGCCATGGATTCCGGCCAACCCCGACCACACCACGCCCACGCCGCCTGAGAGATGAACCTGGTTCCGTCCCCCGGTGTGCAATCGAAAGGCGATAGGGACGATGCCGAATTCGTTCGCGGTGGTCGGAGTCACGTGGCGAGCGAAGTGGCCTTCGACGGCGTAGTCGAACCACGAGGCCACCCTGAGAGTCAGTGACGGGACGCCAAGCACGGCGCGCTGCGGCGCACGACCGCCGGCGACGGACGTTTCGAATGCGGGTCCCGCCGCCACCTCGAAGCCGACGCGGCCCCGCGATGGCGGGGTTTCCGCAGCAGGCGCCGGCGGCAGCGTCTGAGCGTTGAGTGTCAGGCAGGAAATGAAGGACGCGGAGAGAAGCAGGGTCAGCATTGTAGAAATTCTTACGATCATCCGATCATCGGGTCGCGCGGGCTGCAAATAGGACCTGCTTCCTGTGACTGAGTATTTATTGGAGTGTTCTTGTCATTCATAGAGTGGGCCCGCCCATTGGTTAGCCCGCACAATCGCGGTCGAAGCACCAGTGGATCTAACTATGGATCGGGTCTGTAATGAAAGAAAAAATCTTTGTGGCAGCGATCGCCAAATCCTGCACCTGCAGTGGTACAAAATCCCACTCCTCTGCCGACACAGACAGATTAACTGCGGCAGGCCCAGGAAATGCTGCAGCGGCTGCCAAACACGCCGAACATGCCGGAGACTGACCCGGGGAATGCACTTCGCGAGCTGGTGCGGCTGATGGCCAATCTTCAGCGTGCGCAGGAAACGCTGCCGGGGCTCGCGGTTGCTGCTCCTGCTGGAGTTCGCGGTCTTCTGTTAAACGCCGGCACGCCGATTAACCCCGATCTTGTCGGAGAGATAGGATGATCCCTGCACCGGTCGATGACGCCAACCCTGGCCGTATTCTGGTTCGTAATGACGCGACGGCATGGTGGACGAATACGATGTTGCTGACGCGGCTTGGGAGCAGCGACGACCAGAAGGCAAAAATCGACCGCACCTTCGAGTCGCACAAGCAGAATCTCACCGCGAGCATGGACCAGCTCGAGAAGGATGAAGCCCAACTTGACAAGCTGCCTGCCGCCGACACTCGGGATCACGCCCGACATCGACGAGCAGTGACAAGTATTGTTCGAGGATAACCAGAGGTCGCTGCCGGCTTCCCGCCACACTCTGCTTATCCTTCTTATGCTTTCGATTCGGCCGAGGTGAGGAGAAGAACCATCGACAAATAGTCAAGTCAATCTTAATATCCCGAGCTGGTCCGGGGCAGGTTCGACGTGACGGTCCATTTTGTGTCGATATGAAACAAATCCAAACAGCTTGCAAAGTATTCGTTCTGCTTGTCTTTCTGACATTTCCCCTTTCGGGACAAACTCTGAAAAAGGATCGCTTTCAGGGACGCGATGTCGTTGCCGGAGAAGTTATCGTTCGATTCCGAGCGGCAACGCCGGGGCAGCGTCGCAATGTTGCGGATGCAGTAATGGCACAGGACGCTGAAATCGAGGCATCGGACCCTGTGGGAGTCACAGGAGCCGTTCGTCTTCGCTCCCGAGGCAGGAGTGTCGAAGATTTGATGCGGGCCCTCGCTGCCCGCCCGGATGTAGAGTTTGTAGAGCCAAACTTTATCTGGCATGCCTCCGATTTTCCCAATGATCTTCTTTACGGCAATCAATGGGGACTCACAAATTCCGGTCAGGCCGTTCATAAAAATGCGCCAGGAATTTCGGGCGCTGACATCAAGGCTAAAGAGGCGTGGAATATTACGACCGGGTCCCGGTCGTTCGTGATCGGTGTGATCGATTCAGGGATCCAGTGGGGTCATACGGATCTGGCGGCCAATATGTGGAGTGCGCCTGCAGCGTTCAGCGTCACGATTTCGGGTCAGACCATTAATTGCGCCGCCGGGACTCGGGGGTTCAACGCAATAAGCAGGGACTGCGTGCCGGACGATCGGAACGGACACGGAACGGCCGTGGCTGGAATTATCGGAGCAACTGGAAATAATGGTTTTGGTGTTTCAGGAGTCAGTCCCGTCGCGCAAATGATGTCCCTCCGATTTCTCAATGTTGAAGGCGAAGGAACTACAGAAAATGCCATTGCGGCCATCGATTTTGCGATTCAGGCCAAGGCTCAGTTTGGAACTGCAGCCAATATTCGAATTCTGAATGCCAGTTGGGGAAGCTTGAGTTTTAGCCAGGCTCTTCTGGACGAAATCAACCTCGCCGGAAACTCCATCAACAACATGTTATTTGTAACGGCCGCAGGAAATGAAGGCTTGAACACGGACAGTACTCCGTCATACCCGTCGTCCTTCGACGCGCCGAGTCTGATATCTGTTGCAGCAACGGATAACACAGACACTCTCGCTTCATTTTCAAATTTCGGTGCTGTGAGTATCGATATTGCTGCACCGGGCGTGGATATCTATTCGACGTTGAACGCTGACCTTCTCAGCAGTGGGTTCGATTTCTTCAGCGGAACGTCCATGTCCGCACCTATGGTGACCGGTGCGGCAGCGCTCGTGCTTTCTGCCTGCCCAGGAATGCCTACGGCGCAGTTGAAATCCACATTGCTGGCGCCTTCATCTGTAGATTCACTGGCTTCCCTTGCGGGGAAGGTCGCCACTGGAGGTCGACTGAATGTGGTCAAGGCTCTGAACACCTGCGGAGCTTTTCCGACATCGGACTTCCGTCTGAGTGCGTCAATGGGATTTCCGGTGGTCGTGAAAGGTGCGACCACTTCGGCAATTGTCGCACTGTCTACCATTGGTTCGTTTACGTCCGATGTGACTCTCACGGTAAATGCGCCATCCGGGTTTGCAACTTCGCTGACATCACCCTTTCTGGGGTCAGGGAATCCCACGACATCGCTTTCCATCACGCCTGGGAGCACTGTAAACCCCGGTATCTATGTAATCGGGATTACAGGCACAGCCAATGGAGTTTCCCAGACCACCGGAATCGAAGTGATCGTTACTCAATTTCAAAACTTCAATTCATTTTCCAATGACTTCTCAAAGGGTAGTTACCAGGACCCCAATTCTCTGGGACGATATGTGGCTTTCTACCCATTTACGACCAATGCGAGAACGGTAACGATCAATCTGACGTCCAACGTTTTTGATACATGGTTGTATTTGCTGGATATCAACGGAACGGTTCTGGCTTCAGATCAGGGTGGGGCTGGTGGAAACAATTCGAGGATAACGGCGGCGTTGCCCACAGGCACCTACTACATAAAGGTCACCAGTCGAAATCAGGAAGTTACCGGAACTTACAATATCCAAAGTGACCTCCTCATTCTTGCGACCCTCTCTCCAACGTCTGTTCGTCAGAATGGTGCGCAAACAATATTCTTTACGGGAGATGGATTTTTCCCGGGCATATCGTTCGGCGCCATGACCGATATCACCGTATCCAACCTTGTCATCACCAGCCAGACGAATGCACGGGCAACGTTTACTGTCGCTGCCAACGCCACTCTGGGTGAACGAAGCATTATGCTGATCGATGCTCTGGGTGGAAGCAATTCCACGAAGCTTTTCGTCATATCAGACGTTCCGACGATAACTGGCCTTTCTCCCACATCCGGCCTGGCAGGAACGACGGTGTCCCTGACCTTGACTGGAGGAAACTTCACCGCTCCCCTGACGATCTTTGCGAACAGTAATTCTCAGATTGTCCCGGTATCCAATGTTGTGATCAATAGTTCGACCAGCCTGACAGCCACGTTGACGCTGCCTGTTCCTTCATATATTTCTGCCTTGCCGTATCGTCCAGATGTGGGAATCACGGTTCAAACACCGTCGGGACAAAGCAATTTTGTAACTATCGCCGTCACTCCCCTTCCTCCGGCCTTGACGTCCGTCCTCCCAATTCCACTGGAGCTCTTTCGTGGTAAGACGAGCAATTTTTTCATTGAAGGAACCAATCTCTTTCCTCCCATCACCATGAACGTGGGGTCGAATGTTGGGGTCGCATATATCGATTTGTCGACGGACAAGCGACTCACCACAGGACTCACTGCTGCACCAGATGCCGTTCTCGGTCCCCGAACCTTTTCCATTACAGGTCACGGAGGAACCAGCAATGCGGTGACTCTCAATGTTCGGGAGGCATTGGCTCCTCCGACACTGACTTCTATAACGCCGAACTTTGGACGTGTGGGGGAACTCACCCAGGTCACGCTGAAAGGCACAAACTTTGGGGGGCCGATCTCCTTTTCGGGATCCGGTCTTTCTCAATATGGTTTGTTAACTGTGGTCGATGAGAACACGATCATCGGGACCATCCAGATTTTACCGAATGCGACGTTGGGTGCGCGCAACTTCACGCTGGAAACACTTTGGGGAACAACCGCGCCTGTCGAATTCACCGTGCTTCCTCCGCTTCCAACGCTGGGGAATATCAACCCCGCGGTTGGAGTGCCGGGCAGCAGCCAGTTCGTTATATTCTCTGGGGCGAACTTCATCGCTCCGGCGACTATCAATGTGAGTGGTAGTGGGGTCACCGTGAGTGCTGTCACCATCGTCAACGCGCTTGCAGTATCGGCGACTGTGACGGTAGATCCTTCTGCATCGTTGGGCCCGCGCAGCATCACAGTGACTGCGGCAGGCGGAACAACTGGATCGCTTCCATTTACCGTCGTTGAGCGCCCCTCGCTAACGAGTATCAACCCATCGCTCGGCCCACTTGGCAAAAACGTTTCGGTGAGTATGACCGGGTCCGGTTTCGCAACGGGAATGTCGATCAGTCCAGGTGCAGGAATTTCTGTAAGCAATATCAACGTGTCTACGCCGACATCGGCCACTGCAACGTTTGGAATTGCCGCGGGAGCGACCATAGGTCCGCGCAATGTTACCGTCAGCTATGGAACAGGGGTAAGTAATTCCATCAGTTTCGGAGTGACTTCCGCTCTGCCGGATCTCATATCGATCAACCCGTCGACGGGAGTTCTCGGATCTCCCGTAACAGTGACTTTAACCGGATTGAATTTTGGACCCTCGATGATTGTCAATGCGGGTGCGGGCATTAACGTCAGCGACATCCACGTCAATAGTTCCACGTCGGCTACTGCAGTTCTGACGATCACAGTGGCTGCTCAACCGGGTGCTCGCAGCATGACGCTGACGACATCAGATGGGACCGGACTGGCGGCGACCTTCAACGTAACAGTTCCACCACCGATATTGAATTCCATCTCTCCGGCGTTCGGAGGCCAGGGTGCCAGCGTTCCAGTGACGCTGAACGGTGAAAACTTTGTGAGTGGAATGACGGTATTTGCCGGACCTGGAATCGCTGTGAGCAGCGTCGCGCCTCAGAATTTGACGACGGCAACGGCGACATTCTCCATTGCCACCGATGCCGTACTAGGTGCGCGGAATGTGACGGTATCCACGCTGTACGGAACCAGTTACACCGTCGTGTTCACGGTGAATCCTCCGTCGCTGACTCTGACTGAAACCGGGACGGGCGACGGCATAGTAACTACAACTCCGGCGGGCATCGATTGCGGAGATACGTGCAGTACGTCTTTCGATAAAGGGCAAACGGTCACCCTTCATCCGGCAGCTGCAGCCGGTTCCATCTTCAATGGATGGAGCGGCGATTCCGATTGTGCGGATGGCAATGTGACCATGACAACTTCAATCAACTGTGTCGCGCGGTTCGAATTGCCCCAGACAGATTCGAGTCTCCTGAAAGGGGACTACGACGGTGATGGCAAATCGGACATTGCTGTTTACCGGCCGTCAACAGGTGAATGGTTTTTGAGACTCTCCTCCACCGGCTTCGCCCCCGCCCAGGGGAACTGGTACTTTCAGTGGGGAGGCAATGGCGATATTCCGATTACCGGTGATTTCGATGGCGATGGAAGGTCCGAAATCGCAGTGTACCGACCGTCAACGGGAGCATGGTTACTTCGACTCTCAACACAGAACTATGCCATAGCTGCAGGCAACTGGTATTTCGAATGGGGCGTTAATGGAGACGTTCCGATTACCGGCGATTTCGATGGCGACGGTAGAACTGAAATTGCAGTCTATCGGCCAATATCCGGTGAGTGGTTCCTTCGCCTTTCGTCGTTCAACTACGCGATCGGTCAAGGCAATTGGATTTACCAATGGGGTCTGGGAGCCGACCAGCCGGTTGCCGGTGATTTCGATGGCGATAAAAAAACCGATATCGCCGTGTATCGTCCCTCGACCGGTGAGTGGTTCTTTCGGCTTTCGTCGTTTAACTACGCGATCGGTCAAGGCGATTGGACTTACCAATGGGGCGTGGGAGGAGACGTGCCAATCAAAGGCGACTTTGATGGTGACGCGAAAGCAGAAATCGCAGTATTTCGGCCATCGACGAGAGAGTGGTTTTTCCGACTTTCAGCTCTTGGATATGGAATCGGTCAAGGAAACTGGACCTTCCAATGGGGCGGTCCAGGAGATCTGTCATTTCGGCGATAGCAGTCGCGGCTGCAATCTATTGAAACCTATAATGCCGAAGGGGGGACTCGAACCCCCACGCCTTTAGGCGCCACCACCTCAAGATGGTGCGTCTGCCAATTCCGCCACTTCGGCTTTGAAAAACTTAAATTTACCTCGGGGGCTGACCTGCTGGAGGCTGCGGCGCCGGGGCTGGTGCCGGTGTCGTTGTTTTGGGAACCGCTTTTTCGTCGATCACCGAATTCACGCCAGGACGGGCAATCAGGATTGTCAGTGCCAGGGACGTGATCATGAAAATAATTGCCGCCGCCGTCGTTGCCTTCGACAAAACCGTTCCTGCACCACGTGCACCAAATACAGTCTGGCTGCCGCCTCCGCCAAAGGTTCCTGCCCAGTCGGCGCCTTTGCCCTGCTGAAGCAGCACCACCAGAATCAGAAAGATACAGATCAAAACGTGAAATATCGTTAACAGTGTGATCATAAGTTCATCTCGCAGTCGACAATGATAGGGGAAAGGTTTCGCCCCGTCAATGAACCCTCCCTCATTTGTACCGGACGATCGCCGCAAATGAGGACGCATCGAGGCTGGCTCCGCCCACCAGGGCGCCATCAATGTCTTCCTTTTGCATCAGCGCTGCGATGTTGTCGGGCTTGACGCTTCCTCCATACAGAATGCGAATGGCACCAGCCGCACCAGCTCCATGAATCTGCAGAATCGTCTTTCGGATTTCTCCGTGCATCTCGGCGGCAATTTCCGGTGTCGCCGTGCGGCCTGTTCCGATCGCCCAGACAGGTTCGTATGCAATCGTGATGTGGGACAGTTCCGCTGCTGAAAACTTTCCGAGTCCTTCCTGGATCTGAAGGCGAACGACTTCCGCCGCATGACCGCCGTCTCGTTGCGTCAATGTCTCTCCGACACAGACAATCGCATGTAGCTCGCCGCCAATGGCGGCACGAGTTTTCTTCTCGACGGTTTCATCGGTTTCGCCAAAGAACTGCCGGCGCTCGGAGTGACCGATGATCACATATCCGCATCCCGCATCCACCAGCATCTTCACGGAAACCTCACCCGTGAACGCCCCTTGTTGTTCCCAAAAAACATCCTGAGCTGCTATGGAAACCCGGGTACCGTCCGCTTCGACAGCCGCGGTGGCCAGAGCCGTAAATGGAGGTGCAACGACGATCTCGCAATGCTCGACACCCAGGATCTCTGGAATGAGTGCGTCAAAAAAAGCTCGCGTCTCTGCAAGCGTCTTAAACAATTTCCAGTTCCCGGCAATGATGGGCCGTCTCATCGAGACTCCTTTTCTTTATCTTCCTTCTCCGTCAACGCTTCCACACCAGGCAACTTTTGGCCGGAAAGAAACTCCAGCGATGCGCCTCCTCCGGTGGAGATATGCGTGATCTTCGATTCCATTCCCGACTGCGCTACCGCCGCTGCGGAGTCGCCGCCCCCGATAATCGAGAAAGCGCCCGAATCCGCTACTGCACGTGCGATTGCGAAGGTGCCTTTTGAGAATAAGGGATTTTCAAACACGCCCATGGGTCCGTTCCATACAACGGTCTTTGCGGCAGCTATGATTCCGGAATACTTTTGTACCGTCTCGGGACCGATATCCAGGCCCATCTGATCCGCCGGGGTCTCGCTGACCGGAACAACGCTGGACTCCGTGCTTTTCAGCGATGCCGCAACGACGTGATCCACGGGAAGCTCAAGCGAGACTCCCTTTGAAATGGCCCGTGCCATCAAATCCTTCGCAAGATCCATCTTGTCGACTTCGACAAGAGACTTGCCCGTTTCCATCCCTTTCGCACGCAGAAACGTGTATGCCATCGCGCCACCAATCAGAATCTGGCTGGCCCGGCCGAGGAAATTTTCAATCAGTTCGATCTTGTCTGAAACTTTTGAACCACCAACGATCGACACATACGGGCGAGCGGCCTGGCCAAGAGCGTGGCCAAGACACTCCAGTTCTTTCTGCATGAGAAAACCGGCCGCCGCTGGATGAACGTACTCTGTGATGCCGGCAGTGGACGCATGGGCTCGGTGCGCCGTTCCAAAGGCATCGTTGACATACACATCGCACAGTGCGGCAAGCTGCTTCGAAAATGCAGGATCGTTTTTTTCTTCTTCGGAATGAAAGCGCAGATTTTCCAGCAGCAGTACGTCACCGTCGCGCAATTCCCTGGTCATGGCTTCGACCGCCCCACCAACGCAGTCCGGCGCAAAACCAACTGGCTTGCCGAGAAGTTCCGACAGCCGGTTTGCCACGGGCTGGAGACTGTATTGGAGGTCTGGCTTACCCTTCGGCCGCCCGAGATGCGACGCAAGAATCAAGCGGCCGCCTTTTTGGACGACGTAGCGGATTGAAGGAAGCGCCGCCTGGATCCGTGCATCTTCGGTGATCACGCCATCCTGAATGGGCACGTTAAAGTCGACGCGCATGAAGACGCGTCGGCCATTGAGATCAATATCGGTGATTGAGAGTTTGCTCATGAGTTTCAAATACGGACAAAGCCCCCTCCTGAGTCAGGAGGGGTGGCCCATCAAGAGATGGGCGCCGGGGTGGTTCCTTTGGCAACCACCCCTCGCGGGATCCGCTTCGCGATCCCGCTGCCCTCCTGACTCAGGAGGGCAATTTATCTCGCCAAGGCGTGTTGTTACTTCTTTCCGACCAGCTTGATCATGTCCTGCATGCGGCAGCTGAATCCCCACTCGTTGTCGTACCAGGCGAAGACTTTGATGAAATTCTCTCCCAGTGATTTCGTCAGTGGAGCATCCACGATCGATGAATGAGGATTGTGAAGGAAGTCGATTGAGACCAGTTCCTCCTCCGTGTACTGCATAATTCCCTTCATGGGACCCTCGGCCGCAGCCTTCAATGCCTCATTCACACTCTTGTCCGTGGCCGGCTTCGTCGTCTGCACCGTCAAGTCCACCAGCGACACATCCGGTGTGGGAACGCGTATGGCAATGCCGTCAAGTTTTCCCTTCAATGCCGGAAGAACCAGTCCAATCGCTTTCGCGGCTCCCGTGGAAGTCGGAATCATTGACAGTGCGGCGGCGCGGGCGCGGCGCATATCCGAATGTGGAAGGTCGAGGAGCTTCTGGTCGTTCGTATAGGAATGAATCGTCGTCATCAATCCACGTTCGATGCCGAAAGTCTCGTGAATCACCTTTGCCACCGGCGAGAGGCAGTTCGTGGTGCACGAGGCGTTCGATATGACGTGGTGTTTGGCATGGTCGTAGCTCTTGTCGTTTACACCGATGCAGATGGTGATGTCTTCGTTCTTCGCCGGCGCGGAAATGATGACCTTGCGAACGGTTCCATGCATGTGTTTCCGGGCATCGTCAGCGTTCGTGAACAGGCCGGTCGACTCCACCACCACTTCCACTCCAAGCGACGGCCAGTCTATTTTCCCGGGATCCCGTTCCTTGAACACGCGAACCGTGTGTCCATCGACGACGATTCCGTCGGCGGTTGAACCGACATTCGCCTTCAGTCCACCAAGAACCGAATCATGCTTGAGGAGATATGCCAGTGCGTCGGGACTTGTGATGTCATTGACCGCGACGATTTCGATATCCTTGTCGCCCATCGCCGCACGAAACAGATTTCTCCCGATCCGCCCAAACCCGTTTATTCCTACCTTGATTGCCATTAGTCTCTGATCCTCCAGTTGCAAACAAACCCAAGAGTCCGAATTTGAAAGTATACTTTGCTGCGAACATGTATTTCACGTACACGTTTTGTCTTTTCGTGGGACTACTGGTTTCCGCACCCTGGTACCTCATCCGTTCGCGCCATTACTTTTCCACCCTGAAATCCCGGTTTGGGTATCTGGATATTCCCAATTTGAAGCGAAGCATATGGGTTCACGCCGTATCGGTTGGAGAGGTCCGGGCAGTCGGGAAACTCATGGAAGGCCTGCGACTTCAGTATCCTGGCCATCCCGTGGTGCTCTCCACAATTACTCCGACAGGTCAGCAGCTGGCGCGGGAAACCCCCGGGCTTGCCGATCATGTCTTTTATTTCCCCTTCGATTTTCCAGGCTGTATTCGCCGCACCCTGGCCAGAGTCAACCCGGTGCTGGTTATCATCGCGGAAACGGAGATCTGGCCGAATTTTCTTCGAAAGTGCCGGCACCGAAAGATCACAGTAATGATGGTCAATGGCCGGATTTCGGACCGATCTCTTCCCCGATATCTCTGGATTCGCTGGTGGCTGAAGACCGTACTCAACGATTATTCGGTGATGGGCATGCAGACGGAAGCGGATCGAGAGCGCATCGAAGCTCTTGGAGCCAATCGCAAGAAGGTGCAGGTGTTCGGCAATCTTAAATTTGATGTGTTGTCCGGGCTGCAGCCGCTGGACCCGAACCTGACTCACGTACTCCATGCCAATCAGCCGCTCTGGATAGCGGCCAGCACCACCGCCGCTGGTACTGCAAGCCCGGTGAATGAAGAAGAGTTGGTACTGGCGGCGTTTGCGGCGGTGAGACAGAGTCATCCCGGACTGAAACTCTTGATTGCGCCGCGACATCCCGAACGCTTCTCGACGGTTGAACAACTGGTGCGTGCGCGAGGCTTCCAATGCTCCAGGCGCACCGCTTCGAACGGATCGCATCGGAGCTCGACTGCGCCATTCTTCACTGACGTGCTGCTTCTCGATACGATCGGTGAATTGGCGTCCACATTTCCATATGCCACTGTTGTTTTCATGGGCGGGACGCTTGTGCCGCGTGGAGGACACAACATTCTTGAACCGGCGGCCGCGTCCAGAGCCATTGTGTTTGGACCACACATGGAAAACTTTCGCGAAATCGTGTCGCTGTTTCTCGATGCGGGTGCCGCAATTCAGGTCCGGGACTCGGATGAACTGGCATCTGCTGTCGACCGATTGCTCAGGGATGCTGCAGCAACAGCCACTCTGGGTGAGAATGCACGCCGAATTGTTGAAAGAAATACTGGCGCTACCGAAAAAGTCATGGCATTTCTGGGTGCCGAACGGTGAAACACACAAATGGAGGATTCATGTTTCGAAGATTATGGCTGGTCGTCTTTCTGTGTTTCTGTTTGGCGACATCCGTGTTCCTGGCGCAAACGGTCCGAACGATTCCGCGTCCGCCGGCGCAAACGGCGGCCGCGCCGGGAGCACCCGCCACCACGGAAAGCGCTGCACCCGACGGTTACGCGCCTATACCGGCCTGGCCCGGGCAGACCCGCGCTCCACACGCGGCCAAAACCGCGGCATACAAAGTTGAAACATTTGCAGAAGGATTGACGGGCGGATTCTGCTTCAGCTTTCTTCCCGACGGTCGAATCATCGTGGGCGAGCGTCCGGGAAAGATTCACATCATCGAAAAGAATGGTCGAGTATCGGACGCGCTGGATGGGTTGCCCGCACTTTGGGCGCGCGGTCAGGGACTGTTTGACGTCCGCCTCGACAAAGATTTTAGCGCCAATCGCACGGTTTACTTGAGCTACACGGTGTTGCCGGCAGGCACGAACGAAGCCGCACCTCCTCGGTTCGCCGGCGTACTGAAAGTGGCACGTGCTCAACTGTCCAAAGATGACAAGCGCATCGAGAATGTCAAAGTCCTGCTCGATGCGGAAGGCACGGGCGGTCGCGTGATTCAGGCACCGGACGGAACTCTATTTGTCACGTCGTCGATTCCCGCGGGCCTCGGTATCAACTCGGTGGATTGGCCTCAACCGCAGCAACTCGACAGCAACATGGGCAAGGTGATGCGCATCAACTCCGATGGATCGATTCCAAAGGACAATCCTTTCGTCGGACGAGCCGGTACACATCCGGAAATTTATGCTCTGGGATTTCGAGACATTCAGGGCGTCGCCATTCATCCGCGCACCGGAAAGTTATGGACCAGCGAACATGGCCCGCGCGGCGGGGACGAAATCAACGAGGTCGAAAAAGGCAAGAACTACGGGTTCCCCATCATTGGTTACGGCCGCGAATACAGTGGAAAACCGATTAACAATGACAAAACTGCCGAAGCCGGTATGGAACAGCCCGTCTATTTCTGGACGCCCGACATCGCACCCGCTGGAATCAGCTTTTACAATGGCAAACTTTTTCCCGCGTGGCAGGGAAACCTCTTTGTGTCGGCGCTGGCTGGAAAGTATTTGATCCGACTCGAGCTGAACAACGAGCGCGTGATGGGCGAAGAACGCCTGCTCACCGAACTCAACACCAGAATCCGAGACGTACATGAAGGCCCCGACGGCGCTCTGTATGTCATGACTGACGGTAATGGCGGGAAAATCCTAAAGCTGACGCCAAAGAACTGAGCGTAAGTTTATTCGTATCGCTTACCGTTCCTGCGGAATCGCGCCGCCAGGGCATGAATGTCGTCATCCGTCGGATCTGCGTGGTGATTGAAATACGTTTCGATGCTGACCCGCTCCGGCGATACGCCAGCGCAATGAAGAGCCTTTCTCATGACGTGAACCATTTCGCCGTTTCCGACCAGATGAAAGTGACAGGTATTCAAGTCGTTCGTGTTGATCTGGGCAGGAACACAATCCGTGACGCGTCCGGTCATGCCCCGCCAAAATTCCGAAGGATGAGAGATCGTAAAATGCCACGCGAAGTTGTGATGTTCGTGGGCGAGGGTTTCCAGCTCGTCGACCAGGCACATATCGGATTCCACATGAAAGCCTGTGTACAACGTTATGGGCCGCGACTCCCCCTCCCTCAGGACTTTTTCTGCGTAGCCAAACACCGGGCCAATTCCAGTGCCGGTCGCAATCAAAACGATGCGCTCTGCTGCAGCTCGAATCTCCTTCTGTATCGGCGTGTGAAACGGTCCGTGAAACGATATCGGAGCGCCAATGCGCAAAGACGCCAGATGTGGAGTCATTCGGCCGCCGGGAATAACGCGGTACAGATGCTCGAATCGCCGAGTCGCCGGGTCTGAGCGGCTGATGGTATAGGCGTGGCGCATGGTGCCCTGGTCGTACTTCAGGCCCAGGCCCAGAACGTGTCCGGGCTCGAAGGGTGCGGGTAAGTCATCGGTGGCTTCCAGTTTGATCCACATACTTCCGTTGGCCACCTGCCGGTTTTCAATGACATTCGCGGGACGCCAGAGCGACGTTGAACTGACCGCCATTTTCAAATACTAGCAGAGGTCAGCGGCTACCGGCGGCCGTCATACCAGATGCTGCAGTCTTCGCGATTCCTGGAAATTCTGCCTCCCCTCCATATTGCTTTGGCGAGGAAGCGAAGGCGTTCTCCTGCCGAGTAAAGCTCCACCTTGCGTCCCGACGTGAGCATGGGATGGTGATGAAGAATCACCACCTTCTTCCTTGTCGCGCGCGCCAGACGCTTGAACCGCTTGCTCAGGTCGATCTCCTCCGCAACGAACAACTCACTGCTGAATCCACCAACCGCGCGAAACGCCTCGGCATTGCAAAAAATGAACGATCCCGCGAACCAGTGGCACACGCGGCTGGTCCAATTCCAGATCGCGACGGCGCGGCTCGTTACCGGATGTTGTGCGTCCAGCTTTACCGTAGCACCGCCGGCAATGCACCGTCCCGCAACAATCTGGTCCGCCACTTCGCGGAACAACGCCGTGTCTGGATTCGAGTCCGCGTCCACGAAGATAAGCCAGTCGCCGCCGGCCGCCGCGGCGCCGCAATTTCTCGCGCGAGCGATCTGATTGACAGGCTCAAAGACAACCTTCGCTCCGGCGGCGCGTGCGATCTCCGCCGTTCCATCCGTGGAGTTGTTGTCGCAAACGATCAGCTCGGTCTCCCATCCACGACGCACGAACTCTGCCGTCCCGTGCTGCACGCTGGCGAGCGTATGCGCGATGAGGCGTTCCTCATTGAATGCCGGGATGATGATCGAGATCTTCATGCATTGCATTATGAACTACACGCAAATCCAGTGGTAAAATCCGCCGCATTGCATGGCGACAAAGAAGTACAAATTCACAGCGGAAATTCACTCGGGCCGGGGAGGGGGCGCGTACGTGCTTTTTCCCTATGACGTCGAAAAGGAATTTGACACGAATGGAAGAGTCCCGGTCCAGGCGACCCTGGACGGCGTTCCCGAAACGACATCACTCATCAAATATGGTAGTCCGCAGCACATGATGGTTGTCCTCAAGGCTGTTCGAGAAGAAATTGGAAAATCACCAGGGGATACCATCGAAGTTGTCCTGTGGAAGGATGAAGTCGAACGCATGCTTGAAGTGCCCGCGGAGTTCCAGGCGCGGATGAAGAAGGAAAAGCTGCTGCCGTTCTTCGAAAAGCTCAGCTACACGCACCGCAAGGAATACTGCCGCTGGCTCACCGAAGCAAAGAAAGAAGACACGCGCCAGGCGAGACTTGTCAAAGCCATCGATATGCTTCGCAAAGGCATCAAAACTCCCGGATGAATTTGTTTTCCAACGTCGAGACAACAGCATTTTGAATAAAAATCGACCCCCATTGCCGCAAAGTAAAAGCCAATGAGCCGTGTATTTCGACTTCTGATCGGTGCGCGGGAAAAAATGTATGAGACCGGCGTTTTTCGGACGATGCATTTAAATCATCCGGTCGTCAGCGTTGGCAACCTCACGCTTGGGGGGACCGGCAAAACGCCACTGGTTATGGCGCTGGCGGAGCGCTTTCGGGATGAAGGATTCCGTCCGGTAGTTCTATCGCGAGGATACAAACGGTCCGGCAAAGGGATGTTAGTCGTCAGCCGCGGCGCCGGGCCCATTTCGACCTGGCAGGAGTCTGGCGACGAGCCATTCCTGATTGCGCGGCGATTGTCAGGAATCGCTGTCGTGGTCGGCGCCGATCGATATCAAGCCGGGCGACTGGCGGAACGTGAAGCTCTGGGGAATCTCTTTATTCTCGACGACGGATTCCAGCATCGAGGACTGTTCCGCAATGTCGATCTGGTCACCATTGATCCGGCGGAATGGGCGGAAGGAGAGAAACTGCTTCCCAATGGACGCTGGCGCGAACCGAGAACTGCGATCCAAAGGGCGCACGCAGCATGCGTCCAGGAAAAACCAGGTTGGTCCGTGCCGCCGCTGCCGATTCCCACCTTCCACGTCCAGACTGTTATCGACGGCATATATAAAGGATGCGATGCCGTCGACCCGGCATCCTTGCGGGGCCGGGAGATTGTCGCATTCGCGGGAATAGCCAAGCCCGAACGATTCTTCGCAGGCCTGGAAAGCCTCGGAATCACCCTCGCCAGGCGCATCGAGTACCCGGATCACCACGCCTTTACGCCAAAAGACATTGCTGAGATTTCGACGAACGAAAACAACGCGCTTTTAGTGACTACCGAGAAAGACTCCGTACGTTTGGAAGGTACTGGCCTTGGCGATTTCCTGCACCTTCGCATTTCTGCTACCATTTCGGAATTCGATCGGCTTATGGATTTGATCCGGAGCCGGTTCTCCTGATGCAATTGAAGAAAATCCTGCTGCGCGCCCCAAACTGGGTTGGTGATACGGCCGTCGCTACGCCCAGCATGAAGGCCATTCGCGCAAAATTCCCGGATGCTGAAATTACGGTCATGGTTCGTCCATCGGTGACCGGTGTCTTCGCATCCGCCAAATACGTAGACCGCGTCTGGACTGAACCGAAACCTTCTGGAATACGGGAATGGTTGCGAATCGCGCTGGAAGTCCGTCGGCAGCATTTCGACATGGCGGTTCTCTTTCCAAACTCATTTGAATCCGCGGCGATGGTCTTTCTTGGCGGTGTTCGACAACGCATTGGCTATGCGATGGACTCGCGGGGATGGATGCTGACCCGAAGGATTCAGGGGGAGAAGCGCAAGGTTCATCATGTGGAGTACTACCTCGAACTCGCGAAAGCCGTTTCCGCCGATGTTTCCCATCCGTCGATGGAAATCACGGCGAGACCGGAGGATCGCGCCAACGCCCGCAAACTCCTGGCAGACTCCGGCATTACAACCAATGAGCGATTCATGATTCTGAGTCCGGGCGCAGCATTCGGCGCCGCGAAACGTTGGGGAGATCAGCAGTTTGCCGAGGCAGCGGACAAGTTGGCCGAAGAATTCAATCTGGCTGTAGTCGTCATTGGATCGGAAGGCGAACGTTTCATTTCGGATTCGATACACAAGTTCATGAAGCAACCCGCAACAATACTAAATGGAAAGACGAACCTGGAGACGCTGATCGGACTCATCGCGGAATCGGATTTGATGCTGGGGAATGATTCGGGGCCGGTACACCTGGCCGCTGCACTGGGAATTCCAACTGTCGCTGTCTTCGGAGCGACCGATTACGTGGTTGCTGCGCCTTATGGAAGACTCGGGCGAGCGGTCCATGTGCCGGTGGAGTGCAGTCCGTGCTGGCTGAGAGAGTGCCCGATCGATCACCGGTGCATGACACGAGTCAGTCCGGAGATGGTGTGTGCGGCGGCGAGGGAAGTATTGTCGAAGCCCGAGACAATCGTTTCGTGAACTCAATATGAATGACTTCTCTACAGCTATTTTCATGGATCGCGACGGGACGGTGTCTGAAGAAGTGGGATACATGTATCATGCCGGTTTGTATAAACCGTTTCCGTGGACCGGAGAGGCTGTCCACAAGATTAACGAGAGCCAATACAAGGCCATCTTGATTACAAATCAGGCAGGAGTGGGTCGCGGTTATTTTCCAGAATCGATGGTCCACGAGGTTCACAACGTTCTCGATGCCGAACTGAACCGATGGTCCGCGCATCTGGACGGAATCTATTACTGCCCCCACAGTCCGGAAATGCAATGCGACTGCCGCAAACCAAAGCCGGGGATGCTTCTTCGGGCGAGTCGTGAAATGAAGATCGATTTGTCGGGGTCCTACATGATCGGCGACCGCTATGTCGACGTCGAGGCAGCTCACGGCGCCGGCGTAAAGTCCGTGCTCCTGCGAAGTGGTGACGGCATGCTCGAATTGCAAAAGCACGGAAGGACATCGTCATTGCAACCGCACTTTGTTGCGGACAACCTTCTGCACGCTGTGGAGTCCATCCTGAACGGACTCGTGAAATGAACGCACTCCAGGAACTGCTTCGAAAATTCAAAGGTAAACGAATTGTCGTTCTCGGCGACTTCGTTGCCGACGTTTTCGTGTATGGAGAAATCTCCCGGGTCTCGCGAGAGGCTCCGGTGCTGGTCCTGAACCATCGAGAGACTCAGGTCGTTCCAGGAGGCGGCGCCAATGCCGTTCACAATCTTCGGGCTCTCGGCGCGGAACCGCTGCCCATCGGAATTCTTGGAGACGATGCGGAAGGAAACCAGCTCATCAAACACTTCAAGAAACTCGGAATCGACACGGGCGGAATCCGAGTGACAAAATCCTACCGTACACCAACGAAGATGCGCATTCTCGCTGGGGCGGTGCACTCGCAACGTCAGCAGATCGTGCGGCTCGACTCCGGCGGTCCCACATCAAAAACAAATGAACGCAAATTCCTCGAGAGCAAACTGAAATCGCTGCTTCCACGTGCCGATGCACTACTGGTTTCCGATTATGGATACGGCATTATCCTGCCGGACCTGGTGGGGGTTGTTGCCGGCAATGGCATCCCGGCGACCGTCGATTCCCGTTTCGCAATGACCGCGTTCAGTGGAATGACCGCAGCGACACCAAACGAGCCCGAAGTCGAGGCCGCTCTTGGCATCACGATCGGAAATGACATGGATAAGCTCGAATGGGCGGGGCGAACCCTGATGCGGAGGTTGAAGCACAATGCGCTGCTGATCACGCGCGGCAAGGATGGCATGGCGCTATTCGAGAAGTCCGCCAGGACCACGCATATACCGATTCACGGAACCGATGAAATTGCCGACGTGACAGGTGCCGGCGACACCGTGATCTCGGTGTTCACCCTGGCGCTTGCGGCGGGTGGAACGTTTGCCGACGCAGCGCGACTTGCGAACTACGCCGGGGGGATCGTTGTCATGAAACATGGGACTCGACCGGTCACCTATAATGAGTTGCGGGATGTGATCCGTGAATGAGTGGTTTGGAATAGGGAACAGGGGTGACTCCAAAACCGTCAACTTGCAGGGGTGTTGCTTTGGAACCACCCCGGCCCTTCGGGCCACCCCTCCTGACTCAGGAGGGGAGTTGTCTCAGTCTGCAGTTGATCCCTCTGAGGGATTTCAAATTTGAAAGTTCGCAAACTCGAAGCATTACCGGGAATGCTCAAAGGCAAAACCGTCGTTCTCGCCAATGGCTGCTTTGACATTCTGCATGTCGGCCATGTGCGATATCTCGAAGGCGCCCGGAAGCTGGGCGACACTCTTGTCGTGGCGGTCAACAGTGACCAGTCCGTCCGCGCAATCAAAGGACCGGATCGTCCGATCCTCAATGAAGGCGAACGCGCAACTCTTGTGTCGGCGCTTCGATGCGTGGATCATGTCGTGGTGTTCGATGAGCCGGATGTCCGGCGCGTGCTCGATGTACTTCGGCCGGCCATTCATGCCAAAGGCACGGATTATACCGAAGACACGGTGCCCGAACGCGAATACGTGCAGTCCTATGGAGGTCAGGTTCGGATAACGGGCGATGCCAAGGATCACTCCACTCGAGACGTGATCCGCAGGATCGCAGAGTCTCGCGAAAAGAAGAAGACGTGATGAAAAATCATCTCAATCGGTTCCTTATCGTAAAGTTCGGATCTCTAGGCGACATCGTTCACTGTCTTCCTTCCGTTGCGCAGCTTCGCAAGGCTTTTCCCAGGGCGGAAATTGACTGGCTGATCGAACGCAAGAACAAGATCGCGGTGGAAATGAGCGGGCTCGATGTGAAGCTCATTCCCATCGACACGTATCAATGGCGAAACAGCCCGGGAATCGGCAGCGCCAAAGAGATTGGCGAATTCGTGTGGGCCCTGCGAACTGACGGATACGATTGCGCCATTGATTTCCAGGGCCTGCTGAAGTCCGCGTTCTTTGCATATCTTTCCGGAGCGCCGGTGCGCATCGGGTGGGAACGAGACTTCCTTCGAGAATCCGTCAGCCGGATTTTCTACACGGAAGTGGTGAAACCCAAACGCGTCCACATCATCGATCAGCAGATGGAGTTGCTCCGCCCGATTGGCATCGAGCCGGACTGGTATACCGAAGTTCCACTGCACGCGTCCGAGTCCGCCAGGAAATCGGTCGAGATCAAACTCAAAGGAATGAAAGACTACGTGGTCATCAATCCCGGCGGGAACTGGGTCACAAAGAACTGGCATCCCGAACGCTATGGGGAACTCGCCGGAAGGCTCATGCGCGATGGATTGCCGGTCGCAGTCACCTGGGGTCCGGGCGAGGAGGAAATGGTTCAAGCCATACTCCGGACCGGAGGCGATGGAATTCATCAGGTTCCTACGAATCTGGAGGAACTGGTCGCCTTATGCGAGAAGGCGAGGCTCTTCGTCGGAGGCGACACCGGCCCAATGCATTTCGCTGCGGCAGCCGGTACGCCGATTGTTGCAATTTTTGGACCGACCAGCAGCGATCGCAACGGTCCATTCCGTCGAGAAGATGTCGTTGTCGAGCGCAGGCTTCCCTGCCGTCCCTGTTACGAACGGGATAAATGTCCGCTCGAACACTGGGAATGCCTCGTCGACATCAGTGTGGATCAGGTCTACGAGGCATGCCGGAAGAGAATGTCACTGCCGGAAGCAGACAGCGTGACTGCGTGATGGAATTGCCGGGGAGTCCTGCATGATTCAGCGGCTTCGTGTTCCGTTGGGATTTGTTGTCGCAGCTGCAGTGCTCTATCTGGCTACCCCTCGCCAGGTCACAATTCTCGCGGGCCTTCCGTTTGCGGTTGCCGGCGCGTTGCTTCGAGGCATGGCTGCGGGCATCATTCGCAAAGATTCGAAGCTCGCTACTGCCGGCCCCTACGCCTGGACTCGGAATCCGCTCTACTTCGGCAGCTTTCTTCTGACTCTGGGATTTGCAATCATGAGCGCGAGCTGGATCGCTGCACTGATACTGATCCTTCCGTCACTTGTGATTTATCCCAATGTGATTCGAAACGAAGAAGCGCATCTGGAACGGCTCTTCCCTGAAGATTTTCGTCGATATCGTGACAACGTTCCCCGCTTCATTCCAAAGTTCGGGCAATTTGAACGGTCGTTTTCCTTTAAACAGTACCTGGCGAATCGCGAATATAACACTGCGATCGGATTTGCCGCGGTATTGGCGGTGTTCATCCTCAAATCGCTGTAAATGCCGGTTGATTTAGCACTAAGCCGCACCTATACTCTTTTCGTGGACTTTTCCGAGTGGGCGTTTCGCCCACTTTTTTGTTGTTATGGGTATGGTACTGGATCCGAACCGCATCAGGCAGCTGGTGACCATGGCTGTCGAGAGCCTGGGGTACGAGTTTGTCGAGCTGGAGCTTAAAGGTGCGGGAAATAATTCAGTTCTCCGGATTTATATCGATAAGCCGGACGGCATTTCTCATTCGGATTGCGGGTTGGTCAGCGAGCAAGTAGGGACGGTTCTCGATGTAGAAGATGTGATTCCGCATAAGTACACCCTGGAAGTCTCCTCACCAGGTCTGGATCGCAAGCTAGTGAAGGAATCGGATTTTTCTCGCTTTGAAGGAAAGCTGGCCAAGATTCAGACAAGAATCCCGCTCCAACATCAAAAGGTTTTTAAGGGAAGGCTCAAAGGTCTTCGCGACGGTAGTGTTGTCCTCCAATTGCCTCAGGGCGATTTGCTGGAGATACCGTTGGACGTCATACAGGAAGCCAGGCTTGAATTCGAATGGCCGGCGGCCAAGGAGTAACTGGGATGTCGAATCTGCTGTTTCAGACGATCGACCAAATCAGCCGGGAGAAGGGCATCGATCCGCAAATCGTGATTCACGCGATTGAGGACGCGATTGTCGTTGCCTCTCGAAAGTACTTCAAGTCCAACGAAGAGCTGCGAGGACGGATCAATCCGGACACCGGCGAAATCGATGTACTGGCCGTCCGCAAAGTCGTCGAAGAAGTCACCAATCCGGTGCGCGAAATCTCTCTGGATGAGGCGAGAGAAACCAAACCCGACGCGAAGATGGATGAGGAAATTGAATTCCTCAAACCCACGGTCGGTCTCGGACGCATTGCCGCGCAGATGGCCAAGCAGGTGATATTCCAGAAAGTGCGCGAAGCCGAACGAGAAAGCGTATTCACCGAATACCACAAGCATGTCGGCGAGATCGTCAATTGCGTCGTCAAGCGATACGAAACCGGCGACATCATTGTCGAACTGGGAAAGACCGAAGGAAAACTCGCGAAGCGGGATCAGTCCCGGCTGGAGAATTTTTCCGTCGGCGATCGGATTCGCGTTGTGATCACCAAGGTCGACAAGACTGCCAAGGGTCCGCAGGTGATGGTGTCGCGAACGGATCCTGTCCTGGTGCAGCATCTGTTTCAGACCGAGGTTCCTGAAATATATGACGGCACGGTGCAGATCCGAAGCATCGCCCGCGAAGCCGGAGAGCGAACCAAAATCGCGGTAACCTCACGCGAAAAGGACGTCGATCCCGTGGGCGCGTGCGTTGGCATGAAAGGGACGCGCGTGCAGTCAATTATCCGTGAGCTCCGCGGGGAGAAAATCGACATCATCCAGTGGAACGATGATGTTGTGACGTTCGCGATGAATTCGATCAGTCCCGCCAAGGTCAGTCGCGTGACGATCATCGACCATACGGACAAAATCATGGAGATGGTGGTCGAAGACAGCCAGCTGTCGCTGGCGATTGGTAAGAAGGGACAGAACGTTCGTCTGGCTTCGAAGCTGATTGGTTGGCGCATCGATATCAAGAGCGAACAGGAAAAACGCGACGAAATCGAAAGCCAGATCGACCGGATGCAGGAACAGGTTCCGACCCCGCTCGACACCATTCCCGGGCTCACGGCCAGCCTCGTGCAGAAACTCCATGCAAGCGGCATCGAAACCGTGGAGCAGCTTGCGAATCTCGCGCCCGAAGATCTGGAAAATATTTCCGGAATCGGGTCCAAGACCGTGGAGAAGATCAGCGAAGTTCTATCGGACTACTATGCTCAGCTTCCCTCCTATCAGGAAGACATGGAACGGTTGGCTGCCGAGCATATGTTTGCCAAGGATGAGACTCCGGCATCTTCCGGTGAGCCGGAGCCGGAGCCGGCGGAAATCCAGACAGAAAGTGCAGCGGCAGAGGAAGTACCGGCCGAAAAAATTGCCGATGAAGCCGCTGATGAAGCCGCTAATGAAGCCAATGAAGAGAAGAATCAGCCTGAAGTGCGGGCTGGTTCGGCGACTCCGGAAGAGTAAAATAGAGGACCACGAATGGCGCCAAAGCTTCGAGTTTACAACCTGGCACGCGAACTGAATCTCGACAATGCCGAGATCATCCGCGAACTCCAGCACATGGGAGTGCCGGTGACATCGCATTCCAATACGGTGGACGATCGCCAGGCGGCGCTGCTTCGAAAGAAGTTCGCCCCGGCTCCTGAGGCTCCCAAACCGGCTCCGGAAGTCGTGGAAGTCAAACCGGCCAAACCCTCCAAGGCAGACTCTGTCGTTGAGCACGTTGAGCCCGCTCCGCACGTGGAAGCAAAGGCCGAACCGAAAATCGAGGCAAAGCCGGAGCCGCCTGCAGCGCCTGTAGCGCCGGTGATTGCCGAACCCAAAGCTCCAGTCGCGGCACCTACGCCAGCACCCCCGGCAGCGACAGTGGCTCCTCCGCCGCCGGCGCCACCGGTCGCGCCTCGACCTCCTGTCGTTGTCGAACAGAAAGCGCCGCCACCTCCCGTCCAGAGATCGGCGCCCCGCGGAGTTCAGTTTGTCGAGCCCAAGGCCCACGTGAGCCCGATTGTCAATCCGCCACCGGAGCGCAAGACGCCGCCACCGCCAAAAGTGGAACCGCCTCACGAAGAGCGAAAGACCATGCAGCAGATCGTCCAGGAAAAACTGCGACGGGAAAATCGTCTGCCGCCCACGCCTGCTCCCCGTAAGCCGGGAGATCGCCCTGTTGTGCCGGTCCGTCCGCCGCTGGCTGGCCAGCCGCCACGACCTGGAAGCCGCCCGGACTTTGTCAATCGCGGAACCCAGCCCGGCGGCGCCGGTACGCGGCCCGGAGTCCGGCCGCCCATTACAACGCCAGCTCCTGCAGGCCGCCATGTCCAAATGGACAGGAGCCAGCGTTATGAACGCCATGCAGAACGGAAGCTCGACAGTCCATCCTCGCGCCCTCAGCCGAAAGTCGAAGCACCCCGCGAATTCCGAAAAGTCACGCTGACTGAAGGTTTAACGGTTGGAGATCTCGCCGTAAAACTCGATGTGAAGTCGAAGGACATGATTAAGAAATTAATGGAGCGCGGCGTATTTGCGGCGATCAACCAGACTCTGGACAAGGAGATGGCCACGGAAATTTCCAAGGATTTCAATGCCGAGGCCGAGTTCGTGACTTTCGAAGAAGGAGCCATGCTGGACGCCGTCGAAGTCAGCGCTCCGGAAAACCTGGTTCCGCGCGCGCCCGTTGTCACGATCATGGGGCATGTGGACCATGGCAAGACCTCCCTATTGGACGCCATTCGAAAATCCAAGGTGACAGAACAGGAACATGGCGGTATCACACAGCACATCGGGGCCTATCAGGTGATGGCGCGAAATCGTAAAATCACCTTCCTCGACACCCCCGGTCATGAAGCTTTCACGCTGATGCGTGCACGTGGTGCGCGTGTTACCGATATTGTCGTTCTCGTGGTCGCCGCTGACGACGGAGTGATGCCTCAAACCATCGAATCCATTTCGCACACGCGGGCCGGTAAGGTTCCAATGGTGGTCGCCATTAATAAGGTCGACAAGCCCGGAGTCAATGTGGAGCGCGTGAAACGTGAGCTTGCCGATCAGGGACTGCTTGCCGAAGACTGGGGCGGTGATCAGGTAATGGTCGAGGTTTCGGCACGAACGGGCCAGAACCTGGACCTGCTGCTGGAAATGATTCTGCTCGTGGCCGACATTCAGAATTTGAAAGCGGATCCGAGCCTTCCGGCGATGGGCACGGTCCTCGAAGCCAAGATCGATCGGGGCCGCGGTAACGTTGCCACGGTCCTTGTACAGAACGGAACGCTGAAGGTTGGCGATAATTTCATTGCTGGCGCCGTCTACGGAAAAGTCCGTGCGATGTTCAATGAGCACAGCTCATCTGTAAAGGAAGCTGGACCAGCAGCTCCGGTCGAAGTGCTGGGACTTCAGGGGCTGCCGCTGGCGGGAGATTCCTTCCAGTGCATCGCAGACGATAATAAAGCCCGCCAGATGGCGCAGTTCCGCCAGGACAAGTTGCGCGATATTACGCTGGCGAAGACTTCACGCCTCACCCTGGACCAACTGCACAAGCAGCTGGCCCAGGGAGAGATCAAGGAAGTGCCTCTGGTTCTGAAATGCGACGTCCAGGGATCCCAGGAAGCGCTCAGCGAAATGCTGGTGAAACTCAGCACCGACAAGGTCAAGGTTCGGATTCTGCATTCGAGCGTTGGAGCGATCACCGAAACCGATGTCCTGCTGGCCGCGGCTTCAAACGCGATCATCATTGGTTTCAATGTGCGTCCGGAACGGAAGGCATCCGAACTGGCCAATCGTGAAAAGGTCGACATTCGTCTCCACACGATCATTTACAACGTGGTCGATGAGATCAAGGGCGCCATGCTCGGTGTCATGGAGCCCACCATCAAGGAAACGTATCTGGGGACTGCCGAAATCCGAAATACGTTCCGGCTTCCGAAAGCGGGTGTCATCGCGGGCTGCTACGTCACCGAAGGCAAAATTACACGCACTGCACAGATTCGGCTCCTGCGCGACAATGTGGTGATCTTCGAAGGCAAGATCGCTTCGCTGAAGCGGTTCAAGGATGACGCGTCGGAAGTGGCACGCGGATACGAGTGCGGCATCGGGATCCA
>Ga0070667_100000694_pt1 | contig 32459 bp, 30 predicted proteins | sample KBSS33metaG_FD_64659 | JGI IMG/M metagenome (GOLD analysis project Ga0070667, IMG submission 64659) | Switchgrass rhizosphere microbial communities from Kellogg Biological Station, Michigan, USA - KBS S3-3 metaG | ecosystem: Host-associated > Plants > Roots > Rhizosphere > Soil ...
ATCGCGACCTCGGGCGCGTTGACGATCGGCGTGAAGCCGGTGCCGCCGATGCCGCCGAGCGAGCTGATCGACATGCAGCCGCCTTCCATGTCGGTCATCGGCAGGCCGCGGCCGCGGGCCTTGGTCGACAGGGCCGCGATGTCTGCCGCGATCTCGGTGGCCGGCTTCCTGTCGCAGTCACGCACCACGCCGACCACGAGGCCGCGCGGTGTGTCGATCGCGATGCCGATGTGAAAGTATTTCTTCAGCACCAGATTCTTCGCCGAGCCGTCGAGCGAGGCGTTGAACTGCGGGAAGGCCTGCAGCGCCGACACCAGTGCCTTGGCGAAAAACGCGAGCGCGCTCGGCCTGGGAGCACCCAGCGTCTGGCGCAAGGCCTCGAGCGCGGTGATGTCCACATCGTCCTGGTGCGTGACGTGCGGAATGCTCAGCCAGTTGCGCGCCAGGAAGCCCGCCGTCAGCCCCTGGATGCGCGACAGCGGCTTGACCTCGACCGCGCCGAAGGCGGCGAAGTCGATCGCCGGCCAGGCCGGCAGGTCCGAGGCGATCACACGATCTCGGCCAGCACCGCGCCGACCTCGTAGACCTCGCCGACCGTGCCGATGATCTTCAGCGTGCCGGTGGCGGGCGACTCGATCTCCTGCACCGACTTGTCGCTTTCGAGCGCATACAGCGGCTGACCTTCGGTGACGGTGGCGCCGTCGGCGGCCATCCATTCGGCGAGCGTCGCCTCGTTCATCGAAAAGCCGATCTTGGGAAGCAGAACCTGGGTGGCCACGAGAGAGTTCCTTGTCGAGAGGTTGATACGTTCAGCGCAGCGTCTTGCGGACCGCCGCTTCGATCGCCGATTGCTGCGGTACGAAGGCCATCTCGAGCGCCTTCGCGAACGGCACCGGCGAGTGATTCGAACCGACCCGCTGCACCGGCGCCTTCAACTCGCTGAACAGGTGCTCGTGCAGCAGCGCCGCGATCTCCGCGCCGACGCCGAACTTGCGCACCGCCTCATGAACGACCACGGCACGCCTGGTCTTGGCCACCGACTTCAGCAGCGTCGCCTCGTCGAGCGGCGAGATCGTGCGCAGATCGATCAGCTCGACCCGGATGCCTTCCTGTGCGACCTTCTCGGCCACCGCAGCGCAATCCTGCACGGTGCGGCTGTAGCTGATCACGGTCACATCGCTGCCTTCGCGCAGCACGTTCGCCTGGCCCAGCGGGATGCGTTGACCGATCTGCGGCGGGGCGCCCGGGTTCCAGTAGGTCGGCATGTTCTCGATGAACAGGCACGGGTCGTCATCGAAGATGCACGACAGCATCAGCCCGTAGGCGTCGGCCGGCGACGAGGGCGCCACGACCTTCATGCCGGCGGTGTGCGCGAACCAGGCTTCGAGGTAGTCGGCGTGCTGGCCCCCGGTGCCGAAGCCGGCGCCGGTCATCGTGCGGATCGTGATCGGCACATGCGTCTGCCCGCCCGACATGAAGCGCAGCTTGGCCGCGTGGTTGACGATCATGTCCATCGCCACCGTCGTGAAGTTCATCAGCATGATCTCGGCCACCGGCCGCATGCCGACGATGGCCGCGCCGATGGCGGCACCCATGATGGCCTGCTCGGCGATCGGCGTGGAGCGCACGCGCGATGCGCCGTACTTGGTCGACAGGCCCTTGGTGACGCCGACGATGCCGCCCTCCTGGCCGTCGGCGATGTCTTCGCCGAGCAGGATCACGTTCGGGTCGAGGCCCATCGCCTCGTCGAGCGCCAGGTTGACGGCCTGGATCGTGTTCATCGGCTTGACTTTCTGAAGCACGGTGGCGGTGGTGCTCATCAGGCCAGCTCCTCGGCCAGCACGTCGCGCTGCAGCTCGGCCAGATCGGGCACCGGGCTGTCGAGCGCGAACGCGACGGCCGCGTCGATCTCGCGGTCGATGGCGGATTCGAGTGCGGCCAGTTCGGCTTCCATCACGCCGCCCTCGACGAGCCAGCTGCGAAAGCGCGGCACCGGATCCCTGGCCATCGCGGCCTCCTTCTCGCCAGGGGCCATGTAGGCGTCGGCATCGCCGAACACGTGGCCGTGAAAGCGGAAGGTCTTGGCCTCGATCAGCGTCGGCCCTTCACCGGCACGCGCGCGCGCCACCGCGGCGCGCGCCACCGAGTACACCGCCAGCGGGTCGTTGCCGTCGACCGTGACGCCGGGCATCTGGTAGCCGGCGGCGCGATCCGAGATCTGCTTGGCCGACGTTGCCAGGTCGTAGCGCGTGTGCTCGCCGTAGCCGTTGTTCTGGCACACGAACAGCACCGGCAACTTCCACACCGCGGCCATGTTCAGCGCCTCGTGGAAGGCGCCGATGTTCGAGGCGCCGTCGCCGAAGTAGGCCACCGCCACACGCTTCTCGCCGCGAATCTGCGCCGCCAGCGCCAGCCCGTTCGCGATCGGCATGCTGCTGCCGACGATGCCGGTCGTGACCATCACGCCGGTGGGCGGGTGCGTGATGTGCATCGGCCCGCCCTTGCCCTTGCAGGTGCCGGTGGCCTTGCCGGCGATCTCGGCCCACAGCAGCTTCGACGGCACGCCCTTGGCGAGCATGTCGTGGATGCCGCGGTAGATGGTGCAGATGTAGTCGTCGTCGGTGAGGTTCACCGAGACCGCGGCCGGAATGCATTCCTGGCCGCGCGGCGAGTAGTACGGCGCGACGATCTTGCCGGACTTGATGACCGCACGAAAGCGGTCGTCGCTGCGCTGGATCAGCGCCATGCGGCGGTAGATGTCGACCAGGATGGCCTTGTCGACGCGGGTCTCGGGGTTCATGTTCATCTCCTCTGGCGTCGAGTCAATCGAGGGCCGCGCCGAGCGCGTGATGCGCCGCGATGTAGCCGAAGGTGAAGGCGGCACCGATGCTCGCGCCGGCCCCCGGGTAGCAGCGACCCACCACCGAGGCGGTGCAGTTGCCGGTGGCGTACAACCCTTCGATGACCGAGCCGTCCCCGCGCAGCACACGCGCGTGTTCGTCGGTCACCACGCCGCCGGCTGTGCCCACGTCGCCCGGGTACATGCGCACCGCGTAGAACGGCGGCTTCTCGATCGCGCCGAGGTTCGGGTTCGGTGTCACGGTCGGGTCGCCGTGGCAGCGGTCGAAGGCGCGCGAGCCACGGCCGAAGTCGGCATCGACACCGGTGTCGCAGAAGCCGTTGAAGCGCGCCAGGGTTCGCGCCAGGCCGCCCGCGTCGATGCCGGTCTTGCCGACGAGCTCATCCATCGACCCGGCCTTGATCATGTAGCCGCTCGTCAGCCACTCGTCGGGCACCTGCCCGGGCGACGCCGTGCCCCACGGGTAGTAGGCGCGCTGGCGGCTGTCCATGATGACCCAGCTCGGCACCGCCCTGCCCGTCTCTTGCTGCCGGCGGTACATGCGCTGGCCGATCTCCATGTAGGCCCCGGCCTCGTCGCAGAAGCGCTCGCCCAGCTGGTCGACCATGATCGAATACGGCAGCGACAGGTCGAGGTGGTGCATGAAAGGGAGCGCCGAGCCATCGGCCGTGTAGCCCCCCGGCTTCGGCGGCAGACCGTCAGGGCCGAGCGAGGTGACGACCCACCAGGCTTCGTCCATGCAGTCGACGGCGGCGCCGAGGGCCATCGCCATCTCGATCGCCTCACCGGTGTCGCCGAGGTTGGCATTGGTCCAGCTCGCCGAACTCGGCTGCGGCTGGAAGCGCTGGCGCATCGCGGCACTGCGCGAGAAGCCGCCGACGTTCATCAGCACGCCCTCCCTGGCCTGCACGCGCACGGGCTGCCCGCCGCGCTGCACGACGACGCCTGTGATGCGCCCGGCTTCGGTGACCAACTCGACGAGCCCCGATTCGGTCCAGATCGGCAGCTGTTCGCGCAGCGCGATCTGCAGCATGCGGCCCTGGATCGCCGCGCCGCCGCCGGCCAGGCGCTGCCCGGTGAGCTTGCCCTTGAGCAGGCGCCCGGCCATCGCCAGCGCCTTGCGCTTGCCGCGCCAGGTGCGCTTGACCAGCATCAGGTCGGCGAACTCGTGCGTGGGCATCGGCAGGCTCATGCCCCGGTAGCGCGACAGGCGCGGCTCCCACTCGCCGAGCGCGCGCGTGTCGAAGAGCTCGGCCAGCAGCGAGCGGCCGCGCGGCTCGCCGCCGGGCAGCTCGTCGTAGTAGTCGGACCAGCCGTCGGCGTAGACGAACTTCATGCCGCAGCGCTCGAGAAACTCGACCATCTTCGGCCCATTGCGGATGAACGCGTCGCGCCGCGCCGGGCTGGTGCCGGGGCCGTCGTAAGTGACAGCGGCGTCGAGGTACTGGCGCGCACGTTCGGCGCTGTCATCGACACCGGCGCGCTTCATCACCGGGTTGTTCGGCACCCACCAGACACCGCCCGAGTAGCCGGTCGAGCCGCCGACCAACGACTGCTTCTCGACAATCAGCGCGCGTTTACCGAGTTGCTTCGCGGCGAGTGCGGCGCACATCGAACCGCCGCCGCTGCCGACGATGACGAGGTCGTAGCTTTCGCCCCAGCTCATGACGACGTCTCATCGAAGAGCACTTCGCGCAGCACGCGATGGAAGTTCGAGATCGAACTTTCCTGCAACGGGTTGGTGCGCGCACCACGAAAGCCCGAGGACTTCATGCCCTTCTGCACTTCGGTCATGTTGGCGAAGTCCTGCGCGAGGATCAGGCCGAAGCGCTCGACGGTGTCGGTCTTCCAGTCGTCCGCGCCCCAGTAGAACTCGCGCTTCAGAGGCGGCTCGGCGCCGGGCGCATAGCGGGCGATCGAGCAGATGTCGTAGAAGCAGGAGTCGGGGTTGTCGCCGTCCGGCCGGGCCCGATAGAACAGCATGCCGTCGGGCGACATCAGGAAGATCATGTTCGGGAACACGTGCCAGTCGGTGCCCGCCTTGTACATCTGCTCGGGCGTGATCGCCGGGTAGCCGGCGCCATCGGCCATCGCCGCTTCGTACTGGAATTGACCGGCCTTCATCAGCAGTTCCAGATGCGGCGTGTCCGCCGTGCACTCGGTGAGGATGCGCTTGGTGGCCTGCAGGTCGCGATCGGTGATGATGGCCTTCAGCTGGTCTTCCAGGTCCTGGAAGAACTTGACGATGCCGGGGCGCACGTCGTCCGGAACCGGCCGTCCGGTGCGCGGCGACGGTGCGCCGGGCAGGCGCGCCGGCGCCGGATACCCGAACATGCCGTGCTTGCCGAACGTGAAGCTGCGCGTCACGTCGTCGCCCTGCGTGTCGAGCAGTTGCGGGTGCGTGCCGAACACGTGATAGCCCTCGCTGAAGGCCTCGAGCGCCACCTTCCAGTTGCAGGGCAGGCGCACCGACTTGTACCAGCGGTAGCGCATCTTCTCGAACTCGAAGCAGTTCGTGTACTCGGGCACCGGCGCCAGGTACTCGGCGAGCGGCGCGCAGTCCGGATCGAAGTTGACGAACACGAAGCCGGCCCAGGTGTCTATTCTGATCTCGGGCAGCGCGAAGTCCTCGTCGCTCATGTCCGGGCAACCGGCCCAGTCGTCGCGGTCGAGGATGCGGATCACCTTGCCGTCGAGGTTCCATTGCCAGCCGTGGAAGCGGCATTGCAGCTTGGCGGCGGTGCCGCAACCTTCGGTCAGGCGCCGGCCACGGTGCTGGCAGACGTTGTGGAAGGCGCGGATCGTGTCCGGCGTCTGGCGCACAACGATGATCGATTCGTCGTTGATGTCATAGGTGACGTAGTCGCCCGCGAACGGAATCTCCTCGAGCCGGCAGGCCAGCTGCCACACCGTCGGCCACAGAAGCCGCTTCTCGAGTTGCACGATCTCGCGCGAGGTGTAGTGCTCGGCGGGGACGTAGTCGACGCGGACCTTCGGTTTGACGGCGGTGTCCAATGCGGGGTCTCCTGGCAACGCGCTAAATTGAATGATGTTCCATAATATAAACGCCGGTGAGACGCCCTGTCAATGCGCGTCGACCCGCTGACCGCGGGCCGATCGTCCCCTCCGTTTGACCTTGACAGGGGCGGCATGTTGAATTCACACTTCCGTACTACGTTCACATATTGGACCCACATCGGTGTGGATGGAGGCCTCTTGACCTACGAGCTGAGCGACGACCACAAGAGCATCCAGGACCTCGTCCGGCGCGTCGCGCGCGAGAAGGTCGCCGCCCGCGCCGACGAGATCGACCGCACGGCCGAGTACCCGCAGGACATGTTCGAGTTGCTGAGAGGACTCGGCCTGTTCGCCCTGCCCTTCCCGCCCGAGTACGGCGGCACCGGCAGCACGCTGGCGGCCTGCGTCGCGGTCGAGGAGTTCGGGCGCGTCTGCTACAACACCGGCTACCTGCTGGTCGTGCAGTGGACACCGTTCGGCGCGATCCTGGCGGGCGGCACCGAGGCCCAGAAGCAGCGCCTGCTGCCCGGCCTGGCCAGCGGCGAACTGCGCGGCGCGCTGTCGCTGACCGAGCCGCAAAGCGGCTCCGATGTTTCCGGCATCAAGACCACCGCGCGGCGCACGGCCGATGGCTACGTGCTGAACGGCGCGAAGATCTGGGCCACCAATTCCGACATCGCCGATTTCATCCTCGTCGCCGCCAAGACGCAGGACCCACAGGGCGCGGCGCTGGGCATCAACCTGTTCATCGTCGACCGGGACACGCAGGGCCTCACCGTCGGGCGCAAGGAGGACAAGATGGGCGCGCGCGGCATCCCCTCGTGCCCGCTGTTCTTCGACAACGCCGTGATCAGTGCCGAGAGTCGGCTCGGCCCCGAAGGCGGCGAAGGTTTCAAGGTGGCGATGGAAGCGCTCAACACCAGCCGCCCGATCGTCGCGGCGCGTGCCGTGGGCATTGCGCAGGGCGCGATCGACCACACCGTCAAGTACATCCAGGAGCGTCGTGCCTTCGGCCACGCGATCAGCGATTTCCAGGGCGCGCGCTGGATGATCGCCGACATGGTGACGCAGACCGAGGCCGCGCGGCAACTCGTCTACCGCACGGCAGCGATGGTCGACGCCGGCGTCACCGGCAAGGCGCTGGCGCCGATGGCCGCGATGGCCAAGTGCTTCGCCTCCGACGTGGCGATGAAGGTCGCGACCGACGCGGTGCAACTGTTCGGCGCGGCCGGCGTGTCCGCCGAGTACCCGATCAACCGCTACTTCCGCGATGCCAAGGTGGTGCAGATCATCGAGGGCACGAACCAGATCCAGCGCAACATCATTGCCGGCAGCGTGTTGGGCAAGGCTGCCAAATGAGCGGTCCGCTCGCTGGGATCAAGGTGGTCGAGCTGGCCGGCATCGGTCCCGGCCCGATGTGCGCGATGCTGCTCGCCGACCTGGGCGCCACGGTGATCCGCATCGACCGCCTGCAACCTGCGGCGCTGGGCATCCCGCGGCCGCTGAAATTCAACACGCTGCTGCGCAACCGTGGGTCGATCGCGCTGGACCTCAAGGATCCCGCCGCCGTCGAGATCGTTCTGCAGTTGGTCGAACAGGCCGACGCGCTGATCGAGGGCTTTCGTCCCGGCGTCACCGAGCGCCTGGGGCTCGGCCCAGCGCCGTGTCTGGCCCGCAACCCGCGGCTCGCCTATGGCCGTCTGACCGGCTGGGGCCAGCACGGTCCGCTCGCCAAGACCGCGGGCCACGACATCAACTACCTCGCGCTGACCGGCATCCTCGACAGCATCGGCCGTGAAGGCCAGCCGCCCAGCATCCCGCTCAACATCGTCGGCGACTATGCCGGCGGTTCGCTGTACCTGGCGGTCGGTTTGCTGGCGGCCATTCTCGAAGCACGTCGGTCGGGTCGCGGCCAGGTGATCGACGCCGCGATCGTCGACGGTGCGGCGCACATGGCGACGACCTTCTTCGGCATGGTCGCGGCGGGCATCTGGCAGCCGGCCCGCGGCAGCAACCTCACCGACAGCGGCTCGCACTTCTACGACTGCTACGAGTGCGCCGATGGCCGCTGGATCGCCGTTGGCCCGATCGAGGACAAGTTCTTCTCCGAACTGCTGACGAGACTGGACATCGATGCCGCGAGCCTCGGCCCGCAGATGTCGCGCGAGCACTGGAAGCCGGCCAAGGAGGTGCTCGCCGCGAAGTTCAAGACCCGCCCGCGCGACGAGTGGGCGGCCCTGCTCGAGCACAGCGACGCCTGCGTCTCGCCCGTGCTCGCGTTCGGCGAAGCGCACGAACACCATCATCTGAAAGCGCGCGGCACCTTCGTCGAGATCGACGGCATCGTGCAGGCCGGGCCGGCGCCGCGTTTCTCGCGCACCCCGCCGGCGACGCCGACGCCGCCGCAGGCGGTCACGCCCGAAAACACCGATCGGACCCTGTCGGCGTGGTTCGCCGCCGACAAGGTCGCCGAGCTGCGGCAGCGCGGCCTGATCGCCTGAAACTGGACTTCCATGGACCTGCGATTCACCGCCGACGAACTCGCCTTCCGCGACGAGGTGCGAGCCTTCTTCAAGGAAGCACTGCCGGCCGACATCCGCGCCAAGTGCGAACTGGGCCAGCGCATCTCGAAGGAAGAGATGCTGCGCTGGGTGCGCATCCTGCACGCCAAGGGCTGGGCCACGCCCTCGTGGGCGCCCGAGTGGGGCGGCACCGGCTGGGACGCGGTGCGCCAGTACATCTTCAAGGAAGAGCTGCACATGGCCCCGGCGCCCGAGCCGATCTCGTTCAACATGAACATGATCGGCCCGACCCTGATCGCCTTCGGCAGCGACGCGCAGAAGCGCCACTTCCTGCCGCGGATCGCGCGCATGGACTACTGGTTCTGCCAGGGCTTCTCGGAGCCCGGCGCCGGCTCCGACCTCGCCGCGCTGCGCACCATCGCGGTCCGGGATGGCGACGACTACGTGCTCGAGGGCCAGAAGCTCTGGACCTCGACTGCGCACCACGCCGACTGGTGCTTCGTGCTCGTGCGCACCGACCCGGGTGCGAAGAAGCAGCAAGGTATCACCTACCTGCTGATGGACATGCGCTCGCCGGGCATCACGGTCCGGCCGATCGTCACGATCGATGGTCACCACGAGACCAACGAGATGTTCCTCGACAAGGTGCGCGTGCCGGTGGCCAACCGCGTCGGCGAAGAGAACAAGGGCTGGGACTACGCCAAGTACCTGCTGGGCCACGAGCGCAGCGGCATCGCGCGGGTCGGTGTATCCAAGATGCGCGTGAGGCGCGCCAAGCAACTGGCGGCGCGCGTCATCGCCGGCGACCGGCCGCTGATCGAGGACGAGCGCTTCCGCGAGCGCGTGGCCGAGATCGAGGTCGAGCTGAAGGCGCTCGAGATCACGCAGATGCGTCTGATCGCCGAGACCGGCAGACGCGTTGACGGCAAGCCCGACCCGAAGTCATCGATCCTGAAGATGAAGGGATCCCAATTGCAGCAGGCTTCGGCCGAACTGCTGCTGGAAGTCGCCGGCTACAGCGCGCTCGAGTTCGACCCCGCATTCGTGTCCGGGCTGCACAGCCAAGTCGATGGCGACGACTGGGCGATGGCGATCGCGCCCAACCACTTCTGGGCTCGCCACGTCTCGATCGTCGGCGGCTCCAACGAGATCCAGCGCAACATCCTCGCCAAGACCGTCCTCGGGCTATGAACTTCGACCTTTCCGAAGAGCAGCTGATGCTGCAGGACAGCGTGGCGCGGCTGCTCGCCGATCGCTGCAGCTTCGAGCAGCGCCACGCGCATCGGGCCGAAGCCGCCGGCTACAGCGCAGCGCTGTGGTCGCAGTACGCCGAGCTCGGCTTGCTGGGCCTGCCGTTCGCCGAGGCCGATGGCGGTTTCGGCGGTGGCCCGGTCGACACGCTGATCGTGATGCAGTCGCTGGGCCGCGTGCTGGCGCTCGAGCCCTACCTCGCCACGGTGGTGCTGGCCGGCGGCGTGCTGCGCGACGCGGCGTCAACGGCGCAGCGCGCGGCGCACATTCCGGCCATCGCGGCGGGCGAGTTGTTCATGGCGCTGGCGCACTGCGAAACCCGGGCTCGCTTCGATCTGGCCCGGGTCGAGACCACGGCGCGGCGCGACGGCGCGGGCTGGGTCGTCAGCGGCACGAAGCGCCTCGTGCTCGCCGGTGACCACGCGCACCGGTTGATCGTGTCGGCCCGAACCCAAGGTGAAGCCGGCGACCGCGACGGCATCTCGCTGTTCCTGGTCGATGCGCGCAGCCGCGGTGTCTCGTGCCGCGGTTACCGGATGCAGGACCACAGCCGTGCCGCCGACATCACCTTCGACGCAGTGCATCTGCCCGCCGACGCGCTGATCGGCGAGGCCGGTGCCGCGCTGCCGGTGATCGAGCGCGCGGTCGATGGCGCCATCGCCGCACTGTGCGCCGAAGCGCTCGGTGCGATGGAGCGCGTTCACGAACTCACGGTCGAGTACCTCAAGGTGCGCAAGCAGTTCGGTGTCGCGATCGGTTCGTTCCAGGCCTTGCAGCACCGCGCGGTCGACATGCTGGTCGCGATCGAGCAGGCACGCAGCATGGCCTTCTACGCGACGATGATGTGCGACCAACCCGATGCCGCGGAGCGCTCACGCGCGATCTCGGCCGCCAAGGTGCAGATCGGCAAGAGCGCGCGCTTCGTGGGCCAGGAGGCGATCCAGTTGCACGGCGGCATCGGCATGACCGAGGAATGCCAGGCCGGTCACTACTTCAGGCGGCTGACGGTCATCGAGACGCTGTTCGGCGACACGCCACACCACCTGCGGCGCCTGGCGCGCGCCGGCGGGCTGATCGACGCCTGACCGACGACGACGCTCGGGTCAGCGCCGGGCCTCTCCCAAGCGGCCCGAGCACCCCCGCGTGGGTGGCCGCGGTACTCCGCGGCCGGGGGCTCACGCTCACGCCGCCTTGCCGGCCCGCTTCGACTCGACGCCGCCGACCACCCCGGAAGCCTTCGCGGCAACCTCTTTGACGATCGACCTCAAAGTCTCGAGCTCCTTGCGAAAACGATCGGAGGGCCCGGCGATGTTGAGCGATGCGATGCACCTGCCCTCGCCGTCGAACACCGGAGCCGCGATCGCCGCGAGGCCCACCGAATAGCCGTCGATCGAACTGGACACGCCGTCGGAGCGGATCTTTTCCAGCTCGCGGGTCAGCGAGGCCCGGGTGATCGGAATCGCGGTCTTGACCTTGAACGCCACCGAGGTCACGTACGGGTCGCGCCAGGCCTTCTCGGTGTAGGCGAGCAGCAAGCGGCCGGCCGTGCTGGCGTAGATCGGGCGCGTCGTGCCCACGGGGATCTGGTAGCGCACCGGGTGCGGGCTGTCGAGGATCTCGACATAGGTCAGCACCTCGGCCTCGCGATTGAGCACGCTGAGCAGCGCGGACTCGCCGGTGCGCTCGACGAGTTCCTCCATGAACGGCCGGATCATCTTCGGGAAGTTCCAGGCCGACATCACGCTCGCGGCGAGCCGGAAGATCGACGGCCCGAGCCGATAGACGCCAGCACTGTGGATGAGGTAGCCCTCGGCCACCAAGGGCCGCAGCAGGTTCAGCAGGCTGCTCTTGGGTGTCTCCAGCGTCACGTTCAGTTCGGCCAGCGACATGCCGTTGGGCATCAAGGACAGCACATCGAACAGGCCGAGCAGGCGCGCCAGCGAGCGCGGGCCAGTGACTTCCCGGTCCGGCGTTTCCGCAGCGGCTTCGGTTGAACCGCGTTTCTTGTCAGTTGCCATTGGCGGCTCTCCGTTCATTTTCCTGGCCGGGCGCAGCAGCGCGTCGACCGGACCAAACTCGATGCTAACCGACCGTTTTCGCACGATGTTCGGAAAGGAACGGGCGCCGACGGCTAGAGCGCCGCCGTCAGCTCCGGCACGGCCTGGAACAGATCGGCCACCAGCCCGTAGTCGGCGACGCCGAAGATCGGCGCTTCCGGGTCCTTGTTGATCGCGACGATCAACTTGCTGTCCTTCATGCCGGCCAGGTGCTGGATCGCCCCCGAGATGCCGACCGCGATGTAGAGCTCGGGCGCGACGATCTTGCCGGTCTGCCCGACCTGGTAGTCATTCGGCGCAAAGCCGGCGTCGACCGCCGCCCGCGAGGCGCCAACCGCCGCGCCGAGCTTGTCGGCGAGCTGGTCCAGCAGCTGGAAGTTCTCGCCGCTGCCCATGCCGCGACCGCCCGAGACGATGACACGCGAGGCCGTCAGTTCGGGCCGCGCCGAAGTCGTCAAGGCCTGGCTGACGAAGCGCGACGCCGCACTGGCCGGACCCGGCGGCACGCTTTCGATCGCGGCAGCGCCCGGGCCGTTCTTCGCCAGGTCGACGGCGCCATCGAACGCCGCGCCGCGCACGGTCACCACCTTGATCGCGTCGAGCGCCTTCACGGTCGCCAAGGCACTGCCGGCGTAGACGGGTCGAACGAAGGTGTCCGGCGCGACGACCGCGGTCACGTCGGAAATCTGCGCCACGTCGAGCAGCGCGGCGACGCGCGGCATGAAGTTCTTGCCGACCGCGGTGGCGCCGGCCAGCACGTGGCCATAGTCGCGGGCCAGGCCGACGACCAGGTCCGCCAGGCTCTCCGCGAGCGCACGAGCGTAGATCGGCGCGTCGGTAACCAGCACCTTGGCCACGCCCGCGATGCCCGCCGCTTCGGTGGCGGCGCCGGCGCAGTCGTGGCCGGCCACCAGCACGTGCACCTCGCCCCCGATCTGCATCGCCGCGGTCAGCGCGGCGCGCGTCGCGCCCTTGATCGAGGCTTGGTCGTGCTCGGCGACAACAAGAATGGCCATGTCAGATCACTTTCGCTTCGGTCTTGAGTTTGTGCAGCAGCGTCGCCACGTCGGGCACCTTGATGCCACCGGCCCGCGCGCTGGGTTCGCTGACGTTCAGCTGCTGCGTGCGCGGCGCAAGATCGACGCCCAGCGAAGCCGCGGCGAGCGTCTCCAGTGGCTTCTTCTTGGCCTTCATGATGTTGGGCAAGGTCGCATAGCGCGGCGCGTTCAGGCGCAGATCGACCGTCACCACCGCGGGCAAATCGAGCGCCAGCGTCTCGAGCCCGCCGTCGACTTCGCGGGTGACCTCGACACCGCTGCCGGCGACCGACACGGCCGAGGCGAAAGTCGCCTGCGGCCAGCGCAGCAGCGCGGCCAGCATCTGCCCGGTCTGGCCGGCGTCGTCGTCGATCGCCTGCTTGCCCAGGAACACGAGCTGCGGCTGTTCCCTGCCGACCAGCGCGTGCAGCAGCTTGGCGACGTGCAGCGATTCGAGCTCGGCGGCCGTGTCGATCAGCACGCCGCGATCGGCGCCCAGCGCCATCGCGGTGCGCAGCGTCTCCTGGCAGGCCGCCACGCCGATGCTCACCGCGACCACCTCGGTCACCACGCCCGCTTCCTTCAGGCGCACGGCCTCCTCGACGGCGATCTCGTCGAAGGGATTCATCGACATCTTGACGCCGGCCAGATCGATGCCGCTGCCGTCGGACTTGACGCGCGCCTTGACGTTGTAGTCGATGACACGCTTGACTGCGACCAACGCTTTCATACGGGATCCCACGGCGTCAGCTTCATCGACGGCACGTTCTCGAAGAAGCTCGCCTCAAAGGCCGGCATCGCGTCGTCGGCGATCGACTCGGGCGTCCAGCCTTCGCTGCGGTGCATCGAGCGGATCATGCGAATCTGGTTGAAGAAATAGATCTCGTTGGCGCGCACGCCGAAGATCTGCCCCGACACATGGGCAGCGCGGTCGCTGGCCAGGTAGACCGCGAGCGGCGCGATCTTCGCGCTCTCCATCTTCTTCAGCTTCTCGACCCGCGCCTTCTGTTCCGGCGTCTCGGCCGGGATGCTCGCGGTCATCGCGGTCCAGGCCCAGGGCGCGATGCAGTTCGAACGCACCTTGAACTTGGCCATGTCGAGTGCGATCGATTTCGACAGACCGACCAGGCCCATCTTTGCCGCCGAGTAGTTGCCCTGCCCGAGGTTGCCGATCAAGCCCGAGGTCGAGGTCATGTGCACGTAGCTGCCACTCTCCTGGCTCTTGAAGTGTGGCGCCGCGGCGCGCGTCATGAAGAACGAGCCGTTCAGGTGCACGTCGACGACGGCCTGCCACTCTTCCTTGCTCATGTTGAAGATGAAGCGGTCGCGCACGATGCCGGCGTTGTTGACGATGCAGTCGATGCGGCCGAAGCTGTCGAGGGCCGCCTGGACGATCTTGTGCGCCGAATCCCACTCGGCCACGCTCTCGATCGCGCCGACGGCCTCGCCGCCCGCGGCCCTGATCTCGCCGACCACGGCGTCGGCCATCGGCGACCCTGTTTCCTTGTCGCGTGCCAGATCGTTGACGACCACCTTCGCACCTGCGGCCGCGAACGCCTTGGCGAAGTCGCGGCCGATACCGGCACCCGCGCCAGTAACCACGACCACCTTGCCCTGAACCATCCCCATCCTGCTCTCCTGCTCTCTATGATCCTGTGAATCAGTTGCCGTTGAAGTCGGGCGCACGCTTGGCCCGGAAGGCGGCCACGGCTTCGGCGTGGTCGTGCGTCTGGTTGGACAGCACCTCGTAGGCCATGCCGGCGTCCATCACCGAGGCCGCGACCTGCTTCAGGCCGACGTTGATGGTGGCCTTGGTCCACTGCACCGCGCGTCGTGCGCCGGCGGCCAGGCGCTGCGCGAAGGCATCGACCGCGGCATCGAGTTCGTCTGCGGGGCAGGCAAAGTTGACGAGGCCAATCTTCGCCGCGTCTTCGCCGGTGATGGCGTCGCCCGTCAGGAGGTACTGCTTGGCGCGGGCGTAGCCGATCAGCTGCGGCCAGATCGCGGCGCCGCCATCGCCGGCGACGAAGCCGACCTTGACGTGCGGGTCGGCGATCTTCGCGTGGTGGGCGGCGAAGCTGATGTCGGCGAACAGCGCCAGCGTCGCGCCCAGGCCCATCGCCGCGCCGTTGATCTTCGCGATGACCGGCTGGGGAATGTCGAGAAAGGTGTTGATCAGGCGCTTCGCGGTGTTCGCCTCCGGGTACATGCGCTGCGGCTGATCGATCAGCAACTGCATCTGCTCGATGTCGCCGCCGGCGCTGAAGGCCTTGCCGACGCCGCTGAGCACGATCACGTGGGTCGCGTCGTCGCGCGCCACTTCGAAGATGAAGCGCTCGAACTCGTCGTGCAGTGCGGTGTCGAAGGCGTTGAGCGACTCGGGCCGATTGAAGCTCGCGTGCAGCACCTTGCCGTCGCGGCGAAACAGCATGTTCTCGTAGTGATCGAAATTCATGCGGCCTCCGCCTGCGCCTGTATGAACCGGTCGAGATGCCAGTCGCTGTCGCCATACAGCTTCTCGAGCACCAACAGGCGCTTGTAGTAGTGGCCGATCGGGTATTCGTCGGTCACGCCGATGCCGCCGTGCAGTTGGATGCCCTGCGCGCCGACGAAGCGGCCGGCCGAGCCGAGCATCACTTTGGCCGCGGAGACCGCTTGCCTTCGTGCGGCCGGCGCGCCGTCGAGATGCGCGATGCCGCGGTACAGGATCGAGCGCGTTTCCTGGACCTCGACGAACATTTCGGCCATGCGGTGCTGCAGGGCCTGGAACTTGCCGATCGGCTGGCCGAACTGCTGGCGCGTCTTCAGGTACTCGCTGGTCATCTCGAGCACCGCTTCCATGCAGCCCAGCGCTTCAGCCACCTGGGCCAGCGCGGCGCGGTCGAGGGCCTCTTCGAGCAGGGCCAGGCCCGCACCCGGCGACGACAGCCGGGCCTGCGCGCCGACGAACACCGAGCGCAGTTCCACGTCGGCCGCACGCGTGCCGTCGATCAGCGGGTAGGAATGCAGCAAGGCCGCGTCGTGCGGGACGAGGAACAAGGCCAGCGCTGGACCGGCCTCGCCCTCCACGCGCGCGGAGACGATCAGGTGATCGGCGCCGGCGGCGGCCGCCACCATCATCTTCACGCCGTCGAGCACAAAGCCGCTGCCCTCGACGCGCGCCAGGGTGCTCACCCGATCGAGCTCGAAGCGGCTCGCCGCCTCGCTGTGCGCCAGCACGACGCGGCGCGTGCCCGCGGCCAGCCCCTCGAGCAGTTCGCCGCGGCACGCCGCGAACGCCGGCGCGTCGGCCTTCTCGATCAGCCGTGCGGCGAGCACCGCGCAACCGATGAAGGGCTCCAGCGCGAGCGCGCGGCCGAGTTCCTCGGCGACGATCGCGGTCTCGATGAAGCCGCAGCCCAGCCCGCCGAATTCTTCCGGCACGGACAACGCCAGCCAGCCCATGTCGGCATACCGTGCCCAGCGCTCCGGCGACCAGCCGGCGGCTGCGACCCAACGACGCCGCGCTTCGAATCCGTATTGTTCGCGCACGAAGCGGCTGGCCGCATCGCGCAGCATCTGCTGTTCGTCCGACAGGTTGAAATCCATGCGATGTCTCCGCGGGCCGCTAGAGCCCGAACGCCAGCTTGGCGATGATGTTTTTCTGGATCTCCTGCGACCCGCCGTAGATCGTCGAGGCGCGGGCGATCAGCGCCTGCGCGGTGCGGCCGGGCACGTGGTCCGGCCAGCGCAAGGCCGCATCAGGCGCGATCACCTCGCCTTCGTCGTGCCCCCATTGACGCAGCGAACGCAGCCCCAGCGCGTCGAGCTGCAGCTCGGTCACGCGCTGCTGCAACGCCGATCCGCGCAGCTTGAGCGCCGAGACGACGGCATCGAGGTTCTGGCGGTTCTTCTCGTTCGACAGCACCCGCAGCACCGAGTATTCGAGCGCCAGCACGTCGACCTCGACGCGCGCCAGCCGGCGCGCGAACGCGGGGGCGTCGATCAGCGGCACGCCTGCCACGGTCTCGCGCTGCGCGATCGTGCGCGCCTTCTCGAGTTCGCGCTTGTTGAAGTAGAGGAAGGCGCTGGTGGTGCGCTCTTTCTCGAGCAGGTACTTGGCGTAGGTCCACCCCATGCCGGCTTCGCCCACCAGGTTCTCGCGCGGCACGCGCACGTTCTCGAGGAAGACCTCGTTCAGGCCGGTGCCGCCTTCGATCGACACGATCGGGCGGACCGTGATGCCCGGCGTGTCGAGCCGGATCAGCAGGAACGAAATGCCCCGCTGCGGCTTCACCGCGGCGTCGGTGCGCACGAGGAAGAAGCCCCACTCCGCGGTGGCCGCGTCGCTGGTCCAGATCTTCTGGCCGTTGACGACCCAGTCGTCGCCGTCGAGCACGGCCTGGGTGCGCAGGTTGGCAAGGTCGGAGCCGGCACCCGGCTCCGAGAAGCCCTGAGCCCAGAACTCGTCGCCGCTGACCATCGGCGGCAGGTAGCGGCGCTTCTGCGCCTCGGAGCCGAATGCGATCAGCACCGGTGCAACCATGTGCAGGCCCTGCCAGCCGTAGTCGAGCCCGTCGGCGTTGTACAGCTCCTCCATGAACAGGTGCTTGCGCAACGGGCTCCAGTCGGTGCCGCCCCACGCCGCAGGCCAGTGCGGCGCGCCCCAACCGCGCGAATGTAGCAGGGCCTGGAACGCCTTCACGTCGCCGCGCGGCGGCGGGTGAGCGCCGATGTGGACGCGGCGCGCGAGGTCGTGCGGCAGGTGCTCGCGGAAGAACGCGCGCACCTCCAGGCGAAACGCTTCATCGTCGGCAGAGAATTCGAATCGCATGCGCGCGTGATTCCGGGTGATCGATGAGGGCGGCGGAGAGAAAGTCTACTATGTGAACAGTGTTCGTGTATTCTAACGACCTCTCGCGAGCTGTCAACGTGTCGACCCCTGTCCTTCCACCTTCTCCCGATGCCCATGAGCACTGACGACAACAAGCTGCCGCTGTCCGGCATTCGCGTGCTCGATTTGTCGCGCGTCCTCGCCGGCCCGCTGGCGGCACAGATGCTGGGCGATCTGGGCGCCGAGGTGATCAAGGTCGAGCGCGCGGGCGCCGGCGACGATTCGCGCCGGATGGGCCCGCCGTTCCTGAAGGACACCGAGGGCCGCGACACACGCGAGTCGCCGATCCTGCTCGGCACCAATCGCAACAAGCGGTCGATCACGCTCGATCTGGCCAAGCCCGAGGGCCAGGACATCGCGCGCCGCCTCGCCGCCATCTCGGACGTGGTGGTCGAGAACTTCAAGGTCGGTGACCTGAAGCGCTACGGCCTCGACCACGAGAGCCTGCGCGCGCTCAATCCGCGCCTGGTCTACTGCTCCGTCACCGGCTTCGGCCAGAGCGGGCCGTACGCGCCGCGCCCCGGCTACGACTCGATCTTCCAGGCCATGGGCGGGCTGATGAGCGTGACCGGCTATCCGGACGAGGAAGGCGGCGCGCCCGTGAAGACCGGGCCGTCGATCGCCGACTTCATCGGCGGCCAGTTCGCCGCGATCGGCGTGATCGCGGCACTGTACGAGCGCGACGCGCATGCCGAGCGCAGCGGCGGCCGCGGCCAGCACGTCGACATCGCGCTGCTCGATTCGGTGATCGCCTCGCTGACCCACTACACCGCGCAGTACCTCGCGACCGGCATCGTGCCGGTGCGACGCGGCACGCAGGGCAACGGCGGCCTGCCGTCGCAGATGTTCCCCTGCGCCGATGGCGCGGTGATGGTGGTCTGCGGCAACGACGAACAGTACCGGCGCTTCTGCGTTGCGCTTGGCCACGGTGAGCTCGGCAACGACGCGCGCTTCGCCACCAACCCGCTGCGGGTGCACAACCGCCAACCGCTGACCGAGACCTTCGACGCCATCACGCGCCGCTGGAAGCAGCGGGACATGCTCGCGGCGATGGAGAAGGCCGGCGTGCCGGCCGGGCCGATCTACGACCTGGAGCAGGTCTTCGACGACCCGCAGGTGCGCCACCGCGGCATGGCGGTCGAGGTACCGCACCCGCTGTCGGGCACGGTCAAGCTGGCGGCGAATCCGATCAAGTTCTCCGACACGCCGATCACGCGCTACACCGCACCGCCCACGCTCGGCCAGCACACCGGCGAGGTGCTGAAGGAACTGCTGAGGCTCGACGATGCCGAGGTGGCGCGACTGTCTTCCGCCGGGGTGATCTGAAGCGGTCAGCGCGCCCGCAGTTGCCTGGCGATCAGCTCGAACTCACCCAGCAGCGAGCCGACTTCTTCGGCGCCCTGCTTCTCGCAGACCTGGCCCCAGTGCGCGGCCAGGTCCTCGACACTGGGCGGCACCGCGCGTGGCCCGACCCAGCCCGCGCCGACGTTGAGGAACACCCGCGCAAAGCGGCCGAGCGACGCCGAGTAGATGCTGTGCGTGCTGTCGCAGGCCTCGCTGCACAGGTACACGACCAGCGGCATCACGAAGCTCGGGTCGGCGGTGTTGCCGAGTTGCTCGCCGAGCGCGCCGTACAACGCGCCGAACTCCTGCAGCGCCTTCTCGCTCATGCCCGCGCTCATGCGGCTCATCGCGGTCGGCAGCAGCGCGTTGGCCTTCACGCCGAACGCCGCGCCTTCGAGCGACAGGATGTTCATCAGGCCGATCAGCCCGGCCTTGGCCGCACCGTAAGCGGCCTGCTCCTGGTTGCCGAACACACCGGCCGCCGACGAGGCCAGCACGATGCGGCCATAGCCCTGCTGCTTCATCTGCCGGAGGGCCGGCCGGCTGACGTTGAAGCCGCCTTTCAGGTGCACGTCGATCATCGCGTCGAGCGTCGCATCGGACAGCTCGTCGATCGGCGCGTTGCGCAGGGTCCCGGCGTTGCTGACGAGCACGTCGACGCGGCCGAAGGCAGCGAGCGCGGTCTGCACGATCGCCTCGCCGCCCGCCGAAGTGGCGACCGAATCGTAGGACGCGACCGCCCGGCCGCCGGCTGCGGTGATCTCGGTGACGATCTGGTCGGCCATCGAACTCGAGCTGCCCTGACCGTCGAAGCTGCCGCCGAGGTCGTTGACGATCACGGCCGCGCCGCGCGCGGCGAGCTCGATCGCGTAGGTGCGGCCGAGGCCGCCGCCGGCCCCAGTGACGATGGCGACACGCTGGTCGAAACGGATGGGGGTGGTCATGCGAGTCTCCTCATGTGGGGGTCCGGTGTTTCATTGTTTTCAGACGGGCACTTCGAGCGTGGCTAGGCGCCGGCTCGCCGCGCGGGCGTCGTCGATGAGCCGGTCGAAGATCGCCTCGGCGCTCTCGACGGCGTCGGCGAAGACGGCGGCCGGGCCGTAGTCGAGCATGCCGGTACGCGTGTCGCCGGTCACGTAGGCCTGGTGCGCCAATGCACCCATCACATGCGGGCGGTAGCGCTCGAAGTCGGCGACCTTGGCATCGTCGAGCGCCAGCACCGCCTCGGCACTGGCGTTGCGGAACACGCGGTGGTGGTCGCGGATCGCCTTCTTCACGACCGCGCTCTCGGTGCCGTCGCCATTGACGACGAGCGCCTTGACGGCCGGGTGGATCCACAGCTCCTCGGTGACCAGCATGCGTGTGCCCATCAGCACGGCGTCGGCCCCCATCGCCAGCACCGCGGCCAGCTGCCGGCCCGTGCCGATGCCACCGCCGATGACGATCGGCAAGTCGATCGCCTGCGCCGCATGCGCGGCCTGCACGATCGAGCCGATGCCGTAGAGGCCGGGGTGGCCGCCGCAATCGTTGCCGACGACGATGACCGCGTCGACACCCAGCCTGGCTGCGCTCGACGCGTAGCGCACGGCCGGCACCTTGTGCAGCACCTTGACGCCGGCCTGCTTCAGCAGCGGCACGATGGTCTCGGGGCTGGCACCGGCGGTTTCGACGCAGCTGACGCCTTCGTCGACCAGGATGTCGATCTGCCGCCTGACACGATCGACACCGCCGGCCTGGCGCGAGATATAGAGGTTGACGCCGAAGGGCTGGCCGCGCGTCAACTCTTTGCACTGCCGCAGCTGGTCGCGAAACTCATCCGCATCGGGGAACCCCGCCGCGACGATGAAGCCCATGCCGCCGGCGTTCACGACCGCGGCGACGTAGCGCGCGTCCGACACCCTCGGCCCCAGGCCACCGGCCAGGATCGGATGGCGGATGCCGAGCAAGCGCGTGATGCGTGTGTTGAAAGCGGGTGAACGCATGAAAGGGTCGTGAAGGGCAAACACCGGTTGGATCGCCCGCACTGTTCGCATATCATAACGTTGTTCATAAAATGATAGTGCGTGATTCGAGACGCGAGTCAACGCATCCGGTCGAGGCATGAAGGTGACAACGATGGGCAACGGTGCACTGAAGGACGTTCGCGTGCTCGACATGACGCGCGTGCTGGCCGGCCCGTTCTGCGGCCAGTTGCTGGGCGACCTGGGTGCCGACGTGATCAAGGTCGAGCGCGTGGGCGTGGGCGACGACGGCCGCCGCTACGGGCTGTCCGCATTGAAGGACGCGCAGGGCAACAACACGCTCGAGTCGTCGTTCTACATGGCCGGCAACCGCAACAAGCGCTCGTTCACGATCGACCTGACGCAGCCCGAGGGCCAGGCGCTGGTCCGCCGGCTCGCCGCCGACAGCGACGTCCTGCTCGAGAACTACAAGGTCGGCGACCTGAAGCGCTTCGGGCTGGACTACGACACCCTGAAGGCGCTGAACCCGCGCCTGATCTACTGCTCGATCACCGGCTATGGCCAGACCGGCCCGTTCGCGGCGCGGCCCGGCTACGACGGTCTGTTCCAGGCCATGGGCGGCATGATGGCCGTCACCGGCAACCCCGACGGCGTGCCCGGCGCCGGCCCGCTGAAGGCCGGCCCCAGCCTGGTGGACGTGTTCACCGGCCACAACGCGGCGATCGCGGTGCTGGCCGCGCTGCATCATCGCGAGCGTTCCGGTGAGGGCCAGTACCTCGACATCGCCTTGCTCGATTGCGCGGTGGCCATGGTGTCGCACATCGCGCAGGACTACCTGCTGTCGGGCACCGCCCCGCCGCGGCTGGGCAACGGCGGCAACGGCGGCGGCCCGGCCGACCTGCTCCAGTGCCGCGACGGCATGGTCTACATCACCGCCGGCACGCAGGAGCACTGGGCGCGGCTGTGCGAACTGATGTGTCGGCCCGATCTGTACAGCGACCCGCGCTTCGAGTCGAACCTCAAGCGCGGCCAGAACCGCAACCAGCTGATCGCGCTGATCAACGAGTGGAGCGGCCGGCGCAGCACCGTCGACCTGCTCGTCGACCTCGACCGGATCAACGTGCCCGCGGCACGCTACAACGAGCTGCCCGAGGTCTTCGAGGACCCGCAGGTCCGGCATCGGCGCATGAAGGTGACCGTGCCGCATCCGGTGTCGGGCGAGGTCAGCCTGCTCGGCAGCCCGTTCGCGCACCTGTCGGCCACGCCGGCGCAGGCCTTTGCGGCACCGCCGACACTGGGCCAGCACACCGACGAGATCCTGCGCGAACGACTGGGCCTGCCCACCACCGAAATCGAGCGCCTGCGCGCCGCGAAGATCGTGTGATCGCTGGCCAGTGCGCCGTTCAACATCTCCTGCCATTCAGCCACCCGGAGTTCCCATGTCCGACATCCTGTCCGCACACGATGACCAGGGCGTCCTGACGCTGACGCTGAACCGGCCGGACGCGCTCAACGCCTTCACCTTTTCGATGTACGAGGAGCTGATCGGCATTCTGGAGAGCCTGCGGCACGACAGCCACACGCGCGCGGTGATCCTCACCGGCGCAGGCCGGGCGTTCTGCGCCGGGCACGACTTGCGCAGCGCCGGTCCGGCGCCCTGGGTCGATCCTGCACTGGGCAAGCCCTATGCGGCCAAGCATTCGATCACCCGCATCGCGCAGATCCCGTTGCTGATGCGCGCCATACCGCAGCCTGTGATCGCGGCGGTCAACGGCGCCGCGGCCGGCCTCGGCTTCGCGTTCGCGCTGGCCGCGGACCTGTGCCTCGCGGCGACCTCGGCCAGGTTCGTCAACTCCATCCACAACGCCGGCACCGGCCACGAGCTCGGCATGAGCTGGATGCTGCCCCGCGCCGTCGGCACGCAGCGCGCGGCCGAGATCCTGCTCACCGCACGGCCGGTGCTGGCCGACGAGGCGCAGCGCATCGGCCTGGCCTTGCGCGTGGTGCCCGACGACCAGCTGATCGGCGAAGCGCACGCGCTGGCCGCATCGATCTGCGCCAACGTGCCGCTGGGCGTGTGGCTGACCAAGCAATCGCTCTGGCTGAACCAGGGCGTCGCGAGCCTGGAAGCGGCCTGCGAGATCGAGGCGCGCGCCGTGTTCCAGGCGCAGTCCACCGAAGATGCCGCGGAGAAGCGCACGTCCTTTCTCGAGAAGCGCGCGCCCGGCTTCCACAACCGCTGAATCAACCGCCGAGGCGCCCCGATGAAAGCCGTGCGAATCCATGCCTATGGCGACTCAAGCGTGCTTTCGCTTGAAGAGGCGCCGATGCCAGTCGTCGCGGACGACGACATCCTGATCCGCGTGCACGCGGCCGGCGTGAACCCGGCCGACACGCAGTTCCGCCGCGGCGACTACCGGTCCTTCATTCCCATGGCCCTGCCCTTCGTCCTGGGCTGGGATGTGGCTGGCACGGTGGCGGCCCTTGGCGCGCAGGTCACGAGCTTCCGTCGCGGCGATGCCGTGTTCGCGATGAGCGACATGCGTCGCCACGGCGCCTATGCCGAGTTCATCGCGGTGCGCGCGAGCGAGGTCGCGCCGGCCCCAAGCAGCCTGCCGCTCGAGCACGCCGCCGGCGTGCCGCTTGCCGCGCTGACGGCCTGGCAAGCCTTGTTCGGCGAGGCCCGACTCACGGCGGGCCAGACGGTGCTGGTGCATGCCGGCGCCGGTGGCGTCGGGTTGTTCGCCATCCAGCTCGCGCACCATGCAGGCGCGCGCGTCATCGCGACGGCCTCCGCGGCCCGGCACGGGTTGCTGGGCCGGCTCGGCGCGCACGAGCTGATCGACTACCGCAACGGCGACTTTGCCGCCCACCTGAAGAACGTCGACGTGGTGCTCGACACCGTCGGCGCCGACACCCGCACGCGATCGTGGCCGGTGCTGCGCAAAGGCGGCATGCTCGTGGGCATCGCCATGCCGCCGCCAGACGATGCCACCGCCCGCGCTCACGGCGTGCGCCAGACGATGGTCGCCGTCGTGCCAGACGGCAAGAGGCTCGCAGAAATCAAGGGCCTGATCGACACCGGCGCCTTGAAAGTGGTGATTGATCGCGAGTACCCGCTCGCGCAGGCGGCTGCGGCGCACGACCGCAGTCAGGAGGGCCATGCCTGCGGCAAGATCATCCTGCGCGTGAGCTGACATCGAGGAGCTCGTGCGCGAGGCAGGCCTCCCGCTGTGGACCGTGCTCAAGCCATCTAGAGCATCCCGCGGTCCTTCGCGGTCTTCACGCTGTCGTCAACGAGGCCGCGCTCGCGCAGCACCGCCACCGTCGCTTCGATCGCCTCGGCCACACAGGGGAAGCCGCAGTACGGGATCGCCTGGATCAGCACCTCCTGCAACTCGGTCACGGTGAGGCCGTTGTTGAGCCCCGCGCGCACATGGTTCTTCAGCTCGTTCGGCTTGGCCGTGCCGATCAGGATGCCCAGCGTCACCAGGCTGCGCTGCTTGCGGTCCAGCCCCGGGCGCGACCACACCGCACCGAAAGCCGATTCGAATGCGATCGTGGCGGTGTCTGCGGCAAACGCACCTGAATCCGCCGCTGCCTGCATGCCGGCGAGGAACTGGTCGCCCAGCATGTCGCGAACGAGCTCGACGCCGCGCTGGTAGTTGGGGCTGTGCCCAGGATCAACGGTGCTCATGAGGGTCTCCGGATCTCGTGTGTTCGGCCACTTGCCGTGGCAGACGCGCGGTTCTATTATACGAATATAATTCATATATACGAAGTGCCGCCATGAGTGACCGCCCGCTTGAACCCGCACTGCAGCAACTCGTCGACCGCCAGCGGATCCACGACTGCATCCTGCGCTATTGCAGCGGCGTCGACCGCTTCGACCGCGAGATGCTGCTGTCGGTCTACCACGCCGATGCGATCGACGACCATGGCGCCTTCGTCGGCAGCGCGGCCGAGTTCGTCGACTGGGCCCTCGCCTACCACGCGAAGTACCAGCACAGTCACAAGCACTATGTGCTGAACCACCGCTGCGAGCTCGACGGCAACAGCGCGCACACCGAGACCTACTGGCTCTTCGCGGCGAGCAACCGGGTGGGGCCGGCCACCTCGCTGCACGGCGGGCGCTACCTCGATCGCTTCGAAAAGCGCGGCGATCGCTGGGCCATCGCGGCGCGCAAATGCATCATCGAATGGGGCGGTGCGCTCGCCGACATCGCGATCCCGGACGACGCGCTCGCGGCCTATGCGGCCACTGGCGTCGCCTCGCGCGACACGGCCGACCCGTCCTACCTTCGACCGCTCAACGTCACCCGCGCGAAGCAGGTGCTGCCGTTCTGAAACGCATGATCACGACAACCCGTCCCGCGCGGACCCCACCGACCCGCGAACTGAATGTCTCAAATGCCTTGCTCGGCGACCGCGCCGCGGTCGGCCGCGACGACGCGCAGACCCGCCACAGAGGCGCAAGTCTCGACGGCTTTCCGTTTCGCATGGAGATCCGCTGACCGAGCGCAAAGCCTGGAGGCCGTTCGTGCGCGAGCCTTTGGTCCACGCGTTCTTCAAGCGCCTGCTCGCCGACGAGCCGTTCTGGATTCCGACGGTCGAGTTCCGCGTGGCCTCATGACTCGCCTGGTCCGAGCAGACGCTCGATGCTGCGGTGCTGTACCACCGCGGCCCCGAAACGCGCCGCGTACGCGGTGTTGGTCGCCTCGGTCTGGAAGCGCGTTTCGTTGATCAGGAAGATGAACAGGCCGTAGACCAGCTCGCGCCGGTACGCATCCCACGCCTGCTCGAAGCTCGGCGGCGCGACACCTCAGCGCTGCAGGCACTCGAGGTAATGGGCAAGCAGCGCTTCTTCCCAACGCGGACGGTCGGCCAGGTCAAGCGATGCCGTCAGGTGGTAGGCCACGTCCTGCACCCACGGTGCGCGGCGCATCTGCGCGTCGAGAAAGCCGGGCCGGCCATCGGCTTCGATGTAGAGATTGCCGGGGTGGGCGTCGCCATGCACGAGCGTGCAGGTGGCCGATGCGCGCGTTAGCGCGACCGCGAGAAGCGCCGCGTGCACGCGCTCGCGATCGCGCAGGACCGCCGCGACCGCCTGGCCTCGGGGCTCGCCCGTCCAGTGCGTCCAGACCGCAGGATCGAGATAGCGGTTGGCGTACATCCAGCCGAATTCGTCGAAGGTGCTGCCCACCCAGCCCAGCTCGCCGGCGTCGGCCAGGGCCGGGTGATCCCACCACGCCGCATGCCAGCGCGCCATCGCTTCGAGAAAGGCGCTGGCCTCGGCATAGCTGTGGGCCTGCTGCGCGCGGCAGAAGCGCACGCCGCGCGGCAGCAGGTCTTCCATCATCACGATAGCCTGGTGGCTTTGCGGATCGGAGGCGGCGAACCAGCAGCGCGGCGCGTTCATCGGCAGGCGCGGCAGCAGGTCGCGATAGAAGCGCATTTCCGACGCGTACATGAAGCCCATGTGCACGCTGTGCGGCTCGAAGCCACCCTTGACGATCAACGTCGGTGGCAGGCCGTGCGCACGACCGGCCGCATTGTGATCGAGGGCCACGCGGATCTTGGTCGAGGTACCGGTGATCACGTCGACGACGCGCGCCGACTCAACCCTGCTCCCCGGGTATGCCGGCGCCAATGCGGCCGTGAACCAGTCGGCCGTCAAGGCCTCGGGTGCGAGGGGCAGCGGAAGGTATGAGGTCATGTCGGTGTGCAGGAACGTCATGCCTCGACGTGCCGAGGCTACAGCGCCGTATAGGCCCCGCCGTCCACCGGCAGGGTCTGGCCGGTGACGAAGCGCATATGGTCGCTGCACAGCGCGACGACGGCACCGCCGATGTCGGCATTCGAATCGCCCAGGCGCCGCATCGGGACCAGCGACATGATCTGGTCGCGGATCTTCGGGTTGCGCTCGAAGTAGAGCTTGGCCGCATCCGTCTCGGCGGCCGGCGCCACCGCGTTGACCGTGATGTCGTGCGGCCCCCATTCGCGCGCCAGCGCCTTGGCCATGCCGCGCTGCGCGCTCTTCACCGAGGCGTAGATCGGGTTCATCGCGCCGCCGTGCAGCGCCTGGGCCGAGCTCAGGATGATGAATCGGCCACGGCCGCTGTCGCGCAAGGGCGCGAACGACGCACGCGCCAGGTAGAAGGCCGCATCGAGCGCGATCGCGGATTGCTCGTCCCAGTCCGCATCGTCGATCTCCTCGCATTTTGTCGGCCGCCCCGAGTGGCCGCTGGCGGCGTTGTGCACGACGATGTCGAGCCGGCCAAACGCAGCCAGCGTCGCAGCGACCGCAGCCTCGACCGCACTGCGTCGCGCGACATCGGTCTCGACCACGATGGCCGAACCGCCTTCGGCCTGGATCAGTGCCAGCGTCTCGTTGCCCGTCGAGGCGCGCCGCGCCGCAATCACGACGTTGGCGCCATCGGCGGCGAGCGCCTGCGCGATGCCGCGACCCACGCCGCCACCGGCACCCGTGACGATCGCGGTTCTTCCTTCCAGCAGCCGGGTCGTCGTCATGGCAGCATCCACTCCCCGCCGTCGAGCACCAGGGTGGCGCCGGTCATCACACGCCCGGCCGCGCTGCCGAGGAACTCGATCACCGGCACGATCTCGGCGCCGAGGTCGAGCGGGCGGCCCATCGCCACCGGCACCGCGTCGGCCTTGGCCGGCAGGGTCACCCCATCGAACAGCGGCGACAAGGCACGCGGCGCGGCAGCGACCCAGTTGACGCTCAAGCCCAGGCGTCCCCACTGGCGCGCCGTCGACTTCACCAGGCCGCGCTGCCCCTCGACCGCGGTCGACAGGGCCACCAGCTGCGGCGCGCCCGCCAGCGAGAGCGACGGTCCGATCACGACGATCGAGCCGCCACCTTGCGCCATCTGCGCATGGCTGGCCTGCAAGCCGTAGAGCACGCTCTTCATCGCGACACCGCAGGCGGCATGCCAGTCGTCGTCGCTCATCGCCGCGATGTCCTGCGCCTGCACCGCAGCGCGGGGCAGCGCGCTCATCACGACCTGGCTCGGCGGGCCGAGCTGCTCCCGTGCGCCGGCGAAGGCCTGCGCCACATCGGCCCTCGACGCAAAACTTGCGGGAACGCGCGTCACGCCGTCTGGCAGTTCGCTGGCCGCGGCGTCGTCGCTGAGCCAGGCCACGCGTGCGCCCCGCGAGGCCAGGCTGGCCGCGATCGTCGAGCCGAGATCGAGGCCACTCGTCAGCACATAGACCGTCTTCGATGGTGGATGCAATCCAACTCCTGCGAGATGTTCGACCGGGCCACCCGCCTCCGCGCGGCGGCGCGTTGATTCACGTCTTCGTGGCTTCCAGGCTTCCCAGGCGCGGCGACTCCTCGTCGCGCGCCGTGCTGCGCGGCGCGCTCCGCGTTGGCCCCTTTGCTGCAGCGTTCGGAGCCTCCGGCTGGCCCGGCGTCGTCGTCTTGCCGGCATTGCCGAGGCCACGCAACAGGAAGTGCGAAAGCGCCGGGATCAGGACCAGCGCGCCGACCATGTTCCACAGGAACATGAAGGTCAGCAGGATGCCCATGTCGGCCTGGAACTTGATCGGTGACCAGACCCAGGTCACGACACCCGCGGCCATCGTGATGCCCACCAGGGCGACGATCTTGCCGGTGAACTCGAGCGACATGCGGTAGGCGCTGGACAACGACACGCCCGCACGCTGCAGCATCAGCTGAATGCTCAGGATGTACAGCGCATAGTCCACGCCGACACCGACCCCGAGCGCAATCACCGGCAAGGTCGCGACCTTGATGCCGATGCCGAGCCAGACCATCAGGGCCTCGCAGATCGAGGACGTGATCAACAGCGGAATCAGCGCCACGACCACCGCGCGCCAGCTGCGGAACGTGATGAAGCACAGCAGCACGACCGCGCCGTAGACGAGCAGCAGCATCTGGGCCTGGGCCTTCGCGACGACGATGTTGGTCAGCGATTCGATGCCGGCCGACCCGGCCGCCGGCAGGATGCGCAGGTCCGCGTCGCCGTTCTCGGCAGCGAAGCCCTCGACCGCCGCGAGCACCCCCGCCAGCGTCTGCGCCTTGTGGTCCGACAGGTAGGCGATGACGGGGATCATCGAGCAGTCCACCGTGATCGCCTCGGGCAGGAAGTCGAGCAGCGGGCGCACGGCCGTGTCGAGCAAGCGCGGGCTGCGGGCGTTGAGCATCCACTTCGGGTTGCCCTCGTTCACGCCGGCCGACTGGTAGCGGCTCATCGTGCCGGCCGAGGCCGTGGCCTGCACGCCGGGCGTGTTCTGCAGCGTCCACTCGAGATCGTCGGCGGTGGTGAAGAGCTTGAACTTGTCGCGGTCGCAGGTCAGCGACGGGTCGGTCGATGCCAGGGCCTTGTTGGCCGGGTCCTTCGCCGACAAGCCTTGCACCATCACGACGAAGAGGTCGGTGGACAGGCCGTAGTGTTGGTTGACGTACGCGACGTCGCGGTTGTAGCGCGAATCGGCCCGCAGTTCGGGCGCGCCGGCGTCCAGGTCGCCGACCTGCACGTGGCGGCTCACGAGAAACGTGCCGGTACCGATGATCGCGGCGCAGAGCACCGCCACGGTCGCCGGGCCACGCTGCGTGTAGCGCGCCAGCAGCGTCCAGGCGCGCGAGACTAGACCGGCGCCGGAGCGCTCGACCCCGTGGTCACGCAGCCCGCGCTGCGCGGCCTTTTGGCTCACGCCGATGTACGACAGCGCCACGGGAATTCCCACCAGCTTCGTGAAGATCAGCACCAGCACGCCCATGCTGGCCGTCAGCGCCATGTCCTTGATGACCGGGATGTCGATCACCATCAGCACGGCGAAGCCCACGACATTGGTCAGCAGCGCGGTCAGGCCGGTGAGGAACAGGCGCCGGAAGGTGTAGCGCGCCGCGACGTACTTGTGCGTGCCGCGCCCGACGTCCTGCATGATCCCGTTCATCTTCTGCGCGCCGTGCGACAGGCCGATCGCGAACACCAGGAAGGGCACGAGCACCGAATACGGGTCGAGCTCGAAACCGGTCAGGCGCATCAGGCCGAGCAGCCAGACCACGCCGAGGATCGACGCGCTGACCAGCAGGATCGTGCTTCGCACGCAGCGCGTGTAGAGCAGCACGACCGCGGTCGCGATCAGGGCCGAGATCGCGAAGAACACTTCCACCTGCCGCAGCCCGTCGATCAGGTCGCCGACCAGCTTGCCGAAGCCGATGATGTGGATCTTGAAGCGCGGCGTCTGCATCGAGCGGATGTCGGCTTCCAGCGAACGGCCGAGCTCGCCGTAGTCGACGCGCTTGCCGGTGTCCGGGTAGGTCTCGAGCAGCGGCAGCACGATCATGCTGGAACGGAAGTCGTTGGCAACGATCGAGCCGACGATGCCGGCGCGCTGCGCGTTGCTGCGCACCTGTGCCAGCTGCTCGGGCGAGCCGGTGAAGCCCTGCATCATCACCGGCGCGCTCTCGAAACCGTGTTCGGTCACTTCCTGCCAGCGCACGCCCGCCATCCACAGCGACTTGACCCACGGCCGATCGACGCCCTTGAGCAGGAACGCCTTGTCGCTGACCTTCGCGAGAAACTCGAGATAGTCCTTGTCGAAGATCTCGCCGTCGGTGTTCTCGACGACGATGCGCAGCGCGTTGCCGACCGGCCGCAGGTCGTCCTTGTGCTCGAAGTAGTTCTTGATGTAGGGGTGGTTCTGCGGGATCAGCCGGTCGAAGCTGCCGTTGACCACCAGCTGCGAACCCTGCCAGCCCAGCAGCAGCGACACGGCGAGCGTGATCAGCAGGATCAGCAACCGGTGGTTGAAGATCAGCCGCTCGACCGCGTTGCCGGAGTTCGGGTCGAAGTCCTTCGGGTCGCGCACGACCGGCATCGCGTCGATCTGGATCAGGGAGCTGTCGGTCATCTTGTCTTCTCGATGCGAATGCCCTGCGTCCCGACGACGACGACCTCGTCCGGGCCCGCCGGCGCGACGCCGCTGTAGCGCATCGGCGCCTTCGGCAGCACCGCCTTGAAGCGCTGCCCGCTGTCGTCGCCGACGAAGAGCTGGCCCGACAGCGTGACCAGCACGATGCTGCCGTCGGGCATCAGCGTCGCACCCGAGAACGTGGTCGGCGCCGCGCTCTCGAAATCGACCTTCTGCCAGCTCCTGCCGGCATCGACGCTGCGCACGGCATTGCCGCGCAGGCCCGCGGCGATCAGAGTCGGCGCCTTGCCGGTGAGCGTGAAGTAAGAACCTTCGTAGGGCATGCTCAGCTTGACGAAGCGCTGCTGCGCTCGATCCAGTCGCAGCGCCAGCCCGAGTTCACCGGCAAGGAACACGTCGCCGCCGGCGATGCGGATCGAATAGAGGTTGTACCCGTTCGGGTTGTCCGCACGCTCCAGCCACGGCTCCCAGGTCTTGCCCGCGTCGGTGGTGCGGAACAGCAGGCCATAGGTGCCGACGACATAGCCGGTCTGCTCGTTCTCGAAGGCGATGTCGAGGAAGGGCCGTGATGGCGCCTGCGCCAGGTAGCCGGTGGACTCCTTCAAGGCCGCGGCCAGGGCCTTGTCGTCGGGCGACTTCGCGGCGAGCACGGCGTATTTGTCCACCATCGATCGCGCGGCGGCGCGGCCGTCGAGCCGCTTCGCCCACGTGAGGCCGCCGTCGGTCGTCTCAAGCAGCACGCCCTCGTTGCCGGCGGCCCAACCGTGGGTCGCGGTCGGGAACGCGAGTGCGGTCAGGTCTTCGCGGACCGGCACGCTCGCCTGCTTCCAGCTCTTGCCCTCGTCGTCCGACACGACAATCACGCCGCGCCAGCCGGCGGCCACCAGACGCGACGAACCGACCCGCAGCACCGCCGTCATCGGGGCCTGCGTCGTCCGTTCCGTGCGCACGGCCGCGACCTCGAGCGGGTCCTTGAATTCGGCCCGCGCCAGCGTCGCGATGAAGAGCAGGGCCAGCCCCGCAAGGCTGCGGCGAGTGATGAGATGAAGCATGTCGAAGTCGGGAAACGCGTGCGCCCGAGAACGGCGTTCCCGGGCGTCTGGCTGCAGCGTCGAAGTGTCGATCAGCGAATGCCGTTGGCCTGGACGTACTCGGGCGTGAAGATGTCCAGCCGGGCCTTCTTCCAGCTCGAATCCTTCGGGAAGCTCAGGCCCTTGACGGACGGATCTCCCGGGTGGCTGCCGATCCAGTACGAGCCGGTCGAGAAGTCGAAGAAGAAATTGCCGAGCGCGTAGGGCACGCCGATGTCGTACAGCTGGACCATCGTCGACCAACCGGCACGGAACATCTTGCCGCCCTGGTCGTAGGTCTCCATGTTGGTTGCACCCATGTCTTCATCGACGTAGAGCACCTTCTTCGAGTAGATGTGCCGCACGCCCTTCTTCGGTGTGCCTTCGATCACCCAGGCGCGATGCAGCTCCCAGCGGATGTCATCGGGGTTCGGATGGTTGGGCGTGGCCGTGTGCGATGAGAGCGTCACGAACTGCTGCGTGTAGTTGTTGTACGGAATGTAGACCTCCTTCTTGCCCACCAGCTTCCAGTCGAAGCG
>Ga0070667_100000698_pt1 | contig 32366 bp, 27 predicted proteins | sample KBSS33metaG_FD_64659 | JGI IMG/M metagenome (GOLD analysis project Ga0070667, IMG submission 64659) | Switchgrass rhizosphere microbial communities from Kellogg Biological Station, Michigan, USA - KBS S3-3 metaG | ecosystem: Host-associated > Plants > Roots > Rhizosphere > Soil ...
GCTCGACGCGCAGCTGGGCACCAAGTGGCGCGACCGCTTCCAGTCCTTCGACGACACCCCCGTGGCGTCGGCCAGCATCGGCCAGGTCCACAAGGCCGTGTGGTCCGACGGCCGCGAGGTCGCGGTCAAAATCCAGTACCCCGGCGCCGACGAAGCGCTGCGTGCGGACCTGAAGACCATCCAGCGTCTGGTCGGTGTCTTCAAGCAGCTGGCACCCGGCGCCGATGTCCAGGGCGTCGTGGACGAACTGATCGACCGCACCGAACTGGAACTGGACTACCGGTTGGAGGCCGACAACCAGCGCGCGTTCGCCAAGGCCTACGCCGGGCACCCGCACTTCAAGGTGCCGGGGATCGTGGCGAGCGCGCCGAAGGTCGTCATCGCCGAGTGGATGGACGGCATCCCGATGTCGGTCATCATCCGGGAGGGCACCGCCCCGCAGCGTGACCTGATGGGCACCCGGCTCTCCGAGCTGACATTTGACGCACCGGCGCGCCTGCAGATCATGCACGGCGACACCCACCCCGGGAACTTCATGCTGCTGCCCGGCGGCCGGATGGGCGTCATCGACTTCGGCGCGGTGGCGCCGCTGCCCGGCGGGTTGCCGACCGCGATCGGCGAGATGATCAGCCTGGCGCGGGACAAGAACTACGACAAGCTGCTCCCGGTGATGGAGGAAGCCGGGTTCATCCAGCCGGGCGAGGAAGTCCCGATCTTCGAAGTCGACAACATGCTGCGGCAGTACGTCGAGCCGATCCAGACCGAGGTCTTCCACTACACGCGGCGCTGGATCATGAAAATGGCTGCCGGCCAACTGGACAACGGCGTGAACCAGATCAAGATGGCCCGCCAGCTAGACATGCCGCCGAACCTGGTCATCCCGCTGCGGGTTATCGCCTCGACCGTCGCCATCTGCTGCCAGCTGGACGCCCACGTCCCCGTGAAAACCATTGCCACGGAACTGGTTCCGGGCTTCACGCCGTAGCCCACGGTCTGCCTGCAGTCGCTAGGCGGCCGCTCGGCGCCCGCGAGCGGCCGCGTAATGCACACCAAACACGGTGTGTCGGTGTACAAACACGGCCGCTCGCGGGTCAAGCCGCGACAACGTCCTTGCGCGGACGACCGCGCGGACGCTTGCGTGCGATGACGGCACCCCGTTCGAGGATCTCCCCACCCCAAACACCCCACGGCTCTTCACGTTCCAGCGCCTCGCTGAGGCACTGGCGCCGGATCGGGCAGTCGGCGCACAGCGCCTTGGCCTGTTCCAGCTGAGTGGGGCTGTCCGCGAACCACATATCGGGGTCGCCGACATGACATGGCACCGCCAGCCTTTGTCGGCAAGTCTGGCTAGTCATGTCCTCATCACCTACTTCCTGGTCGTCTTGCGTCTCATCTGTCTGATGGATCGGTGACCAGGTGGTGGTTTTGAGGTTGTGCCCCAAAAACTTTGGCCACGGATCCGGTGGTTTCGGGTCCGTGGCCAGGTGGCTTGTGTGGGCTCTACCTAAGTAGTGCCCCGCTTCACGGACGCGAAGGTCTTGGCGTTGCGCTTGTACTGCGGGAGGTCGGCGACATGTCCAGACGTCGCGAGACGTGCCGCCGACATAGCGGCGGCGGCGACAGCAGCGGCAGGAACAGCGGGAATCTCGACGTTCTGATGCCAACCGGCGCCGACGCGCGATACCGCCTCATGGGCAGCAGCGGTCAACGGCGCACGGGAGCCAGCGACAGCGAGGGCAGCGCCTCGGGACGCGTCAAAACTGATCATCGGGGCCACCTCCTCAGCGGTCGACTGCGGATTCACACATTGCGAATTCGCGGGATTTCGTTGCGGCTTCGAGGCTAGACGCTACCACCGAATTATGACAAGCGATTTTTTGACCAGCGGTTTTGGCACAATTTGCGTCATGTTTGGCGCAATTTAGGTGGGCTAACGGGACGCGTTAACCAATGCCAGCACATCCGGGCCGTATTGCTCGAGCTTGCGCGCCCCGATACCGGGAATGGCCACCAGCGCCGCATTGTCGGCCGGCAGGGCCTCGGCGATCGCAATCAACGTGTTGTCGGTGAACACCACATAGGCCGGCACCTTCATCTCCTGAGAGGTACGCAGGCGCCACTCCTTCAGGCGGCCGAGCAGCTCCTCGTCGAGGTTCGACGGGCACGATTCGCAACGCCGCAACAGGATCGCGGTCGACGTCGTCAACGCCGAATTGCAGACCCGGCAGCGCGGCGCCGGGCCCCGTTTACGTTGCGGTTGTTGGGGTTCGCGGCGGCTCTGCGGTGTCAGCCCACTGAGGAACCGCGACGTCTTGCGGCTCTGTCGGCCGCCGGCGGCGCGCGCCAGCGCCCACGAAATCGTCAAATACACTCTGGCCCTGGTGATTCCGACGTAGAAGAGCCGCCGCTCCTCCTCCACCGGTTCACTGTCCGCGCCGTGCGACAACGCATGCGAGATGGGCAGTGTCCCATCGACCAGACCGACCAGGAACACCGCGTCCCACTCGAGACCCTTGGCCGCATGCAACGACGCCAGCGTCACACCCTGCACCACCGGTGGGTGCCGGGAATCAGCACGCTGACGCAGCTCCACGAGCAGGCCCTGAAGGTCGAGGTTGGCGCGTACCGCGACCTCCTGCTCGACCAATTCGACCAAGGCCAACAACGCATCCCAGCGTTCCCGGGCCTTGGTGCCCGCCGGCGGCTCCGCCGTCAGGCCGAGCGGTTCCAGCAGATCACGGACCAACTGCGGCAGCTCGACGCCGGCGACATCACCCTGGTGCCCCGCGGCGCGCTGCAGCGCCAGGAGCGCCTGCCGAATCTCCTGCCGGCTGAAGAAGCCCTCGCCGCCGCGGACCTGGAACGCCACGCCCGCCGCGGTCAGAGCCTCCTCGTACACCTCGGACTGCGCGTTGATGCGGTACAGCACCGCGATTTCCGAAGGGGCGGTCCCTGATTGGATGAGCTTCTTGATGGCGGCGGCGACCGCATTGGCCTCGGCGACCTCATCGGGATGTTCGCGGAACACCGGCTTGGGCCCGGGGTCGCGCTGACCGATGAGCTGCAACCGGCTGGCCGCCATGCGTCCGGAGGCCGCCGAGATCACCTGATTGGCCAGCGACACCACCTGCGGCGTGCTGCGGTAGTCGCGCTCCAGCCGGATCAGCGCCGCATCGGGGAACCGCCTGGAGAAGTCGAGGAGGTACTGCGGGGTGGCGCCGGTGAACGAGTAGATGGTCTGGTTGGCGTCACCGACGACGGTCAGGTCGTCCCGCTCCCCCACCCAGGCGTTGAGCACGCGCTGCTGCAGCGGGGTGACGTCCTGGTACTCGTCGACGACGAAGCACCGGTAGCGGTCCCGGAACTCGCCGGCGACGGCGGCGTCGTTCTCGATGGCGGCAGCGGTGTGCAGCAGCAGGTCGTCGAAGTCCAGTAGTGCAGATCCGTCGCGGCGGGCCTTGAGACCCTCGTACCCGGCGTACACCGCGGCGACCTTGGCGGCGTCGAACGGGATGTCCCGCTCGATCTTGGCGACCTGCTCCGGGTACTGCTCGGGACTGATCAGGGACGACTTGGCCCATTCGATCTCACCGGCCAGGTCGCGCACGTCGTCAGTGCTGGCCTGAATGCCTGCCCGGTTGGCCGCCTGCGCGACGACGGCGAACTTGCTGTCGAGCAGCTCCCAGCCGGTGTCGCCGACGACCCGCGGCCAGAAGTACCGCAGTTGCCGCAGCGCCGCGGCGTGGAATGTCATGGCCTGGACGGCCCCGGAGCCGGCGGCACCGTCGATCTCCTGCTCCAGGCTGCGGAGCCGGCTGCGCATCTCGCCCGCGGCACGCTGGGTGAACGTCACGGCCAGCACCTGCCCCGGCGCGACGTGGCCGGAAGCGACCAGATACGCGATGCGGCGGGTGATGGTCCGCGTCTTGCCCGTGCCGGCGCCGGCCAGCACGCACACGGGCCCACGGGGCGCGAGGACGGCCTCGCGCTGTTCGTCGTCGAGGTCCTCGAGGAGTGCGGACGGTGGTGCCTCGGCTGGCATGGCCCCCATCATGGCAGGCGGGTGTGACACGTCGGCGGGCCGACCATGCGACACCGTGGCGGGCCGACCATGCGACACCGTGGCGGGCCGACCATGTGACACAGTCGGCACTCCTGTTTGGCATGACGCGGCCATCGGATACGTTGGGTCGCGTTATGAGTGCACTGATCATGTACAGCACGACCTGGTGCGGCTACTGCAAGCGGCTCAAGACCGCGCTGAAGGCCGAAGGCATCTCCTACACCGAGATCGATATCGAGGGGGATCCGGCCGCCGCCGAATTCGTCGGTTCGGTCAACAACGGCAACCATGTGGTCCCGACGGTCAAATTCGCCGACGGTTCGACGCTGACCAACCCCAGCATCAAGGACGTCAAAGCCAAGCTGGGCTGATCGCCGCTACTGGGCCGCCCAGGACTCGATGATCTCCCGGGCGATCGAGATCGAGCCGGGCAGCAACAGCCGGGTGTCCGACGTGCTGTTCCAGTCCCCGTGTTCGAGGGCCTCGCGCACCTCGGCCCGGGTGAACCAGTCCGCTTCGGCGATCTCACCGTCGTTGAACGAGAACGGCTGATCAGGATCGCCGATGGCATGGAAGCCGACCATCAACGAGCGCGGGAACGGCCAGGGCTGACTGCCCAGGTACTTGACGTCGGTGACGGTCAGGCCGACCTCCTCGGAGATCTCACGCACCACGCAGGACTCGAACGACTCGCCGGCCTCCACGAACCCGGCCAGGAGCGAGAACAGCCGCTCGGGCCAGTTCGTCTGGCGGGCCAGCACGGCGCGGTCGTGCCCGTCGTGCACCAGGCAGATGATCGCCGGGTCGATGCGCGGGAATTCCTCGTGGCCACCGATGCTGTTGACGCGCGCCCAGCCACCTTTGACCGACTTGGTGGGTGCGCCGTCGATGGCGCTGAAACGTGCACTGTCGTGCCAGTTCAGCAGTGCCGTCGCCGTCGAGACGAGCTGGGCGCTGATGTCGTCGAAGATGGTCCCGGCCCGGCGCAGGTCGAGCACCTCGACGGGATTGTCCGACGGGTCCACTGGGTCTTCTAATGCGGCGCGGATGCCCCACACGTGCCGGCCATCGGGCATCCGGCCGAGGAACACCGCGTGTTCGTCGGGCTTGTCCCCGAGTTCCGCCGCGCGACCGAGCACCACCTGGCCGCCAGAAATCAGCACCTGGTTCCGGCGGTCGACGCGCAGCAGCAGCGCGTCCTTCCAGCCGGCGATCGCGGCATCGACGTCGGTACGCAGCGTGTCGGCGCGGTCGGCGCCGACCCGGGACAGCAGCGGGACATTGCGCAGGGTGAAATCGCTCATTGCGGCGGTTACCGTTCGACTTCGGCGTTGCGGATGTAGAGCAGCCGGTCCCCGGCCGCCAGGGCGTCGACCTCAGGGGCGTCGACCCGCAGCAGCCGTCCGTCCCGCACCACCCCGAGCACGATGTCCGTCAGGTGCCGCGGCGAGCCGCCGAGTTCCTTGACCTCGACCTCGCGCTCAGAGATCGCGAAACCGGCATCGGGGGTGAGCAGGTCCTCGACCATCTCGACGACGCTCGGGGTCTGGGTAGCGATGCCCAGCAGCCGGCCGGCGGTCTCCGAGGACACGACCGTCGAGTCGGCGCCGGACTGCCGCAGCAGATGCTGGTTCTCGGCCTCACGGGCCGAGGCGACGATCTTGGCCTTGGGTGCCACCTCGCGCGCGGTCAGCGTGACCAGCACGGCGGTGGCGTCCTTGTCGGTCGCCACGACGATGGACTTCGCGTGCTGGGCCCCGGCCAGGCGCAGCACCTCCGACTTGGTGGCGTCGCCGACCACGGTGACCAGGCCGGCGGCCCGCGCCCGGTCCAGTGCCGCCGGGTTCTCGTCGACGACGACGATGTCTCCTGGTGCGACCTCGTCACCGACCATGGCCTGAACCGCGGTGCGGCCCTTGGTTCCATATCCGACGACGATGGTGTGGTTGCGCACGGTGCTCCTCCATCGCTGAATCTTCAAGGCTTGGCGAGACTGCGTGGTCAGCGTCTCGACGGTCGTACCGATCAGCACGATCAGGAACGCGATGCGCATCGGGGTGATCACCAGGACGTTCACCAGTCGCGCGCTGGGCGTGTATGGCGTGATGTCGCCATAACCGGTGGTCGACAGCGACACCGTCGCGTAATAGATGCAGTCCAGGAGCGACATCCGGTTTTCCGTGACGTCACGGTAGCCGTCGCGGTCGATGTACACGACGAGCACCGCGGCGGCCAGCACCAGCAGCGCGTAGATCACCCGACGCACGATCCGGCGGATAGGACTGACGAACGCTTCCGGAATCTGCAGCACATCAACCAGATCCGCGTTCTGGCGGCTGGTGAGGTTCTGTTCCATCGCGGCCATGCGCCGCGACAACCTAACGCGAGCCACGAAGAGCCAATATCTGGCAGAGGCTCACCACGGGACGGCTCAGCACAGCACTATGTAACCATGACCGTCCCCAGTCGCACCGACAACGCCACCCCGAGCCAGGCCCCCGCGTACCGAATGGGCGCGCTGCTCGTCGGGATGGGCGCCCTGCATTTCGTCGCACCCAAGCCGTTCGACGGCATCGTCCCCGAGGAATTGCCCGGCACCGCGCGGTTCTACACCTACGCGTCAGGTGTCGCCGAAGTCGCTACCGGCGCCGCGCTACTTCTGCCGCGGACCCGAAAGCTGGGCGCCCTGGCCGCCGTCGCGCTGTTCATCAGCGTCTTCCCGGCCAACGTCAACATGGTCCGGCTGTGGTGGCCCAAGGGCTGGCCGGCTCGCATCGGGGCGCTGGCGCGGCTGCCACTGCAGGTGCCGATGATCACCCAGGCACTCAAGGTCTACCGCAATTCACCCGAGGTGAACTAGCGCCGCCAACTCGTCGGCGCCGGGCAGGTCCGCGGGTGCGATCGTCTGCCCGGCGCGCACGTAGTGGAAGACCGCCCGCACCGAATCGACGGGTACGCCCTGGATCGACGACCAGGCCAGGCGGTACACCGCAAGCTGAATCGCCTTGTTACGCATGGTTTCCGGGGTGGTCGGCGGATCGCCGGTCTTCCAGTCCAGCACGGTGTAACCACCGTCGGTGTCGGTGAACACGGCGTCGATACGTCCGCGGACGACTCGGTCGCCGATCACCATGTCGAACGGCACCTCGACGTCGCTCGGGGTGCGGGCCGCCCACTCCGACAACGCGAACGCGGCCTGCAGATCAGCCAGCTCCTCTGCGACGGCCTGCCCCAACTCAGCGTCGACCGCCCCGGGGAGGTCGTCCAGGTCGAACAGCCGCTCGGCCGAGAAATACCGCTGCACCCAGTCATGAAACGCGGTGCCCAGCAGCGCCTGCGGGTCCGGGCGGGACGGCAGCCGTCGCTGCAGCCGTTGCAATGCACCGGACCGGTCGCTGCCCAGGTCGACCAACGTACTGACGGACAGTTGCGGTGGCAGGTCGAGCGGCGCGCGCTCCTGGGCCCGCTCGCGTTCAGTGAGCAGGGCATCCACGTCGGCGGCCCAACCGTGGCGGTCGTCGAGATCCTCGGCGGCGGCGGTGAGCGCTTGGGCGACCAGGGCCGCACCCCGGTCCACGTCACCGCGGCGGGAACCGGCCGGGTCGATGGGCCAGGAACATTCGACGACGTTGTCCCGCAACGGGTTGACGGCACTCTCGGATGGCGCGGGCGCCCACTGCTCGATCTCGCCGCAGGGATCGCCGTCAGCGGCGGCGCGCTCGATGATGTCGCGCATCTCGATCAGGAAATCAGAGGGCCCTGCGGGTTTCGCGGCCGTCGTCCCCCAGTGGTGACCCGACAACAGCAGGGTGTCCTCGGCGCGGGTCAGGGCCACATAGAGCAGACGACGTTCCTCGTCGGTGCGCCGCTGCGCGAGCAGGTCTTTATGCGCGGTGATCTTGTCCGCCAACACCTTCCGGTCGTTGACATCGGAGGTGTCGAGGACCGGAACACCGTGTTCGGACAGCTCGGCGCGGTCACCGCGCAGCAGCGGCGGCAAGTCCCCCGCGTCGGTCAGCCAGGTGCGCTGCGACGCGGTGGACGGGAACACGCGGGCCACCAGGTGCGGTACCGCGACAACCTGCCACTCCAACCCCTTGGCCGCGTGCACCGTCAGGATCTGCACCCGGTCGGACGCGACGGTCACCTGCGCCGGAGCCAGTCCGTTCTCCACCTCCCCGGCCGCGGTCAGATACGCCAGCAGTCCGACGATGGGTGCCGACGTCTCGAAGTCGCCGGCCGGCCGGGCGGCGTACCCCGCGACCACGTCGGCGAACGCATCGAGATGCTCGGTCCCCCGCCAGCCCTCGGAAACCCCACTGGCCGCGCGGGTTTCGGCATCGATGCCCAGAACCCGGCGCACTTCGGCGACAAGATCCGGCAGCGGCTGGTGCAGGTGCGCGCGGAGCTGGCTCAGCTCAGCGGCCAAAGCCTGCAGCCGGCGATGACCCTCGGGTGAATAGCGGTCGGCCGGGCCCGGGTCGCTGATCGCGTCGGCCAGGCAGGCGTGGTCCGCATCGGGGGCGACCTGCGCGACGGCCTGCTCGGCGGCCGACCCGGACGTCCGTGCCGCATCGGGCCCGTCCAGCTCCGATGCGCGGCGCCACAGCGCGGCCAGGTCGGCGGCACCGAACCGCCACCGTGCGCTGGTGAGCACCCGCATCGCGGCGACGCCGGCCGTCGGCTCGGCGACCAGACGCAACATGGCAACGACATCGGCGACCTCGGGGATGGCCAACAGCCCGGCCAGCCCGACCACCTCGACGGGCACCCCCCGCGCGTTCAGCGCCTCGGCGATGGGCGCGGCGTCGGCGTTGCGGCGCACCAACACCGCGGCCGTCGGGACCGGTTCGCCCGCAGCGACGGCACCGTGGTACCGGCGAGCAAGATTATCGGCCACCCAGTCACGTTCGGCGACAACATCATCCAGCAAGGCACACTGGATGGTCCCCGGTTCGGCGCCCGGCCGCGGCAACAGCTCGCGCACGCTCACGCTGCGGCGACGGGCCTCGGCCGACACCTCGTTGGCCAGCTTCAGCGCCCGCGGCGGGTTACGCCAACTGGTCCGCAATTCCAGGGTCGGGGCCGGCGAACCGTCCGACAAGCGAAAGTCCGTGGTGAACCGGGGCAGGTTGGTCGCCGACGCGCCGCGCCAGCCGTAGATCGACTGGATTGGGTCCCCGACCGCCGTGAGCGCCAGACCGTCGTCGACGCCGCCACCGAACAGCGACGACAGCGCCACCCGCTGCGCGTGTCCGGTGTCCTGGTACTCGTCGAGCAGGACAACGCGATACCGCTCTCGGAGCTGTGCGCCGACCTGCGGGAAACGCTCAGCCAAGCGCGCCGCTGCGGACATCTGCGAGCCGAAGTCCATCACCTGTGCATCCCGCATCCGCTGGTGCACCGCGTCGATCAGCGGCACCAATTCGGCCCGCTCGGTCTGGGTGGCCAGCAGATTCAGCAGCCCCTGCGTGGGCTCGCCCCGCTGACCCGGCCCCCCGGGGAGCGTCAGGATGAGCCGTTCCAGCTCCTGATGAGTGTCCCGCACGGCATCGGTGTCGACGAGATGCTCGGACAGCTGGCCCGCCAGACGTAGCACCATCTGGGTGATGGCAGCCGGGGACTTGTCGGTCTGCAGCGGCCCCGGAAAGTCGGACACCACCCGAAAAGCCAACTGCCACATCTCGGTTTCGGTGACCAGCCGGGTGGCCGGCTCGATGGGCAACAGCAGCCCGAATTCGCGCAGCAGGGTGCCGGCGAAGGCGTGATAGGTGCTGACGGTGGCGTGTTCGTCGGCCAGCGAGACGCCGGGCAGCAGACCCGAGCCGGCCAGGCGCGCCAGCCGGGTACGTACGCGGCGCAACAACTGTCCGGCGGCCTTGCGCGTGAAGGTCAGGCCCAGCACCTGCGACGGAGTGGCGTAGCCGTTGGCCACCAGCCACACCACCCGCGCAGCCATGGTCTCGGTTTTCCCGGCGCCGGCACCGGCGATCACCACCAATGGCCCCGGTGGGGCGGCGATGACCGCCGTCTGCTCGTCGGTCGGGGTGAACAGCCCGAGCGCCTCGGCAAGGTCGGCGGGGCTGTACGTCACTGGCATCCCCCCTTCGTACCTTGCGCCGGGCACATGACCCGCACCGGGCAGGTGGCGCACCCGGCGCCGGCACGCGCGACGAAGTTCGGCCCGGCCGTCGCCGTGGCGGCGTCGGTGACCCGCTGCCGCCACTGCGCCTGCGCCGTCTCCCCCATCGGATCCTGTTCACGCTCGGTGGCGCCGCCTTTGGCGGGTTTCGCCGGATACACCAGCCGACCCCCACCCGGCTGATCACCCTGCGGCACAACACCTTCGGCGATGGCCAGCTGATACAGTGCGAGCTGCGCGTGCTGCTGGGCGTCGGCCTTGGTTGCCGGGCTCTTGCCGGTCTTGACGTCGACCACCACGAGGCGGCCGTCACGGTCACGTTCGAGCCGGTCGATACGCCCCTTCACCTGCACCCGCGGACCGGCGTCGGTGATCGTACCGGCGATCTCGAGTTCGGTGCCGACCTCGGTGAGCTCACCGCGGCTCTCCTGCCGCCACGTGGTGAACGTGGCCAGCATGTCGCGGTACCGTTCCAGCTCGTTGTCGGTATACCAGTTCGAGTCGAAAGGCAGCTGCTGCCAGACTTTTTCGAGTTCACCACGCAACTGAGCCTCGCTGCGTCCGGAATCGGCGACCAGTGCGTGCACCAGGGAACCGAGGGCCGACCGCAGGTCGCGGCCATCACTACCGCCGTGGCGTTCCAGCATCCAGCGCAGCGGGCAATCGGTCAGGGTTTGCAGCGTCGACGGCGACACCGTGACGACGTGGTCGTCGCCGGACCACAGCGGCTCGGCAGTGGACAGCTGGGTGCTGGCGTACCACTGCGCCGGGTCGGCGCCGGGCACGCCGGCCTCGGCCAGCCGGGCCAATTGCGCTGCGGCAGAAAGCCGGTCGGTCTCCTCGACAGCACCATCGGGGGCGCACACGACCGACCGCAACCGGCCGACCAGCGCCGCCGGGGACAAGAGCGCGGGCGCGTGCACCGGGACCTCGTCGGCGTCGGGATCGGTGCCGCCGGCCAGTGCCGCCAGCTCCTCGAAGAACGTCGACGGCAGCAGGGCCTCGTCACCGTTGTCACTGTCGACGGCCGTCACCAGCACCCGGTTGCGGGCCCGTCCCAATGCGGCGACCAGCAGCCGCCGTTCCTCGGCCAGCAGCGGCGCGGTGGCAGACATGCCGCGGACGTCACCCACCCCGTCGACGATGTCGAGCAGTTGCTGGGTCCCGAGTACGCCCCCGCGCGGAACAGTGTTGGGCCACAACCCTTCCTGCAGGCCCGCGATGACCACGAAATCCCATTCCCGGCCCAGCGCGGCATGCGCACTGACGACCACCACCTCGTCGGCCTCGGCACGCTCGGGCGTCGAACCCGACCAGGACAGGGCGCGAACGTGGTCGATCAAGCCGGCGAGGGACGCGGCCGCGGTGCGGGCCACGTACTGGTCGGCAGTGTCGAACAGTGCGGTGACGGCATCCAGGTCGGCGCCTGCCGCGACCCCGGCCGCACCCGGGCGTCCGGCCGCGGCCTGCCATCGCCGGGACAACCCACTGGTGTGCCACGCCTGCCACAGCACGAACCGTGGATCCTGACCCGCGGCGGCCGAGCGGCGTGCCGCGTCCAGGACCGCGCGGACCCGCCGCACCGGCCGCGCCAGCTGATCGGGCAGCGATTGCGTGCGGCTGTCACCGCCCAAGGTCTCGACGAGCAACTCACCGAACTCGCGGCCGCGACCGTCCGCGCGGCGCAGGGCGCGTCGCAACTGGCGCAGTGATACCGGGTCCACCCGGCCGATGGGTCCAGTGAGCAGAGCCAGCGCACGGTCGCCGGTCAGCTGATCGGCGACGCAGTCGAGCACCGTCAGCAGTGCGCCGACCGCCGGGTGCTGAGCCGGCGGCGCGGTGTCGGCCTGCTGCTGCACCGGGACCCCGGCCGCGGTCAGGGCTCTGGCCAGCGCCGTCCCGGCCCGCGGCACCGACCGCACGATGACGGCCATCTGCGACCACGGCACGCCGTCGACCAGGTGGGCGCGGCGCAACGCGTCGGCGATCAGTGCGGACTCGGCGTGCGGCGAACCCGCGACGCGCACCGCGAGGGAGCCGAGTTCGTCCGTCGTCGCCGCGGCCAGGGCGCGGGACGCGTCCACACCGGGCAGCCGCCGCGCCACAGCGGTGACCGCGCCCGCCACCGCGGGCGCGCACCGATGTGACTCGGTAAGGACCACCTGCGGCTGATCCTCGGGGCCGTACAACAGCGTCGGCTCGGCACCGCGGTAGCCGAACACCGTCTGGCTCGGGTCACCGGCGATGACCGTCAGCTGGGCGCCGGCCTCCAGCACCCGCACCAGTAGCGCGGCCTGCGGATCGAGGTGTTGCGCGTCGTCGACGAGCAGCAGCTTGATGCGGGAACGTTCGGCGTCCAGCAGGGCGGGATCGACGGCGAAGGCCTCGAGCGCGGCGCCGACCAGCTCAGCCGCGCCCAGCGCGGGCACCGTCGCCTGTGGCGCGGCCATGCCGACGGCGCTGCGCAACAACATCACCTGCTCGTAGACCTGCGCGAACCGGGCCGCGGCCACCCACTCCGGACGGCCGGCCTTGCGCCCGATGCGGCGCAGCTCCGCAGCGTCGACGCCGCGTTCGGTGCAGCGCGCCAACAGGTCCCGCAGTTCGGTGGCGAACCCTGCGGTGGCCAGTGCGGGCCGCAAGTGCAGCGGCCAGTCGACACTCGCGGCGTCGCCGTCCTCGAGATCGCCGGCCAGGAGCTCGCGGATGATGCCGTCCTGCTCGGCACTGGTGATCAGCCGGGGCGGCGGGTCACCGGCGCGCTGGGCGGCCTGCCGCAGCACGGCGAACGCGTAAGAGTGCAGCGTGCGGACCAGGGGCTCGCGGGTGACGTGGCCGGAATCGCCGAGCAGTGCCGACGTGATGGCACCCCGGACCCGGCTGCCGAGCCGCGCCGAACCCGTGAGCAGGAGCACCGATTCCGGATCGGTCCCGGTCGCGATATGCGTTGCCGCAGTGCGGATGAGCAGCTCGGTCTTCCCCGTTCCGGGGCCGCCCAGCACCCGCACCACACCGCGCTGCCCGGGCTCGGTCAGGGCATTAACCGAACCGGGTGCGGTGAGTGCGAAGTGCGGGGCGGCCATGGCAGGCATGCAACCACGGGGGTCCGACAAATACGGCCGACGACGAAGTCTGGCAGCATCAACGGCGTGAGCTTGCAGGTGTACCGCTACGGACCGGCGCGGCCGGCACAGATCCTCGCCCTGCACGGCCTGACCGGCCACGGCAGGCGATGGCAGACCTTGGCGGACGGGTATCTGCCCGAATTTGCCGTGCTGGCACCGGACCTCCTGGGACACGGCCATTCCTCGTGGGCGGCGCCATGGAACATCGATGAGAACGTCGCGGCCCTGGCCGCCCTGCTACACGACGAGGCCGACGGTCCCGTGGTCGTGGTCGCGCATTCCTTCGGTGGCGCGATAGCGCTCAATCTCGCTGCCGCGCACCCGAATCTCGTGTCGGGCCTGGTACTGCTGGATCCGGCCACCGGCCTGGATGGCAGCTGGATGAGCGAGATCGCCGACGCCATGCTCGGCTCACCCGACTACCCGGACCGGCAGGAGGCCCACGCCGAGAAGGTGAACGGATCGTGGGGCGAGGTCTCGGTGAAGTACCCCGGGGAACTCGAACGCGACCTCGACGAGCACCTGGTCGCAATGCCCGGGGGACGCGTCGGCTGGCGGATCAGCCTGCCCGCCATGATGTCCTACTGGAGTGAGCTGGCCCGCCCGATCGTGTTACCGCAGCCGGGCACACCCACGACGCTGGTCCTGGCGAAACGGACCCACCCGGCCTACGTCACCGGTGAGCTGGTGTCCGCCTTGCAGGCCCGCCTCGGCACTGACTTCGTGCTGACCGAATTCGACTGCGACCACATGGTGCCGCACGCCATGCCCGCCGAAACCGCCGACGTGATCCGGCGTCACCTGGTCTGATCATGGCCGCTGTCACGGACGAACAGGTCGAAAGGGTGCGGGACCTCGTCGCCTCGATACCGTCGGGACGGGTGTCGACCTACGGCGACATCGCCGATGCCGCAGGACTTTCCAGCCCGCGGATCGTCGGCTGGATCATGCGGACGGATTCCTCTGATCTGCCCTGGCACCGGGTGATCCCCGCGTCGGGCCGGCCCGCGCCGCATCTCGCGACCCGGCAGCTGGAAGAGCTCCGCGCCGACGGTGTTCTGGCGGTCGACGGCCGGGTTCCGCTACGGGAGTATCGGCACGAGTTCTGAGTGTGGAGACACTCACCCGACGGTGATGGCGTCCAGCCGTTCCTTGATGAACTCCGAGGACACCACCGGCGTCAACCCGGACACCGCTCCGATGGGCGGCTGCAACGGGGTGATCAGCGCATCGTGGTTGGCTTCGTAGAAGTAGATCAGCGACACCAGGTCTTCTTCCGGTGCGTGCGGTTGCGGCGGCAGCACGCGATGCCGGCCGGACGGCCAGCGGCGTCCGCTCCAATACTCCAGCAGGTCCCCGATGTTCACCGTCAGCGCGCCGGGCTCCCACGGGGCGTCCTCCCAGCCCGCGGCATCGGAATACACCTGAAGCCCGCCGGCGCCCGGCTCCCGGTCGAGCACGGTGACGGTGCCGAAATCGGTGTGCGGGCCGATGCGGAACTGCCCGGGCTCGGGCTCACCCACCACGCTGACCGGTGGGTAGTGGTTGATGTTCATCGTCCACGTCGGCCGATCTGCCAGCGCGGCAAAAGGATTCGACGGTAACCCGAGCGCGTGTGCGAACAGGGCCAGCAGTTCGTCGGACAGTCGGCGCATCTGGGCGGTGTAGGTATCCACCAACGTCTGCAAGGCGGGCACCTCGGCGGGCCATACGTTGGGGGCGAACCAGATTCGATCCACCTCCGGATCCCCGGTCGAGGTTTCCGCGCCCAGGCTGAAACTCTCTTTGAGATCGGGTGGCGTCTCGGTGCCCTCGGCGTAACCGTTGGCCTCGGCGCCCGGGCCGATCCAGCCGTGCCCGCCGACCGGCACCGAGTACCGCTGCTTCACCTCGTCGGGCAACGCGAAGAATTCCCGGCTGGCCGCACGGACCGCAGCCGCCAGCCCCTGGTCCACCCCGTGCCCGGTGACCACGATGAATCCCGCGCGCTGCAAACCCTCGTCGACTTCGGCGGCCACCGCATCAGCGTCGGCTCCGCCGGCATACCAGCGGGAAATATCTACTGTCGCAATGGCACTCATTCGCCGATATCCTCCGCCCACAACTCGGGGCTCACACTGATGAACTCTGCCATCATCGCCACGCACCGCTCGTCGTCCAGCAGCGTGACCGTCACCCCGTGTTCGGCCAACCAATCATGGCCACCGTAAAACGTGCGGGCCTCCCCGATCACCACCGCGCCGATGCCGAACTGCCGCACCAGCCCGCTGCAATACCAGCACGGCGAGAGCGTCGTCACCATGATGGTCGAGCCGTAGCCGCGCTGACGTCCGGCCGCGCGGAATGCGTCGGTCTCGGCGTGCACCGACGGATCATCGTTCTGCACCCGACGGTTGTGGCCGGCGCCCAGGAGTTCACCATCGCCGCGAAACAACGCCGCACCGATCGGAATACCACCTTCGGCCAACCCTTTTCGCGCTTCAGCGACCGCAACGTCGAGCATCTGCTCCGGGTTCATCCGGCCGCGCGCTCCGCGGAGATCTTCGATCGACAGAGCACCAGGTACGCGGCACCCGCGATGACGAAGCCGACGAAGAAGGTGATATCGCCGAGTTTCGGCACCGCCCGGGCGATATAGCCGACGAACTTCTCCTGGTTGGAGAACAACAGCACCGACAGGCCCAACCCCAGCGCGAACGACATCAGCCCCGGCCAGTTCGAATACGAACGGTCGTAGAGATACCCGGCGATCTGTTGCCCGCGGCGCAGATACTGATCGGCGAAGACCACGCCCAGCCAGGGTCCGATCCAGTAGGCGATCACCAGCAGGAACGCTTCATAACTGTGCGCGGCATCGGGCAACGCCCACCAGGCGATCAGGAATCCGGCCACGCCGAAGAACACGGTCACCAGCGCCCGCGCGATGTGTGGCGGCAACGTGATCCCGATGGTCACGAAAGCCATTGCACCAGAATAGATATTGAGCGCATTGGCCGCGATCGCACCGATTGCGATGGCCAGCAGCGTCGCCTTCGCCAGCCACGGCCCAAGCTCGGCGGTGAACGATCCGGTCGGGTTGGCCAGGCTCGCCGCGCCGAACGTCGTCGATGCCGCCCCCACGATCTCCAGGGCGACACACGAGACGAACAACCCGGTGGAGGCGAAGAACCCCGTCGCGAAAGAGGACACGGACGACGGCAGATAGCGGGTGTAGTCCGCGGCGTACGGGGTCCAGCCGGCCGCGTAACCGAACGCGGTGCCGACGGTGAGCAGGAAGCCCCCGAGTCCGCCGACCCCGCCCGACGGTGCCGGCGCACCCAGATCCGCATGCGCGAAAATTCCCACCGCCGCCGCACCGAAGACGATGACGAGCGCCGGGAACGACCACCGCTCGAACGCCTGCACCAGATTGTGGCCGAAGAACGCGAACGCGGTCTGCAACACCACGATGATGATCAGGCCGATCAGTGGTCCGAAGCCGAACAGGGTGGACAAGGCAAACGCCCCGCTGACACTGTTGGTGGCGAACCACCCGACGCCCGCGGTGATCGACATCAACGTCGCAGGCAGCGCATTTCCCTTGAACCCGAACGCCATTCGTCCCAGCACCATCTGCGGCACACCGTGCAGCGGCCCACGCGCGGACAGGAAATAATGCGCGATGGCACCGAGCCCGGTACCGACGACGATGCCGGCGACCGCCTGCCAGAAGCTCATACCGAACGCCAGGACCGCCAGCATGCCGACGAACACCGTTGCGAATTCCATGTTGGGCGACGTCCACGTCCAGAACAGCTGACTCGGCTTGCCATGCCGGTCCGCCTCGGCGATGAACTCGTTGCCGCCGGGTTCGACCGCAGCAATCCGGTCTTTGTAGGTTCCGTCGGTGGTGGGTTCGACAGCCGTCATGCGAGGTAACTTTCCCACCGAACGGCGCATGCTGCCATTCGAACGCCGGCGAGCCGGCTACAGCACCAAGCGGACCAAGGCTGCGGTGCGGGCCAAACCCGGGAAGGCCGCCGCCGTCGACCGTGGATGTAGTGCATGCACCGCAAGACGGAAGATCAAGGCGCGCAACAACATCTGCGGCCACTCGGGTAGCGATGCCCAGCGCTCGATGAGCCCGTCGTCGGCTTCACCCCACGACAGCGCGTCGACGACGACCACGCCCGCGGCCCACGACGCCGGCCGCCAGTACGGCGTGATGTCGGTGATGCCGGGCGCGGCGGTGCCGGCGAACAGCACGGTGCCGTAGAGGTCGCCGTGGACGAGTTGGCTCGGGTTGCGGGTCGGCTTGCGCAGCGACGCAAGCTGATTGATCAGTTCGACCGAGCGGCGACCGTCGGACGTACCCGGCACCGCGCGGGCACCGGGCGGCAACGACTGCAGTGGCCGGTCTTCCCACGCCGCACGGTCGGCCGCGATGAACACGTCGACGTCACTCCACGGCACCGCGGGCGGTTGTGTCAGGAAGCGCGGCCGCTCGAGCTTGGCGGTCGCCTCGTGCAACCGCACCGCCGCCGAGACGATCTCGTCGTGCCGGGGTTCCGGGGTACCGGTGACGAACGTGTCGGCACGCCAGCCGGCCATGACGTAACGGCCGTCGGTGGCGCGCACCGGGCGCGCCAGCCGGACGCCGTCGACGAACAGCGTCTCGCGCACCTTGGCCGACCACGAGGCCCGGGCGTTGTCGGCGACCATGGACAGCACGACTTCCCCACAGCGCCAGCCACCCTCCCAGCTCGAGCCGAGCGGCACTGGCCCGAGACCGGTCAGGCCGAACGCCGTGAGCACATGTTCGGGAGGACGGTCGACGGTCACCCGAACAGACTAAGGTGTGCCCGGTCAGACCTGACGTCAGTACATGACCATGTCGGGCTCGAGTTGCCTCGCCCACGCCACGATTCCGCCCTGCAGGTGCAACGCGTCGGCGAATCCGGCCTGTTTGAGGGCGAGCAGAGCCTCGGCCGACCGGATCCCGGTCTTGCAGTACAGCACCGCGATTCGGTCCTGCGGCACGCGGGCCAGCCCGGCCCCGGTGTCGAGCGTCGACTTGGGGATCAGGTCGGCGCCCTCGATGTGGTTGATCGCCCACTCCGCGGGTTCCCGCACATCGATCAGTGCGATGGGCTTACCGGAGTCGAGCATGTCCCGCAGCTCCAGCGGGGTCACCGTCGCGTCCGCGGCTGCCGCGGCGGCGTCCTCTGAGACCACGCCGCAGAACGCGTCGTAGTCGATGAGCTCGGTGATCTTCGGTGTGGCCGGATCCTTCCGAATCGCGATGGTGCGATAGGTCATGTCCAGGGCGTCGTAGACCATCAGCCGGCCGAGCAGCGAATCCCCGATACCGGTGATCAGCTTGATGGCCTCGGTGCCCATCACCGAGGCGACCGAGGCACACAGAATCCCCAGCACCCCGCCTTCGGCGCACGACGGCACGCTACCCGGAGCCGGTGGCTCCGGGTAGAGGTCGCGGTAGTTCAGCCCGCGCCCGGCGGGGGCGTCCTCCCAGAACACCGACACCTGGCCGGCGAACCGGTAGATCGAGCCCCAGACGTACGGCTTGTGGGCCAGCACCGAGGCGTCGTTGACGAGGTATCGGGTGGCGAAGTTGTCGGTGCCGTCGAGGATCAGGTCGTACTGCTCGAACAGCGGCACCGCGTTGTCGGTGCCGAGCCGGAACTCGTGCAGATTGACGGTGACCAGCGGATTGATCTCCAAGATCGATTCGCGGGCGCTCTGCGCCTTGGACCGGCCGACGTCGGACTGGCCGTGGATGATCTGGCGCTGCAGGTTCGATTCGTCGACGACGTCGAACTCGACGATGCCGATGGTGCCGACGCCGGCCGCCGCGAGATAGAGCAGTGCCGGGGACCCCAGTCCCCCGGCGCCGATCACGAGGACCCGCGCGTTCTTCAGCCGCTTCTGCCCGTCGACGCCGATCTCGGGGATGATCAGGTGGCGGCTGTACCGCGCCACCTCATCGCGGGTCAGTTCGGCCGCCGGCTGCACCAGCGGCGGCAAGGAGCCGATTTCCTCCTCGCGTGCGGACGGGGATGCCATGCCCTCAACAGTAATGAGCTCCCTCGCGGGACATTTCACGGCCGCTCGGCAGCGCCGAGCGTGCGCTGCGTGCACGCAAACTGCGGCGTGTCGCTGTACAGACACGGCCGCTCGCGGGAGATAGCTAGGGAATGCGGGAGATAGCTAGGGAATGGGGTACGGCCAGGAGTTGACGTGGCAGGTCTTGCCGTCGGCCTTGACCGACTCCGGGTCGAACCTGGCGTCGTCGTTGTTGTTGGTCGAGAAGGTCTGCTGCATCATGATCGGCGCCAGCCCGCCGTTGTCGCCGCACGGCTCGTGCATGCGGAACCCGAGGGCGTGGCCGACCTCGTGGTTGATCAGGTACTGGCGGTAGGAACCGATGTCGCCCTGGAACGGCACCGCACCGCGCACCCAGCGCGCCTCGTTGATGAAGACGCGGGACTGGGCCTTGCCGCCGTCGGCCGGGAAGTACGCCGGGTTGAAGCACGACGACTCCAGCTGGATGTCGTAGCCGCAGCCCTCCCGCACCGTCATGGGCGAGGTCAGCGAGACCCGGAAATCGGGCTTCTCCGGCGAACTCTCGTCGAGGCGGGTGAAGGCGAACTTCCCGTCGTGCGTCCAGCTCTTCGGGTTGGCCAGGGTTTCGGCGACCATCCGCGCGAACGCCTCGTCGCCACCGAAACTGGTGGTGTCGACACCGTCCTCCACCTCGACGGTGTAGGTCACCGCTTTGGTGCTGCCCTGACCGATCTTGGGAGTGGTGCCCGGCACGATGTGCCAGGCCTTGGCGCCGGCCTCGGTGAACGCCCCGCCGTCCGGGAGGATGCCGGTGGGCAGGTTGACGTCGAACTGGGTCAGGCCCTTGGGTGGTGCGCCGACGATCGCGGTGCTCGCCGAATTGGTGGGTTGACCGACCAACGGTATGTGCGGATGAGTCGGTGTGATCGCCTTGGGGCCGGAGATGCCCTGGTAGACCACGATTCCGGTGACGACGGCAAGAGCCGGCAGCGCATAGGCGCGCCAGCCGTACGTGGACACGAAGCGACCCAGCCAGGACTGCTTGCGCCACTGCTGCCGGTCGTCGCGGTTCGACCGGAGCCGCCCGGAGTCCTCGGCCACCGGATCCCGCTGCGCGCGCAAAGGCTCATGCCACTCGTTGCGCACCACGGGGACGCGACCGGTGCCTCGGCCCGGGTCGTAGGTCACCGAACCAGGATGGCATAGAGCTGGGCGTCCGCCGGTAATGGCACGCCACCGGGCGTTCAAGTGCGGCAGACGCAATCGCCGAACCGCTGGTAGCGCGCAAATGCCCGCGAACTAACGGTAGTAGTGTCGTGGCGATAAACTGCCGGGTCGGTCAGCCTGAACAGCAAGTTGGGCGGCCATGAACAACGGGGTCCAGGCCGGGCCCTGAACAGTTGGTCACGGACATATGTGCCGGACAAGCCAGATTGAGGACGTGATGAGCGAGGTTGCCAACACCTCTGACGCCAGAGGGACGCAAGCCGGAACCGACGGTGCGCAGGGCGGCCCGACCACGAATCGTCGGGGCAACCGGCTGCCCCGGGACGAACGGCGCGGCCAGCTGCTGATCGCGGCCAGCGACGTGTTCGTTGACCGCGGCTACCATGCGGCCGGCATGGATGAGATCGCCGAACGCGCCGGTGTCAGCAAACCCGTCCTGTACCAACACTTTTCGTCGAAGCTCGAGCTGTACCTGGCAGTGCTGCAGCGGCACGTCGACAACCTGCTGCAGGGCGTGCGCGGGGCGCTCAGCGCCACCACCGACAACCGACTGCGCCTGCGTGCCGCTGTCGGGGCCTTCTTCGACTTCATCGAGCACGACAGCCAGGGCTACCGGCTGATCTTCGAGAACGACTACGTCACCGAGCCGCAGGTGTCGGCGCAGGTCAAGGTCGCCACCGATTCGTGCACCGACGCGGTGTTCGACCTGGTGAGCAGCGATTCCGGGTTGGAGCCCCATCGCGCCCGGATGATCGCCGTCGGCCTGGTCGCGATCAGCGTCGACTGTGCCCGCTACTGGATCAACAACGACCGGCCGATCTCGAAAGACGCGGCGGTCGACGGCACGGTGCAGTTCGCCTGGGGCGGACTGTCACACGTTCCACTCACCCGCTGACGCGGCCAGAACGACAAAGCTGCCCCTTTCCCAGCGGAAAGGGGCAGCTTTTGTGTACGGGCGGAGTCAGTCCTTGCCGGTGACGCCGAAGCCGACCCGGCGGACGTCGGCCGCACCGATCTCGACATAGGCGATCTTGGCGGTCTGCACCAGGAACCGGCGGCCCTTCTCGTCGGCCAGTGCGAGCACGCCCGACTCCTGACCGAGCGCATCGGTCACCAACTTCTCCACTTCTTCGGGAGTCTGCGCGCTGTTGAGGAACAGTTCGCGCGGGCTATCGGTGACACCGATCTTGACCTCCACGCTGACCCCTTTCATTCGTTTTCAAGACTTCAGTCGAGCTGCAGTCGAACTCTCCCCAGGAGGCTAGTGGACGACGAGAGCCGGGGTACCCGCGGGCACGTTCGCCCGTAGGCGAATCAGCGCGCAGGACCCTCGGACGCCGCCGGCGAGGTCACGACGTCGTCACAGTTGTCGGCACGAGAACACCGCCGGGCGGCACCGCTTTTCGAGGTCGCGACGGGTCGTCTCGGCACCGTCGACCGAACCGAGTCCCGACCGTTATCAGGCGGCCAGCGAGCCGACCTCATCCGTAACTTCGGCACCACTAGCATCGGTGAGGTAAGTGATACTCGACCGGGGAAAGTCGCCATGAGCAGGACATATTCGCGATATTCAGCACCGTCGGGGGCGTCCACCGGCAGCTACGGGGACACCCCGAGTTACCAGGGCTACGACCGCGGCTACAGCTACGGCTCCAGCACCGGGTACGGCAGTGGCTACGGCAGCACCGACTACGCCAGTGACCGCACCCGCTCGTACGGCTCGTACGGCTCGTACGGCTCGGCCACCGACCTGGCCGACCGCCCGACAGGCGAGTACACGAGCACCTACAACGACACCGACCGATTCACCGCGGCCGACGCGGAGTACGCCGGTGGCGATGCCGGCGCGGCGTACGACGACTACGACGACGACGAGATCTACGAGTACGACGACGCCATCGACCGGCGCTGGGTCTGGGTGGCCGGCGTGGCCGGCGCCATCCTGCTGGTCGCGGTCATCTGCACCGTGGTGATCCTCGGCGGCGGCGACAGCGGGCCCGTCACCGCGCCCATCACGCCGCCCAGCACCAGCCAGTCCACGACGCCCACCGCCTCGGCCGCGCCGTCGGCGGCACCGCGTCCGCGGGCGACGGCCGCGCCGCCGACCGCCTCACTGGCACCCGAGACCGTCACGACCGTTACGCCGACCGCGCCGGCCCCGACCGCCGAGGCCGTCCCGCCGGTCGACCCTGCGGCCGTGCCCGCCGCGCCGGTCCCGAACACCGTGACGTACCGGGTCGCGGGCAACAAGTCGCTGCTGGACCTGGTGACGGTGATCTACACCGACGGACAGGGCGCGCTGCAGACGGACGTCAACGTGGCATTGCCATGGGCCAAGACGGTCACGCTGAACCCTGGCGTCGCGTTGAGTTCGGTGACCGCCACGAGCGTCACCGGTCAGCTGAACTGCTCGATCAGCGACGGGTCGGGCGCAGTGGTCGCCCTGCAGAACAACAACACAATGATCACCACCTGCACGAAGTAGTCACCTCAGCACCACGGAACCGGGTGCGTGGACTCAGCCGAGGCCGAGTTCGCGTACCCGGTTCTTGTGTGTCTCCTGCAGGCGCTCGAAGAACTCGGTCATCTGGGTCAGGCCCTCACCGCTGGACAGCACCAGGTCGACGAGTTCGTCGTGCTCGGCCATCACGAACTGCGCCTGGGTGATCGCCTCACCCAGCAGTCGCCGCGACCACAACGCCAGCCGGTGCCGCTGCCGGTCGCTGGCGCTCACCGCGGCCCGCACCTCGGCCACCACGAACTGGGAGTGGCCGGTTTCCGACAGCACCGCGCGCACCACGTCGGCGGCCTCGGCCGGCAGCGAACCGGCGATCTCGAGGTAGAAATCCGCCGCCAGGGCGTCGCCGACGTAGGTCTTGACCAATGCCTCCAGCCAGGTGCTCGGCGTCGTCAGCCGATGGTAATTCTCTAGTGCCGGAGCGTATTTCGTCATTGCCGGGACGACGTCGACCCCGCGGCGCAGCAGCGCCTCGCGCAGCACGTCGAAGTGCCCCATCTCGGCAGCGGCCATACGCGCCAGGTTGATCCGGCCGGCCAGGTTCGGCGCCATCCGCGCCTCCTCGGTCAGCCGGTAGAACGCCGCGACCTCGCCGTACGCCAGCAAGGCGAACAGCTCGTTCACACCGGGATGATCACCGGACACCGCCGGCTGCACCGGAGTTGCCGTCTGCTCGGGCAGCGCCTGGGACCTCGAAGGCGACGGGGAAGGCATGGCCCCAACTGTAGACCGCGACTCGCATCACAGCCGACTGGCGATGCGACCAGCTACAATGGTCTCGGCTGTGGCCAGTTCCGAGCAAGTTCCGGATCTGAAAAGGGTCCGGCGCGGGCAACGCGCGACCGGCTACGACCAAGGAAATGTGCGTGCACGTGTTGGCCCGCCTCCATCCGCGACCGACGCGGTAGGCGGTTCTCCAGCTCGCCGGGACACCCGGCTGAATCGGCAGAATCCCCCAAGGGCCCAAGTGTTGATCGTCAGACTCGTGCGCGCGTGGACAAACAGCGAGCACTGACTCCGATGACACTGGAAGGCATCCACGCCCCCTCATGACCGCATTGACTGCAAAGACAACCGAAGAAAAAACATTCGCTGACCTCGGCGTTCGGGACGAGATCGTCCAGGCGCTCGCCGAAGACGGCAAAGCCCACCCGTTCGCCATCCAGGAGCTGACCCTCCCCCTGGCGCTGGCCGGCGACGACCTGATCGGTCAGGCCCGCACCGGTATGGGCAAGACCCTGGCGTTCGGTGTGCCCCTGCTGCACCGCGTCTCCACCGACCCGTCGCTGCCGCTGACCGGCACCCCCCGCGCGCTCGTCGTCGTCCCCACCCGCGAGCTCTGCATCCAGGTGTACGGCGACCTGAAGATGGCCAGCAAACACCTCACCGCCGGCGGAGCCGGCGATCAGGCAGAAGCCGGTGTGACCGCAAAACGTAACTTCCGCGTCGAAGCCATCTACGGCGGCCGTCCGTACGAGCCGCAGATCGAAGCGCTGCAGCAGGGCGTCGACGTCGTCGTCGGGACCCCGGGCCGGCTCCTCGACCTGGCTCAGCAGGGCCACCTTCAGCTCGGTGGCCTGAGCGTCCTGGTCCTCGACGAGGCCGACGAGATGCTGGACCTGGGCTTCCTGCCCGACATCGAGCGCATCCTGCGACTGACCCCGGATTCGCGTCAGGCCATGCTGTTCTCGGCCACCATGCCCGACCCGATCATCACGCTGGCCCGCACCTTCATGAACCAGCCGACGCACATCCGGGCCGAGGCCCCGCATTCGGCGGCCACCCACGACTCCACCAAGCAGTACGTCTACCGCGCCCACGCGCTGGACAAGGTGGAGATGGTCAGCCGCATCCTGCAGGCCAACGGCCGCGGCGCGACCATGATCTTCACCCGCACCAAGCGCACCGCGCAGAAGGTGTCCGACGAGCTCGCCGAGCGCGGCTTCAAGGTCGGCGCCGTCCACGGTGACCTGGGCCAGATCGCCCGTGAGAAGGCCCTCAAGTCGTTCCGTAACGGCGAGATCGACGTGCTGGTCGCGACCGATGTGGCGGCCCGCGGCATCGACATCGACGACATCACGCACGTCATCAACTACCAGATCCCCGAGGACGAAATGTCCTACGTGCACCGCATCGGCCGTACCGGCCGGGCCGGCAAGACCGGTATCGCCGTCACGCTGGTGGACTGGGACGAGCTGACCCGCTGGACGCTCATCGACAAGGCCCTGAACCTGGACTGCCCGGACCCTGCCGAGACGTACTCCCGCTCGCCGCACCTGTACGAAGAGCTGGACATCCCGACCGACGTCACCGGCTCGATCGGGGCGTCCCGGGCCAAGCCGGCCAAGAAGTCGGCAGCTGACCCCGAGCTCAAGCGCGAATCCAGCACCGACAAGGACCGCCCGGCCCGCGCCCGCAGCCGGTCCCGCCGCCGCACCCGCGCCGGAGAGTCGGCCACGGGTCATGTCGAGACGTCCGGGGCAGCCGAGGGCGACACCGCCGATGCCGGTGCGCCGGCCGGCGACAGCCCCGCCGAGTCGAGCCACTCCGGCCGCCGCCGGCGGCGTCGTCGCCCGAGCAAGGCCACGGCTGCGTCGGCTCCCGAGGCCGCAGCGGTCGCAGCACCTGCCGCCGAATAGCCGCAGGTCGTCGGCGCCCTATGGTCAAACCGGAACGACGTACCAAAGCTGATCTGATCGCCGCCGCCGCCATCGTGGTGGTGGTCGCGGTCGGCGCGGCGCTGATCTGGTGGAACAGCGATGCGCGGGCCACTGTCAGCCGTCCCGCCGACCGTCCCATCCCGGCGTTGCACGCCGCGAAGACGGTGCCGACGACGCTGCACGAACTGTGGACCGCGGCCAGCGGCAAGACCACGCAGCCGGCAGTGGTCGGCGGTGTCGTGGTGACCGGTGACGGCGATGAGATGCTCGGCCGCGACCCGGACACCGGCAGCACCCTGTGGAGCTACTCCCGCGCCCGCGAGCTGTGCGGTGTCACCACCGTCTATCAATTCGCGGTGGCGGTGTACCCCGACGGCCGCGGCTGCGGACAGGCCAGCGCCATCGACGCGAGCACCGGACGCCGCGGCCCCGCGCGCAGCAGTCTGGCCGACGCTGAGGTGAAGCTGTCCACCGACAGCACGACCATCCTGTCGTACGGCGACAGCCGACTCGAGCAGTGGCGTTCGGACCTGGTGCGGATGATCAGCTACGGCTATCTCGACGCGGTCGTCAAACCCGGTGTCCCGGCCCCTCCCCTGTGCCGATTGACGTCTGCCGCAGCCAGCCCCGCGTCGGTCGCCGTCATGGAAGCCTGCCCCAAGCAGAACGACCTGCGGCTGACGCTGCTCAAGGCCGCCAAGGAAGAGGACCAGCCGGATGTCAAGCGGGTCTCTCTGCCCGGTATCAGCGTCGACTCCGACGCGCAGGTGATCGCGGTGTCGGAGACCAAGGCGGCGATCTATCTGCCGACGCCGCAGCCGTGCGTGAACATCATCGACGAAACCGGCAACACCATCGCCAGCACCTTGCTGCCGCGTCCCGCGACACCGGTGACGGCGACGACGCGCGTCGGTGACGTCGTCACCTGGTACACGGGCGACTCGGTGATGGTGTTCGACGCCAACGGGCTGCGCTACAAGTACACCGTCAGCGCCCAGGGCGGGCAGGCGCCGATCGGCCCGGCCACCATGCTGGCCGGGCATCTGCTGGTTCCGGTCACCAGCGGCTACGACACGTTCGACGCGCAGAGCGGCGCCGGCCAGACGCACATCGCGCTGGCCCGGAAGCCGGTCAACACCGCGGTCATCCCCGCCATGGCCGGGCCGACGCTGCTTGAGCAGCGCGGGGATCAGTTGGTCGCGTTGGGTCAGTGACCCGCGGCATCACACCTCGGGTGTGAAGACGGGCAGCGCCTTGTTCTTCTTCCAGTGCTTCAGCAGCGACCCTGCCAGCTCGCGGTAAGCGATGGCGCCCTTGTTCTTTCGGCCCGCGAGGACCGATGACCCGGAGGCGCTGGCCTCCGCGAACCGCACCGTCCGCGGGATCGGCGGGGCGAGCACCACAAGGCTGTAGCGGTCGGCGACGTCGAGCAGGACGTCGCGGCTGTGGGTGGTGCGGGCGTCGTACAGCGTCGGTAGCGCGCCCAGCAGCCGCAGGTCGGGGTTGGTGATCTGCTGTACGTCGGTAACGGTCCGCAGGAACTGGCCGACGCCGCGGTGCGCCAGCGTCTCGCACTGCAGCGGCACGACGACGTCGTCGGCGGCGGTCAGGCCGTTGAGTGTCAGCACGCCGAGTGACGGCGGGCAGTCGATGATGACCACATCAAATTGGTCGACGACCTTCGCCAGCGCGCGCTTGAGCGCGTACTCCCGGCCGGCCCGCATCAGCAGCATCGCCTCGGCGCCCGCCAGGTCGATGTTGGCGGGCAGCAGTGTCATGCCCTCGGCGGTCGCGACCAGGGCGGTGTCCGGCTCCACGTCACCGAGCAGCACCTCGTGCACCGATACCGGGAGCTTGTCCGGATCCTGACCGAGGGAGAAGGTCAGACAGCCCTGCGGGTCGAGGTCGACGAGCAGAACCCGCTGACCTTCCTCTGCCAGCGCTGCACCCAGCGATGCCACTGTTGTCGTTTTTGCGACGCCACCTTTTTGGTTGGCGACCGCAAGTACCCGCGTCACGGTGCCCATCCTGACACGCGGCCATGTGGCGCCGCTCACCGTGGGGCAGAATCTCGGGCGTGGATATTGCAGCCGACCCGACAAAACACCGGCTGCTGTTGCTTCGCCACGGACAGACCGAATGGTCGCGCACCGGCCGGCACACCGGACGCACCGAGGTGGAGCTGACCGACGAAGGACGGCAACAGGCGCGCAGCGCCGCCTCGGCGCTGGCCGCGCTGAAGCTCGACGACCCGTTGGTGATCAGCAGCCCGCGGCGGCGCGCCGTGGTCACGGCGGAACTGGCCGGCCTGGACGTCGCCGAGACGACCGAACTGCTGGCCGAGTGGGACTACGGAGCTTACGAGGGCCGCACCACACCGCAGATACGTCAGCAGGTGCCCGGCTGGCTGGTGTGGACGCACGGCTGCCCCGGCGGCGAGAGCGTGGCCGGAGTCGGCGAGCGCGCGGACCGCGCCATCGCCCTCGCCCTGGAGCAGCTGCCGTCGCGCGACGTGGTGTTCGTGGGGCACGGCCACTTCTCGCGGGCCGTGATGACCCGTTGGATGGAGCTCCCGGTGAGCGACGGAATCCGGATCTCCATGGCGCCCGCCTCGATCTCGGTGTGCGGTTTCGAGCACGGCGTCCGCCAGTTGGTCGCGCTCGGGCTGACCGGGCACCCCAACCCGTGCCTGCCCGAGTGAGCCGCCCCGCACCGGTATTCGTGCTGGCCGGCCCCGATGGGGTCATGCTGGCCGACGGACCTGCCCAGGCTTTTCCGGACCTGCGTGTCGCGCGGCAGGCATTGGCCGACGACGAAGTACCGATCCTGGTGGGCGCCTTGCCTTTTGACCTCGATGCGCCCGCGGCGTTGATGGCACCCGCCGCCGTGACCTACGCCGATACGCTGCCCTTCAGCGACACCCGGCTGCCGGCAGTCCGGATCGCGGCCAGCCTGCCGTCGCCCGACGAACACCGGGCCCGGGTGGCGGCGGCGGTGCAGGCCCTGCGCAACCCCGCGGCCGGCCTGCACAAGGTCGTGCTGGCCCGGGCGCTGCAGCTTGTCGCCGACGACGCGCTGGACCCGTATACGGTGCTGAGCCGTCTCGCCGACGACCACAGCGCCACAGCATTTTTCACCGATCTCAGCGCGGCCGGCGCACCGTATTCGGGCACCGCGCTGCTCGGCGCGAGCCCGGAACTGCTGGTGGCGCGCCGCGGCGATGTGGTGACGTGCAAGCCGTTCGCCGGCTCGGCGCCCCGGTCCGCCGACCCCGAGACGGACGCCGCCAACGGCGCGGCGCTGGCGGCGTCGGCCAAGAACCGGCACGAGCACCAGCTGGTGGTCGACATCATGCGTGAGGCGCTCGAACCGCTGTGCTCCGAGCTCGACATCGCCGCCGAGCCGCAGGTGAGCGCCACCACGGCCGTCTGGCACCTGAGCACCCCGATCGTCGGACGGCTGCGCGAACCCGCCACCACCGCACTGGATTTGGCCATCGCGCTGCATCCGACGCCGGCCGTCGGCGGAGTCCCGACCGCGGCAGCGGCGCGGCTGATCAATGAGCTGGAGGGCGACCGCGGGTTCTATGCCGGTGCGGTCGGCTGGTGCGACAGCGTCGGCGACGGCCGGTGGGTGGTGTCGATCCGGTGCGGGCAGCTGTCCGCCGACCGGATGTCCGTCGATGCCCGCGCCGGCGGCGGTATCGTCGCCGAATCCGACCCCGATGACGAAGTCACCGAGACCACAACAAAATTCAGGACGATGCTGACGGCGTTGGGAGTAGCGCAATGATGGGACACCACAAATGACAACAACCATCCGCCCGGCCGTGCCCGGCGACGAAGTCGAGATCACCGCGATGATCCACGAACTGGCCGCGTTCGAGAAGGCCGCCGACCAGTGCACAGTGACCGAAGCCCAGATCCGGACCGCGCTGTTCGGCGGCGCCGAGTCGGGACAGGCCGCCGTTTCGGGTCATGTCGTCGAGGTCGACGGCCGGCCGGCGGCGTTCGCCCTGTGGTTCCTGAACTTCTCCACGTGGGACGGCGTCTCCGGCATCTACCTCGAAGATCTCTTCGTACGCCCCGACTTCCGGCGCCGCGGCCTGGCCCGCAAGCTCCTCTCGACGCTGGCCCAGGAATGTGTCGAACGCGGGTACTCGCGCCTGCAGTGGGCGGTGCTGAACTGGAACGTCAATGCCATCGCCCTCTACGACGAGGTCGGCGGCAAGCCGCAGTCCGAGTGGACCACCTACCGGGTGTCCGGCCCCGAACTGACGGCACTGGCCCAGGGCTGACCTTTCGAACACCGGGTTGCACCAGCAACTTCGGTGTTAATCTGCGCCCGGGTCAACCGGAGGGACGGCAATGCGATTCCAGCGTCGGCAACTGCTGTCCAGGGTGAGCATCCAGTCGAAGCTCGTGGTGATGCTGGTGCTGTGCACCATCGTCGCGGCGACCGTCGTCGGCGTCATCGGGTTCCGGGCCGGTCGCGCCTCGCTGCGGGACTCGGTTTTGAACCGGCTCACCGAACTTCGGCAGTCGCAGTCCCGCGAGCTGAAGGATCAGCTGTCCGATCTGAAGAACTCGATGATCATCTACGCGCGCGGCGCCCACACCCAAACCGCGCTGATGGAATTCACCGCCGGATTCGACGCACTGGCGGACAAACCCATCAGTCCGGCGCAGTCGCAGTCGATCACCGACTACTACACCAACACGTTTCTCAAAGAGGTGCAGCAGTCCAGCGGCGCCAAACTGAATGCCGATCAGCTGCTCCCGAGAGACAACGCTCAGCGATACCTGCAGGCGAACTACACCGCCGTACGGAAAGACGACGACACGGCCGTCAAGGTCGACGACGCCCACGACGGCAGCACCTGGTCGGCGGCGAATGCCCGATACCAGGATTTCTTCCGGCAGATCGTCACCCGGTTCGAATTCCAGGACGCCATGCTGCTCGACAATCGCGGCAACATGGTCTACACCGCGTACAAGGACGTCGACCTGGGCACCAACATCCTGACCGGACCCTACAGCGGCTCCAAACTCCGTGGCGCATACGAGAAAGCGATGTCCGCGAACTCCGTCGACTACGTGGGCATCACCGATTTCGAGATATACCAGCCGGCGGAGAACCAACCCACCGCCTGGATGGTCACGCCGATCGTGACGGCCGGACGCGCGATGGGTGTGCTCGCCCTCCAGTTCCCGGTCTCGAAGATCAATCGGCTGATGACCTTCGACAAGCGTTGGAACGAATCGGGTCTGGGCAACACCGGCGAGGTCTTCCTCGTCGGACCCGACGATCTGATGCGTTCGGACTCCCGGATGTTCCTGCAGAATCCGCAGGAGTACAAACGCGACGTCGTCGCGGCGGGAACCCCGGCCGACGTCGCCGACCGGGCAATCCAATTGGGCGGCACCACGCTGGTGCAGCCGGTGCCGTCGGAGACCAACCGGCAGGCCTTGCGCGGTGAGTCGGGCACCCGGCTGAGCACCGACTACCTGGGCCACGAGGTGCTACTCGCGTACGCCCCCATCGTGATTCCCGACGCCGAACTGCACTGGACCATCATCGGCAAGATCGATACCGCGGAGGCTTTCCAGCGGGAAACCGCATTCACCCGGACCATGGTGTTGACGACGGTCGGGATCATCTTCGTCGTCTGTATCGCGGCGATGTTCCTCGCTCAGCTCTTCGTCCGGCCCATCCGGCGGCTCGAAGCCGGCGCGCAGCGGATCAGCGCGGGCGACTACAACGTGACCGTGCCCGTCGAAACGCGAGACGAGATCGGTGAGCTGACAGAGGCTTTCAACGAGATGAGCCGGAGTCTGACCGTCAAAGAGGAACTCCTCGTCGAACAGCGCAAGGAGAACGCGAAGCTCCTGGCGCTCCTGATGCCGGAACCGGTCGCCGAGCGCTACCAGCAGGGCGAGGAGATCGTCGCCGAGGAGCACCAGAACGTCACGGTGATCTTCACCGAGATTCTGGGGCTGGACCGCCTGCAGGCCGAGCTGACCTCCGCCGGTTCACTCGCTGTCGTCAACGAGATCGAGCGCCAATTCGACGCGGCCGCAGACAGTCTCGGCATCGAACGCGGCCGCCCGATCCGCAACGGCTACCTGGGCAGCTGCGGTCTCAACGTACCGAGGCTGGACAACGTCCGGCGGACCGTCGACTTCGCGCTGGAATGCCAACGGATCATCGAACGGTTCAACAGTGAATCCGGTAACCACCTGAGTCTGCGGGCCGGCATCGACACCGGCACCGTCAGCAGCGGCCTCGGTGGTCAGCACTCCGTCGTGTACGACATGTGGGGCGCGGCGGTGAACGTCGCCTACCAGGTCAAGAGCGGTTCACCGCAGCCGGGAATCGACGTCACCGACCGGGTTTATCAGGCGCTGCAGGCCACCATGACATTCACTTCTGCCGGCACCATGTCCGTGGACGGGACGGACGAGCCGATCTGGCGACTGGTGGCGCCGCGATGATCGCCGACGTCTTCACCTCGGCCTGGTTCTACTGGGCGGTGGGCATCGCGATCGGATTACCGATCGGGCTGGTC